>OLHA01000150.1_pt1 | contig 39113 bp, 40 predicted proteins | sample 1605961 | NCBI WGS metagenome assembly OLHA01 (sample SAMN03283288) | human gut metagenome | biome: human-associated habitat; material: feces | host: Homo sapiens | place: Peru | collected 2012
ATGTGGACGCGATAGAGCGACTGCTGAAAACAATGGATTTACAACTAAAGCAATAGAAGATTATGAGATTTTTTGAAGTAAAGGTAAAAGTCGACAGGATGATGAGTTCTGGTGCGATGAAGAATGTTAGCGAGATTTACGCTGTGGACGCTATGACCTTCACAGAGGCGGAGGCGCGAACCACCGAGTGTGTCCACACCGAAACCGAAGGTGTGTTCGAGGTGATTGCCGAGAAGCGTGCGCAGTACGACGAGGTGGTGTTCAATGACGGTGAGATGTTCTTCCTCGTGAAGTTCATCCTCATCACATACAACGACGGGGGAAACGAGCGCCGGAACCCGAAGTTCGTGCTTTTCCGAGCCGAGAGCATCGACAAGGCGAAAGAGCACGCAAGAGAGCACATGCGCCTCAGCTTTTTGGAATATGAGATTGAGTACATCAAGGAGACGAAAATCGTTGATGTGCTCCTAAACTGAAACTAAAACTCGACAGCATGGAAAATGTAAGCAAGACGATATGGGTGAACAGCACGGGCAAGCAGTTCTCCATAGACCGCCATGAGGGCATCGATGGGAAGCGCCCTTACCTGATGGTAACGGAGCACAACGACCACGGCAGGGGTCAGAGGTTCAGAATCTCCATTCCCCTTCCGCTGGTGGGCAAGCTCATCGAGGCACTGCATGAGGCATCGCAGTAATTCACCATAACCACTATGACTATGACTATCAGACCGCCCTAAATGAACCTATTCAGCAACATCGCTTATGATTACACTTAACAAATTGACCAAAGAGCTGCACGATGAGATGCTAAGACGCGATGAAATCACCTCCACCACATCGCCGAGGGCGATGTCAATCCGTGTGTCAAGGGACTGGAGGCGCATGGACGCCTGCCACTGGAACCGTCCGCCGCTGCATCTGAACAGCGGGTTCGTGGTTCCGCTGCACCAGGACGACGCATGCCAGACCTACGAGAAGGAGTTCAGCGAGCGTGAGGAACTCGCCGCCGACATCATCATCGACACGGCACTCGCCATGCGCCAGCTCGGCTGCAAGAACATCGAGCAGGCCATAAAGGACCGCATCGCTTGGAGGTTGATGAACAGTGAGGATTGATGTTGCTTTCGTGAGAATTGACGACTTAGTTTTTTATTGAAGAAATCCGAAAGCAATGGAAAGAAAAGAGATTGAAGTGCCCCTTATCACACCAAACAAGGGGCAAGTGCCCGGACTGCCGAGAAACCCGCGACTGGTCAGGAAAGAGCGATACGAGACGACCAAGCGCAGTATCGAGGAGAGCCCGGAGATGCTGGAGCTACGCGAACTTATCGTTGTGGAGTACATGGACGGCCACTATGTCGTCGTGTGCGGCAACCTTAGGTTTCGCGCCTGCAAGGAACTTGGCTACAAGACCGTGCCGTGCAAGGTGCTGCCCCCCGACACGCCACCGAGGAAACTCCGTGAGTATGCGGCGAAGGACAACATCAACTACGGTGAGGACGACAAGGACGTCATCGCCAACGAGTGGGCGGAGTTCCAGAGCGAGCTCTCCGACTGGGGCATGGAGTTCGACACGCCGAAGCAGAAAGACAAGTTCCGGGAGAGGTTTGACGCGATGGACAACGAGACCGCAGTGTATCCTTTGATACCGAAATACGACGAGCACCACGAGTTGTTCATCATTCAGTCCTCTAACGAGGTTGACAGCAACTGGCTCCGTGAGACGCTTGATATGCAGCACATGAGGTCGTACAAGACCGGAAAGGTGAGCAAGAGCAACGTCATATCGATAGCCGATTTCCGTGAGGCGATAGCCAAGAGCCTTGGAGGGGCTAAGGCATGAGCAAGTTGAGAATTGTCATACCGAGCCACAAGCGGCACGACAGGGTGTTCGCGAAGTACCTTGTGAACGACCCGATCATCTGCGTGGCGAAGAGCCAGGCGGATATCTACAGGGACTACAATCCCGACTGTGAGATTGTCGCACACCCAGATGATGTTGTCGGGCTTATACCCAAGCGCAACTGGATGGCGAAGCATTTCCGTGAGCTGTTCATGCTCGACGACGATGTGGACGCCTGCAAGCGGCTGTACTGCGAGAAAGGCGAGAGCGCGAGGGTTCACGGCAAGTCGGAGATTACCGCCATCATCGAGAACCTTTACGAGATAGCGTGCCTGCTCGATGTGCACCTGTTCGGATTCACCAGCCGCATATCTCCAGTGATGTACGACGAGACCGAATACCTGTCACTCGACAAGATGATAACGGGTTGCAGCTACGGCGTGCGCTACAACAAGAACACCTGGTGGAACGAGGAACTCCGTCTGAAGGAGGACTTCTGGATAAGCTGCTACATGAAGTATTCCGAGCGGCGCGTGCTCACCGACCTGCGATACAACTTCGAGCAGAAGAACACGTTCGTCAATGCCGGCGGACTGTCGGCGATCCGCAACCAGGACGAGGAGCAACGCTCGATACTGCTTATCCGCAAGTATTTCGGCGAGGCTATCAAGCTGAAAGGTCAAGGCAACAACGGCAAGAACAAAACCAAGTCGCTGGTGCAGTACAACATCAGTGCGAGTTTCCCATTTTGATAAAGGTTAATATAATGTTAATGCGTTGAAAATCAGTGTATATATCGTAAAAAATGATTATCTTTAAGTAAAAAATGGGAAGTTTCAAACTGAGGACAAAGAACGGCTACGACTTCTATGAGGTAGCCAGCGCATTGCAGAAGAGCATCCGCCGCAACGATGTGGTGGTGGCGGCATTCTTCGGTGTCGAGCTGTGGCAGTCGGGATTCGGCAACTATGTGTGGAAAAGGCTCTACACGATAAGTGCCGAGGACTGCTGGGGGCTCATCACCCACGAGATAGACGCTCTTCACAACGGCTATGTGCTGGTGAACAAGGGAGCGAAGGAGCCGAAAGGTCGCATCTTCATCGGCAAGGCGGTGTTACTGCTCTGCGAGTGCTACAAGTCTAGGGACGCAGACCACCTCAACAACCTTGCGGTGGACCGCCTCGACCTCTCCGACGAGAGGGTGCTTTTTGCGCTTGACGACGCGAGGCGTGAGCCGATGGATTTGCCAGAGCCGATTGAAGTGCCGGAGTACACCTACGACGTGCACACTCGCAAGGGTAAGAAGATGGGCAAGACCAGGGAACAGTTCTTCCACGAGGAGCACGAAGCCCTCACTCCGAGGGTTCCCGGTCTATTCGACAACCTTGTGCCATAGTTTAACATTTAGACCAACAGCACAAGAAAGCCTATGAGAGCAATAGTGACCGGCAGTGAGGGCTTCATCGGGAAAGCCCTGTGCCGAAGACTCGAACCGCAATGCGATGTCGTGCATATCGACACGAAGATTGGCGGTGACGCAGCCCGAATCGAGCATCTGCTCGCTGACGGCGGAATTGATGCGGTGTTTCATCTGGCGGCTGAGACAAGCGTGTTCAACGACCGCCTTGACGACATCGAGAGGGAGAATGTCCATGCGTTCATGGTGGTGGCAACCGCCTGCCGGCGCTACGGCGTGAAACTGGTGTATGCCTCAAGCAGCACAGCCAACGCCAGCAACACAACCTCGATGTACGGCATGACGAAGCACTTCAACGAGCAGTTCGCGAAAGCCTACTGCCCGAGAGCGACAGGCGTCCGGCTTCACAACGTGTATGGTCCAGCACCTCGAAAGGGAACTCTGCTGCACAATCTGATGAACTGCGAGACCTGCACTATCTACAATGGCGGACGCAACGTGCGCCACTTCACCTATATCGGCGATGCCGTGGAGGCACTTGTCTACGCCTCAACCTGCAACCGACAGCTGGTGAACGTGGTGAACCCTGTGGGCAACACCGTGCGTGAGTTCTGCGACGAGGTGGCGAAGCACATGCCGCTGAATCTGAGCTACACGGACGACTTGCGACCACTCGACAATTTTGAGCAATCGGTGAACCATTCGATTTTCACCGTACCTTTGCAATACAAAAGCATCTCAGAGGGAATATCACAGGTGTTTGAAGCATCGGAAGATGTGATATAGATGTTTGACGCGACCGCTGGTGTGCTACGTTCAACCTGGTCACCAGCGGTTTTTTAATTCACTACTATGGAGAAATATTCAGGAACAACACCGTTTGGCCGCAAGGTTATAGGTCGCCTCGAAGTCGAGGACGGCATCAGCTACATTGTGACCGATGACGATATTTGGTACATGGTGCACACAAGCACCGTGAGGAAGGAGGATTGCAATGGCTAACAGTAACCCAAAGCAGACTAAGGCTTTCCGTGACAATAAGGGCAGATTTGCACGTGTCAGCAGGGAAACGGCAGGGAAAGCCGGTCAGAAAGGTGCGGCAGTGTCAAATCAAGTTCAAGCCGAGAAGCGAACGATGAAGGAGGTGCTTACAAGTCTGCTTGATGTGAAGCTCGAACCCGACAAGGTGAGGCAACGCATCATCAACCTCGGTTATCCCCCCGAAATTGCCGAGAATGTCACGCCACGCCTGATGATTGCGCTCGGATTCATCAACCGCTGTATGGGCAAGGGCGATCCGAATGCAATAAAGCTGATGCTTGAGGTAATTGGCGAGTATGTGGAAACTATACGCCATGAGCTTCCAACCGACAAGGGAGAGCTTGTGCTCGCCCCAAAAAAGAAAGACTGATGAAATTAGAGAGGGAACTGTTTTCACCGAACGCCTTTTGGTTATGGAGGTACACGCTCGACAAGAGTGTGCGCTTCATCGTGCTTTATGGAGGCTCGTCATCTGGCAAGTCTTTCTCGGTGGCGCAGTTCTTCGCTATCCTCGCATTCTATGAGGGTTGCAACATGCTCGTTATGCGCAAGGTTGGCGCATCGATAGAGAAAACCATATACGCCGACTTCAAGGCAGCCATCAACGGCATAGATGGTCTTGCTGAGTGCTGCCGTTTCAAGCAGAACAGTATAGTGTTTAATGACGGCGGCAAGATTGATTTCAGTGGTCTTGACGACCCGGAGAAAATCAAGGGTATCAGCCAATACAAGCGTGTGTTCCTCGATGAGTTGTCGGAATACGATGAGACGGACTTCAAGCAAATCCGTCTGCGTTTGCGTGGCCAGGAGGGTCAGCAGATTGTCGCCGCTTTCAACCCGATCAGCGAGGAGCACTGGATAAAGAAGAAATGGTTTGACCGTGAGACGTGGCAGGATATTCCCATGGCGTTGACCATAGGCAATGAGACGCTTCCGCAAGAGCTGTGCGCAGTGAAGTCTGTGCGTATGAACAGCGAGAAGATGATACTCAACCCGAACACAGGTGAGTATGACCGTCATGCTCCGGACACAATCGTTATCCAGTCCACCTACCTCAACAACTTTTGGGTAGTTGGCTCTCCAGACGGCAAATACGGCTACTACGACCAGCAGGCGATTGCCACCTTCGAGAACGACAGAATCAACGACCCCGACTACTATCAGGTGTATGCGCTCGGTGAGTGGGGGCACATCCGCACTGGTGCCGAGTTTTTCCCTTCGTTCAGCCATGGCGTGGTGTGCGGAAGGTTCAAGTACAACCCTGAACTGCCAATCCACATCAGCATGGACTCCAACGTGCTGCCATACGTTACTGCCACATTCTTCCAGAAAGAGTATAAGCCCGACGATGTTCAGCAAGTTACGCAGATTGACGAACTTCCGATAGAGAGTCCGAACAACTCTGCACGCAAGGCTGCGAAAGTCATTGCCGGCAGATTGAAAGAGTATGGCTACAGCGATAAGGTGTATCTGCATGGTGATGCGTCAGGAAAGGCTGCCAACACTATTGACAGCGAGAACCGCTCATTCTTTGACTTGGTGATTGACGAGCTTGAGCGTGAGGGCTTCGTTGTGGTGGACAATATCGGCAAGCGTAATCCGAGTGTCGCAACTACTGGCGAGTTCATCAACGCCGTGTGGGATGGGCGTGTCCCAGGTGTGTCAATCCGTATTGATGATGACTGCACGGTGAGCATAGACGATTATCAGGCTGTGCAGAAAGACGAGAACGGAGCAATCGCCAAGCAGAAGGTGACCAACCCAGTGACAAAGCAGAAGTACGAGGCGCATGGCCACTGCTTCGTGGGTGATACTTTGGTGGATACTGACCACGGAAAAGTGCCGATTAAAGACGTTAAAATCGGCGACAAGGTTTTAACAAGATTTGGCTATTCTACTGTGTATAATTCTTTGTGTACCAGTAGGAATACTCAATATTTTCATGTGATTGTGTGTGGTAAAACATTGAAGTGTACCTATGACCACCCAATCTATACTACAAGAGGTTTTTTGCCTGCTTATCAGTTGAAAGTAGGCGATGAAGTATTAATTCTAAACAACGGAAATCTATGCAGAGAGAGACTACAACGTACAACGGTTTCAAGTTTCATCGCTATCCTGACGCAAAATGTGAGAGCGATAGGAGATACTTTAAAGGCTGGGCTGAAATTGACGGCGAATGGAAAAAAATCACACTCCACCGCTACATTTGGCTTGTCGAGCGTGGCAAAATTCCCAAAGGTTATCATGTTCACCACATTGATGGGAATGTCGATAACAATACAATCAACAACTTTGCTCTGCTGCTTGGGGCTGAGCACGTTAAGTATCATGGTGAGAACATGCCTGAAGAGCAAAAGGAACAGCACAAACAGCAACTCGATTCAGTCCGAGATAAAGCGGCAGCATGGCATGGGTCAAAAGAAGGATTTGAATGGCACTCGCAAAACGCAAAGAAGCAGATGGCAAAGCGTCAATATCGGACGTACCATTGCATCTGCTGTGGTAAAGAGTTTCAGAGCCGTTCGATACAAGGTGGCAAATTCTGCGGGAATAATTGCAAATCAAAGTGGAGAAGAGAGCGAGGGTTTGACAACGAGGAGCGCATTTGCCCAGTATGCGGCACTAAATTTGTTGTCAATAAGTACTCTCGGAAGAAGTGTTGTAGCAGGGCATGTGCCTGCAAGCTTAGCTGGCAGAGCCGACGTTTATGACATCTCGGTAGAAGATGCAGAGTTCATAGCGGATGGCGTGTTGGTTCATAACTGTACCGACACTCTCCGCTACATAGCACATGACTTGTTGCGCCAGCAGTACACGGATTTCAGTATGGGACGAAAGAGGTCTTTGTACAGCGAGAGCGAGTTCAATATGTTCAATCCATCCACCGAGTACGACTACGAGCGCACGGTGGTTTATGTCATTCCGTCCATTGGCGGATTGTTCGTCCTTGCCCGTCTGGCACGTGTCGGTGATAGGTGGCACCTTACCGATGTGTGCAGGCGTGGTGTCAAGGGCAACGAGGAAATAGAGCAAGCGGTAATGTCTTTGCCGGCAGACCAGTACATGGTGGAGTGCCCACCTGCCTATTTCCAGATGGTGCGCAACCTGCGCAGCTCACTCGGTAATGTAAGCGTTCTGAGGATGGGCGCAGATGTTCGGACACGCATCATGGCCACGAGTGACTGGGTGCGCTCGCATGTACGTATCAACCCGGATATGCTTGAAGAGGCAGAATATGGCCAGTTCATCAACGACGTGCTGGACTATTCCGACACCTCTTCAGACGATACCGTAGGTGCGAGTGCCGCACTTTCCGGGCTTGCTCGCATCATAGTGAGGAACGGCTTGTGATTTGTCAGCAAATGTTAAGGCGACAAAAAACGGCAAAAACAATGCTTTTGGGTACAAAAATTGCATATATATAAGCAAATAAAACACTATAAGTCAAACATTTAAATAATCTTAGATATGAACCCTAACATTTCTTTCCCAAGCGACTTCTACGAGAAATTGTATGAAGAGATTATGAATACAGAGTTTACACCAGAAAGTGAAGATGAAACCACTTGCCCAATGGAAATTGAGATTGGTCACTTCTTCGTAAGCGTTAATGCGAGATTTGATGTGGAGGAAGTTGATGATAGCTTTGACCACGAGTTCGGCACCCACTACGATTCACACATTGAGGTTGGCGACCTCGAAGACATCAACGTCAACAATGTTTACTTCTTCGACGATGACGCAAACATTGAGGAAGATGTCACCAATCTGTTTGACGAGGATAAATTCTGGGCGCAATTCAAGAAGTACGGCAATACAATCAACGGCATTGACATCCACTACGGCGACGAGGTGGTAGTGAAACAGTCAATGAGCGGTGGCGTATGGGAAAAGATGATTTACCTCTACACAGACACACGCCTCGGAAAACATGTGTGCACACGCTCACTGAACACAAAGTACATCATCAAGAGGAATTACGGTCAATTGCTCCCTGCAACAACTGGCTATCTCTCAATAGTTGGCAGTCCATTCTATTACCTCAAGCAACGAGTGTAATTTTTTATTTACGATGCAAAATTTATTTACAAATCTATAAATCAAGTTGTTAGCAAAGAATTAGGCAAATAAATCCATATTTCTTCGTTCGGGTCGGTTTTCAAGAATTTAGTGTTCTGCGAAACCGACCTTTTTTGTAAATATTTTTGCAAAGAGACAAAAAAACTACGCATGGGCATACTGAAAACATTAGGTTTCATCACCAAGAGCGCGACACCTGTACAGGGAAGTCAGCCTGCTACCACCTCCAGCGGAATCACCGCACGGAGAATGCAGCTGATGCACGATATTGCCATGCCCTATGTTGCTAATGCCAACTGGGTGACGCTTTTCAACTCCGTGCCTGAGGTGGCTTGGCCTGTGAACTATATAGCCAGCCGTGCTGCTGGTGCGAAGTTTATCCTGAAGAGGTTCAAGGATGATACAGTGGTTTGGGATAACCAGTTTGCGAACAATCTGCTTGTCAGACCTAACGCGTTCGAGTCATGGTACCGCACACTATGGAAGCACTTCGCCTACAAGTTGCTTACCGGCAACTCATACATCAAGGCAGCCATGAGCGATGTGTTTGTCAATTCTAAGACGCTCTACAAGTGGTGTGACCGTTACATCACGCTTGAGGCTCCTTACGTTGCCATCGAGTACAAGAGCGTCATGGGCGACATGTATGGCGTTAGCGATGTTGAGGACGTGGTGAACGCATACTACCACGATTACGGCAGGTTCATTCACAATCCCATCGCTCCGCAGTGCGTGTTCCGTGACACTGACGACTCGCTCGGATTCTACGAGAGCGACCCATTGAAGGCGAAGAGCCGTCTGTGCTCTGTGCTGAAAGCCATAAGTAACCTCATCGCCGTGTACGAGGCAAGAAATGTAATCTACGTCAAACGTGGCGGATTGGGTTGGCTCGTGAGCGAGACAAGTGACGAAATGGGCACTCGTGCGCTCACTAAAGACGAGAAGAAGCAGGTGCTTGACGAGGCGGACAAGATGTACGGATTCGGTGATGGCAAGTACCCTTACGGCATCAGCGATGTGAAGCTGTCATTCGTCCGCACCAACCTTTCGATTACCGACCTCCAGCCTTTTGACGAAACATTGGCTGATGCGGTAGTGGTAGCTGGCGCATACGGCATTCCCCCTGTGCTGATACCTCGTAAGGACCAGTCGACATACTCCAATCAGGCAAATGCAGAGAAGGCGGTCTACACCTCGGTGATTATACCGATGGTTCAGAGGTTCTGCCAGGAGTTCACTCATTTCCTCGGTCTTGACCTGGATGGTCTTTACCTGGATGCTGATTTCAGCGAGGTGAGCTGCTTGCAGACCGGCAAGAAAGAGGAGCAGGAGGTTCACAGGAGCATCACCGACCGATGCCAGATTGAGTTCCAGAGCGGACTGATAACGCTGAACGACTGGCGGTCACAGCAAGGATATGAACAGGTTGAGGATCCGATGTACGACAAGCTCGTCACGGAGATGACGCCTGAAGAAATAGAGAGAGTGAAAATTTTTAGTAACCAAAACCCAAAAAAAGATGAAGGAGATTTATCAACGCCTGCTATACAAGACGAAGGCGAATGATTTGGACGAGGCGAAGGGCATCGTCACGGTAGCCGTTAACGGCATCGGTATTGTTGACTCCCAGAATGACATCTCAATGCCGGGTTCGTTCAACAAGACGCTGAAAGAGAACATTGCCCGTATGAAGTGGTTTCTCAACCACGACACGACCCAGTTGCTTGGTGTCCCTCTTGAGGGAGAGGAGCGCGACGGCAACCTTGTGATGGTTGGCCAGCTCAACCTCGCGAAGCAGATTGGACGCGACACACTGGAGGATTACAAACTTTATGCGGCAGCAGGTCGCACACTGGAGCACTCCATCGGCGTGCAAGCGATCAAGCGCGACAGTGAGGACAAGCGCAAGGTTCTCGAATGGAAGATGTGGGAGTACAGCACGCTCACATCGTGGGGCAGCAACCCTCAGACTTTCCTTGTTGGCATCAAGAACGACGACCCAGCCACTGTTAGGGACAACATCGAGTTCATCCGCCGCGCATTGCAGATGCGCTACACGGACGAGCGATTAAAACAATACGAAATGAGACTTGACATGCTTAACAAGGCGCTTGAGGGCGCAGTCGTTGTGACATGCCCCCATTGTGGGCAAGAGTTTGTTTGGGATGATGCCGACAGACACACCTTTGACCAGCAGGTGTTGGAGATTGCCAACAGCTACCTGCGTTGGTTTACAGACGGCATTGTATGTGAAGAGATGAGCAAGCTGAAGCCCGAAATCCGTGCCGCTGTGCTTGCCATTCTCAACCCTATATTGAGCAAGTGTGACGGTAAGATAGACACCGAGCTCGTGCAGAAGTCGCTTGCCGACGTCGCCGAGTACGCCTACTGTCCGCATTGCTATTCAAGAGTATTCAATTCGAGTATCACGCTTGGGCAGGAAGCTCCTGTTTCAGAGAAGACCGAAGACGAGCCGTCAGACGACACTCGTGAAGAGGAAGAGGAACAGGAGGAGAAAGCCGCCGACGGCACTTTCTTCGGAAGCCTCAACGCTGCGATCGAGAAACATTAACCACTTAATTTTTTAACGTTATGGCCTTCAAGAAGGTAGACAAATCAGACTTCGGTTATAACCTTGAGAACATCAAGGACACCGAACAGAAGAGTTTCATGGATAACATTCTTGGCGCGATGTGCAACGTTGTCAACAAGGCAATGGAAGGTGTCATCACCAAGGAGGACATGAGTGACCAATTTGAGATTATCAACGAGCAACTGAAAGGCTACGATGCCGATAAGTTCGCTCAAGTTATCAAGGACAACGAGGATTTGCGCGACATGCTGAAACAAGCCATGGAGGTTATCTCCAAGGCAAAGGAGAAGGGCGCAGGTGCCATGAACGCAGTCAACAGCTTCACAGAGAAGTTGAACGACATGTTCGACAGCGAGAAGTTCCGTGAGTTCGAGGAAGGCAAGAGCCGCAAGTCAGGCGTTTTCTCTGGCTTTACCCTCAAGGACATCGTGTCAATGACCGACGATTACAGCGGAAATATCCTCATCACCCAGCAGCAGAACCGCGTGGTGAACCCAATCGCCCCAAAGCGTCTTCACATGCGCGATATCCTCACCGCTTTGCAAGGCGATCCTGCCTATCCACAGCTGGCATTCGCAGAAATCACCAACATGGACCGCAACGCCCGCTATGTGACCGAGAACGGCACTTTGCCAGAATCTCACATCAGCGTGAAGGAAAACCAGGTCAGCACAAAGCGCCTAGGTACCCACCTGCGTGTCAGCAAGCGAATGCTCAAAAGCCGTGCGTACATCCAGTCTTATATCGTCGCTATGCTCCCAGAAGCCGTTTACATGGCTGAGGACTGGAATATCCTCTTCGGTGACGGCAACGGTGAGAACCTTGAGGGTATTGTGAACAAGAAGGGTGTGGAGAGCATCGAGAAAATCATCAGCGAGGCTATCGTAAGCGGTGCTGCCGGCTCTGTAAAGAGTGTGACCGCCTATAACACCAACGGTGGTGTTATTGTAGAGTTCGCCAACGCGTATCCCGAAATTCTCGATGGCATGAAAATCAAGTTTGCAGGTGCCACCAATGTGACCGCCCTCAACTCGGTTCAAGATGTCATCAAGATGAATGACCGTCAGCTCCTTTTCCCAGATATCAAACTGGAGACCGCAGAGACCACCGTTGACAAGATGACCTTCGTCGTGAACAACGGCGGCTTCAAGAGCATTGAAGCTCCTAACAGCCTTGATATCATCAAGACCGCGTTTGCAGTGATGACCTACGCACAGTACACTCCTACCGCTATCGTGCTGAACCCAATCACCGTAAACGCCATCGAGAGCGAGAAGGACACCCTTGGTCGCAACCTGGATCTCGTTCAGAACAATGGAGGAGTTAAGACTATCGCAGGTCGTGTTATCATTGAGTACACCGGCATTCCAGCAGGCAAGTACCTTGTTGGCGATTTCTCGCCAGTTGCTGCCGCGCTCGTTGACTACACCAACCTCAACCTTGAGTGGGCTGAGGACGTAGAGACCAAGCTCACCAATCAGGTTGTGCTTATTGCCCAGGAAGAGATTATCTTCCCGATTTACAATCCTTGGGCGTTCGCCTATGGCGACCTCGCAGCACTCAAGACTGCTGTAACTAAATAAACCGCCTATGAAGTATATAGTTGAAGGTCCCGCTTTGGCTAAACTGCTTCAAGAGAACCGAATCAGAGTGTTGAGGGGTGAAATCACATTCACCCCACTAACTATCGGTGAAGAAGCACCTACCATCGGTGAAGAAGATGATAAGAGCGCAGATGTGAGCGACGAAAAGGAAGTCGCTGTCACAGACTGCAAGAAGCCAAAAAAGGGTAAAAAGTAATATCGTAAAATGAACCTCATAGATTGCTCATATTTCTACGTCGGTCCGTTGCAAGTGATTAACGCACGTGCCATTGACGACCTCGACAACAATGCTGCCGATGTGCAGGAGTGCATTAACGGCTACATTGAGTGGTATCAGGACGAGTTCCTGTTGAAGATGGTCGGCAAGGGTGTCGCGTCAGTGGTCACCGACTACCTTTCCAAGTGCGAGGCAGACGACGGCTATACTGATGAAAAGGCGGAGGAGCTTTGCAGCCACCTTCGGATGTCGTTTGCCCACTATGTCTATTTCAAGCTTGCTGGCGATGTCAACCAGAACATGACCGTCACGGGCTTGGTGAAGATAAAGAGTGCTAACGAGAACCAGCCTCCACGCCAGCGCATGGTGAAGGTGTGGAACGATATGGTGCAGCTTAACAAGCGATTCGTTGAGTGGGCGGAATTGAGCGACTACGATGTTTATTACAATGTTGAAATGATAACTCAAATTAACCAGTACAACATATGATGGACCAGATAGAGGATATTTTCGTGGGGATAGTCGAGAGTGTCGGCAAGTCTGTGATAATCACCAAGACCAATACAGACGGCACTACCGATGAGCTGGACGGTGTGGACATCAACTACATCTTCGGTTCTGCCCAGTATGTGAAGGATATGCTTGACGTGCGGTCAAAGGGTGCGAACGCCATGCCGGTGAAGTTCCCTCTGATTGCTTTGCAGACCCCGAATGTGGTGACTGTCGATTCCGGCGACTACCAGTACAAGACGAAGATAAACCTCATCATCGCATGTTCATCAAGGAAGGACTGGAGTAATGAGAAGCGTATGGAGACTTCGTTCAAGCGCATATTGTTGCCGATCTACGAGAGACTGATTGAGGTATTGTTGTCCGACCAGCGTTTTGACTGGGCGTATGGAGCTCTTGAGTATGTTCCCCACACGATGAGTAAGAACTTCGACTATGGACGCTATGGCGCAGTAACGCCGAGCGGTCAGGAAGTGAGCGAACCCATTGACGCTATCGATATCCGCTCGCTTGAAATTAAAGTTAATAACCAATCATGTAGATTATAACTATGGCAAGAATTAGAACGTGTCCAGGTGTAGGTTTCTTCACTGGAAAGTCGGTTTGCGAAATCGACTATGACAAAATCAAGGCACTTGTGCTGACAAAACACGGCGTTAAGCTCGATTACGAGACTATGGACGCACTCCGCACAGCCTGCCATGCAGATGTGCCAAACCGCGCTTACGGTTTCCCTACAATCATCAACTGGGAGCCTAATGGCGGCGAAGCACAGACCAGCCAAGTCGGTTACGGTCCAAATGCCTACAACGGCATGAGCGCACGAACCGACGCCCTCACGCTCGACAGGTACCGTCACTACCTGCGTGCGCAAATCCTCAAGAATGTTGAGGAAGAGTTTGACATGTACCTCATCGACATCAAGAACAACCTCTACGGTCTCAACGACGGCACGGATGTTCTCGCAGGTGTCCCTGTGACCATTTACCCAAGTGGCAACGACCACCCAGGTGCGAGCGACAAGGCTTCGCTTGTTGTGAATGTGGTTTATCAGGATGTTGAGGAGTACATCATGAACCTCGATGTCGTTCCTCTCGGTTTCAATGCTCTCTCCGCAGTCTATGGCCTTATGCCTGTGACGCTGGAGAAGGTCGGCTCATCGGGCAACGACTACAAGTTGATTGAGTTCTACGGCAAGGGTGACGCCACTTCGAAGTATGGCCAGCTCATCGCCGATAATGCGGCAGAGGTGCTCACCGGTGCCACTTCGGCAACCTACGACAGCGTAAAGGAGGTCCTTACCCTCACAATGGATTCGGGCACAACCACCGCCACGCTCAAGTCGGCTGCCACCCTCGCAGTTAAGGGCATCTACGGCATTGAGCCACATTTGTCATGAAGTACAACGGCGTAACCTTTGTCGATGCGTCAGTCAAGCGGATGACCGAGCGAGAGTTCATCAAGGCTCACATCGGTGTCCATTGGCTTGACCGCGACAAGGATATCCGCAAGAAGATGTTGGCGGACGTCTACAAGCGGATTACCGAAAAGAAGTAAACCACCCACGGGGCACGCCGCTACGACGTGTCCCATTTTTTATTCACACCACTATGACGATAGCCGAGATGCGCGACAAGATACGTCGCTCGAAAGATATGATACAGTCCGAGATTGTAAAGTGCATGGACGACAACAAGAGGGAAATGGTTGTGTCTGTGCGTGAGCAGTTATATTCGGGTATTGACGGTCGTGGCGCACCGCTGTTTCCGTCATACTCACAGGACCCCTATTTTCTCAACCACAACGCAGGCTACTTTGATGAGGTGGCCGACCACTGGGTGTCGTGCTATATGCACCCGGAAAGGTACATTGACTGGAAGATGCGCATCACGCCACCAGTTGCGAGTGGCCGCCTTGGTTTGCCAGCGAGGTCAATAGACCAGCCGAACCTTTTCATCTTTGGCACATTCCACAGCAGTATTGACGCGAGGGCTGTGTCTAAGGGTGTGGAGATATTCACCTTCGGTTGGGACGGAGGTCCACAGGTCGAGAGGAAGTACGGTTCACAGATTTTTGCATTGAGTTCCCCGGCTGTGGCGCATTTCAACACCAACTATCTTATGCCTTGGCTGAGGCGGTGGTTCATGAGCCTATGAGTTGCAGATGTGTTGCAGAGCAGTGGCAGAGGGAGCGCGACAGACAGGCGCAACTGGCCAGGAAAACGGCGGTCTTGCTGGACCGTCCGCAAGTGTTGTACCGCACCGTTGACGGGAAGTATGGTTTTGTCAGCGAGGGAGCGGAAATAAAAGGAGAAATTATCGAAATCATAACGCAGTATTGATATGGCAAACGAAACATTGATTACCGACCTTGTTGCCCAACAGGCATTGGACCAGCTGGAGCAACTTGACCGCAAGATGGAGGGAACGATGGCGCAGTTCAAGGATTGTGCCATGGAACTCGCGAAGGGGCTAAAGATACCTGTCGAGGTGCAAGGAGATTTAAGCGCACTTCGCCAGCTATCCAATGACGTGATGCAGCGTGCCACGCAAGCCACCCAGCAGTACACCCAGCAGTTGCAACAGCAGCAGCAGGTTATAGCCAACACCACCAATACCATTTCACGGCAGTTGGCGGAACAAGAAAAGGTCAACAAGGCCCAGCGAACCGCATTCACGCAAAACTTGCAGGCTCTTGATATAGCAGAGCGCATAGTTGGCACCTATGAGCAAAACACCAGACAGTTGGCGCAGTATACGGCAGAATTGGCTAGAAACAAAGAAGCACTCAAGAAAGTAGAAGAGATGCGCAAGTATGGCCAAATTACCGATGCCGAAGCAATACGCCGCAGCGGTAACCTAATGGCCGAGCAGAACAGGCTGAAAACCGCCATGCAGGAAGTGGCAAGTGTTGTCCGTGTCCAAGCGAAAGAAATGAATGCAGCCGAAGGGTCGTATGTTCACCTCTCGCAACAGTTGGAATTACTCAAAAAGGCGCAGAAAGGTTTGAACGAATCCGAGAAAGCAGGTGAAGAGGGTCGGTTACTTGAAGCCGAGATACAGAACCTTGACGCACGCCTGAAAGACCTTGCTGCCGATATGGGAGAGTTCCAACGCAATGTCGGTAACTATGCCATCGCACAGGGCGGTTTGAATAAGACATACAACGAGATGACCGAGACGCTGACCGCGCTGAAGTTGCAGTACAATGAGATGGACGAGGCGCAGAGGCAGAGTGCCGAGGGTCAGGAACTCAATGCCAGTATCGAGCAGTTGACCGAGAAAGCCGGTTTGATAAAGACTACCATGTCAGAGGTGAACGATGCCGTGGCGAATAGTGCCGCAGGTCAACAGATAACGAAACTGACATTTGAACTCACCGCCCTAACTGGCCAGTTTGAAAAGCTTTCAGACGAGGAGAAAGATAGTGCCAAGGGCAAGGAGTTGGTCAATCATATGACTGAACTAACGAAAAAAATTGCGGAGCTCAAAGGCGAGATGGATGCCGTTGCTGCTGATGCGGCTCCTCAGTCCTTGAGAAAAGACCTCAAAGAACTGACGATGGAAATTGCTGCCGCTACTTTGGAGTATCAGCACATGACCGAAGAAGAGAAGAATAGTGCTGCCGGGCAGGAACTGAAGCATAAAATTGGAGAGTTAACTGAGCAAGCAGGTGAATTGAAAGACGTCTTGGGGGATGTAAAGGAAAGCATCAGCAATTCAGCGAGTGACACCAGAGGCTTTGACACACTCAACGAAGTTGCACAAGCTACTATATCTGTGTTTGGACTGTGTACAAGTGCAGCACAAGCTTTGGGCATCAGCAACGAAACTCTTGAGCAAAGTATGGAGAAAGTGCAAATTGCGATGCAATCGGTTCAGGCATTGGAAAAGTTACAGTTAATCACTCAACGCCAATCCAATGTCATGAAAGGAATCGCAATCTTACAAAGCAAAGCAAAAGCCGCAGCATCAAAGATAGAAGCCGCAGCAACTGCATCTGCTACTGGAGCGACAAAGGCACAAACCATTGCTCAAGCCGCATTCAATGTAGTGGCTAAAGCAAACCCCTATGTGCTGCTCGCTACTGCAATCCTAGCAGTGGTAGGCCTGATTATAGGTTACACTGCAGCCACCAAAGATGCCACCACAGCAGATGTGGAAGCTAAGAAGGCTGCTGACGAGCGAAAAGAAAGTATGAATAACATGGCGCAGTCTTTTGGCAATAGTGCCGGTGAGATGATTGCCAAGTATAAGGTGATGCGTGAGCAATGGAACGCCCTCGGAGATGACATTGCGGCAAAGCGCAAATATTTGGTTCAGCATAAAACTGATTTCGAGACTTTGGCAAAATCGGCAGGCGAAAGTGCTGACAGCGTTGGAAGTGTGCAGGCCGTGGAGAAAAACTACATGAATAACACCCCTAACGTTGAGAAGGCAATCAAGCGTCGTGCCATGGCTATGGCAGGTTATGCCGAGTACATCCGCATCACCCAGTTGAAGTTGCAGGAACTTGAGAAACTTTCCACATTCAAATACAAAATTTACAGGGAAGGCGATAGAGTTAGCCGTAGCGACTTCGCAAAGGCTGGACTTACAATGAACAACGGCCAAAAAGAAGCCGCAAAATACGATGGATATGGCGGAGGCATACCAAGTGGTACAACCTGGCTGACCGCTGAACAGGCTTCGCGAATGACGACTTGGTCAAAAGAACAAGGAAACAAAGCAGCACTCGAAGCAATGCACAGAGTAGCTGCAAGGTATGATGCTATGGCAAAGCGTGCATGGGAGTATTTCGTCAAAAATAGAGGTCTTGAACCAGCAAACTTCGCTGGTGGAGATGGAGGCGGTGGTGGGAAAAATACACCATCCAAAGGCGGTGGTGGGAAAAATACACCACAAGTAAAGAATGCAGAAGATATTCAAAATGAATTAAACGCAATTCTGCTTAGTGGCTATTCCTATGCGAGTGAATTGGAAGAGAAGTACACAGAGGATTGGTTGAATGCGGAGAAAAAACGCATAAGGCAAAAGAAAGAAAATGATATTGCGGCAGCTGAAAAGAAGCGTGATGACTTGAAAGAAGACATTAAAGCCTCTAAAATGAGTGAGGAAGAGAAACAGAAAGCAATCGCTAAAGTTGAAGCGGCAACAGCTGATATTTCCGAAGGCATTAAACATCAAGCCACAGAAGAAGAAAAGAAACTCGATAATGAAATACTTGAGCACAAGCAACAACTCGCCCAAAAAGAGATTGAGAAAGCCTTATCCCAAGGCGAAGCGGAGCAAGTGATGCGAGATGCACAGTATGCCAATGAGCTTGAAGCACTCAAAGACAAGTACGCAAAGGAACTCGCCGAAGCCGATGGCTACGAGGAGAAGATTTCCGAGATAAAGAAGCGTTATCAGGAACAGACCGCCCATCTTTCGGAACAGTACGCCATCAAAACCGCTCAGGCTCAATATGACATACTGATAAAGCAACTTGAGGCTATCGGTGCCGTTGATGAGGACATGATTGTAGAACTGACCGCAATGGTCAAGAATGGTGAATTGGATGCTGCCGCTACTATTCTTGAAGCATACGGTTTGACCCACGACGAAGCGATGGAACTACTGAAATCTCTTGCTGACGCTGAAATCGGTATCAGAACCGCTACCACAGATGCCGTAATCGCCCAAAAAGAGAGAGAGGCTGATGCCACACAGGAAGCCGCCCAAAAAGAGAAAGATGCCCAACAAAAGAGGATACAGAACCTGCAAGACTGGATGCAGAAAGCCGGTGAGGCTATTGACAAAATTAGTGGTTTCGTCACCGCCCTCTACGACAACCAAATCGCCAAGATAGAGGAACTGCTTGAGGCGGAGCAGACGCGTTACGACCAGGAAGTAAGCCACATTGACAACCTTGCCGAGCATGGAGCAATCACAACCGAAGAGGCTGAAATCCGTAAGCGTGATGCCGCTGCCGCCACCGCAGCGAAGCAGGAGCAACTGGAGAAGAAGAAGGCTCAAATCGAGTACCGCAAGGCGATGGTGGAGAAAGCGAATACTATCGCTCAGATAGGGATGGCTACTGCATTGGGTATTATGCAAACATACGCTCAGTTGGGATGGCCTGCCGGCATTCCAGGAGCAATATTTATCGGTGCCATGGGAGCGATACAGCTTGCCACTGCACTTGCACAGCCAATCAAGGCGTATGCAGAGGGTACGAAAGGGAAACCACACCCCGGCGGTCTTGCTCTCGTCGGTGATGGTGGATGTCAGGAGTTGGTGATGTACGACGGCAAGGCTTGGGTCACTCCCGATAAGCCGACCCTGCTTGACCTGCCGAAAGGTGCGGAGGTGTTCCCCGATGTCACGGCGCAAGACCTTTTGTCGTTGGGTGCTTCGTTGCCTACCGCTGTTCCTCGTGACCGTGCCACTGGCCAGCCGATAGTCATCAACGACTACTCGGCACTGGAGAGTCGCATGGCTGCCAACACCAAAGCCGTGACTAAGACTCTCAACCAATTCAGCGACCGCATGGCTCGTGAAATGAAACGCCAGAAGTTCAACGTTTATATCGCCAGCAGAATATGAAAACCCGACTCGACCAATTGACCCTGCACAACCTCATAGAGTTGTCGTGTGGCGACGCGTCCGTGTTACTCGACAAGGACGAGACCCCGACCGAGAACGTCAAACTCGCCTGCGCCCAGCAGATAATGTCGGAGTACAAGGAATTGGCAACGCCAACACAGGCGAAGATGGATATGATAGAGGCAGAGGAAATTCAAAAGTTGCAGATGAAGGAGGCGTGTCTGCATATCTGCCTCGCCCTCATTAGCCAGGGACGCAGCGACATGGCGAAAGATGTGCTTCTTGAACTGGATGTGAACGAGAATTTACTTAATGGTGAAGAAGACATTAAGAACCGTAGCAAGGCGATGCTCAATGAGGTCAAGTATGAGATTAAGCGACTTGCAGAATTTGCTGAGGAACGAGGTCAGAAGAAGTTGCAGACTGCCTCAGGTATGCGTAAGAGTTGGTATGGTGAAATAGCCTTTGTGATGTCCACCCTAAAAATGAGCATCGACCCTGCCACCACCAATGCCGCAGTGTATGGCAACCTTGTTCGTCAAGCAGTGGAACGTAACAAACAAATGTCGAAGATACCGCCAATGATGAGTATGTTTTTGTGATACTTATTTCGTTATATATCATTGCGTTAGAGGGAGTGTGGAATATTCCGCACCCCTTTGTAGCCTAAATCAGGAATATTTTACTGTTGAATGATGCCATTTTTAGACAGTCAAATTAAACTTTGGTACACTTTTTGCATCTTCTATATATAGAAAACAATAACTTAAAACTTTTACTACGATGAAGTGTAAGTGCAGAAATAACAGCAGATTTCCCCAATTCACAGTTGGGAAAACTTATACGTTTCAATATGAGGATAAATATAAGGTTCGCGTTATTGTGTTTACAGAAGATAATGAGGGGATTAGAACCGATATGGGTAATTTCTTATTCTCATTTGACCCACAAAAAGAGCCTTACAAGAGAACCTATAAAAGAAAATATCCATCTCCAAATGTTACCAGGCTTAAATGGGGAAGGATGTAACCCATAAGTTTCATATGTCCTATGGATTTAGAGACAATTTTCGACATAACGATCCCAGAGACTTCTGTTTCTGGGAATTTTTGTCTATATATCTATATAAAGCGTATAAAAATGGCCAAAAGAAGGTTTGCTTACACTAAAATATCGCCATTTCATCACCATAAAAAGGCAAATGCAAAACCATAAAAACTCCATCATTTACAGCTATTAACCGAACAAAATGCCGCTAAATTGGTAATGATAGGTAATATTATTAACAATTTTTGCGGATATGAAACGATTGAGAAATGAAATTCGAGCCCTTCGCCGAGAGGTGTCGGCTATGCGCGTCAGCCTGTATGCGTTAGAGAGTGAGATACACCGCCTCAGAAACGAGAAGATGGACAACATCATCACAGCCATGCGTCAGTCTGCCCGGGAGATGCTGCGCTTGAGCCGTGAGCTTTGACGATGAAATCGTGGTTGTGTACTTCAAGCTGATAAGGATAGCCGAGCTGTACTACTACCACGATGAGCGCGCCCATGACCTCGCTGCCGAAGCGGTATGCAGGGCGATTGAGGCACGCGACAGATACGATGACCGCCGACCGTTGCTGACGTGGTGTCGGGCAATTATGCGCAATCTTTGGCGGAACACGGAGCAGAGGCTTTCAACCACGCACACCCAACGGCTTGGTGAGTGGGACGAGCCAGGGACGGAGGAGACGGACCAGATGGCGAGAGTGGACGACATTCTCGCCATTATTCACCAGATGGACAGCCATTCGGTAGCAATCGGCACGCTCGTTGACTACTCCAAGGGGTATATGATTGGCGAGATTGCCAACGCCATGGGCGTGCCTTCGGGGACCGTAAAGCGTCGCATACACGATGCACGGAAAATGCTGTCAAAGTTGGTCAATGTTAAATAGCGAATCCGTTGTGAACTAATAGGTTAAAAATGGTTTGACAGCAAAAAAAACGGCAAAAAAGAGAACCGCTTTTCGCTAATTATGATTATCTTTACAGTGTAAAACATTAAAAGTCAAACATTTAATTCACTTGATTATGAATACTAAAATTAATTTCCGTGTTAGAGTTATGAGCTATGCTCACCACATTTTTCTGACAACAGTTATCTCCTGGAGCGACGCATTGAAGAAAGCGTGGCAGCTTTACCGCCTTGCGAAGAAGATGCGCAGTGGCGTTGTCAAGTTCTTCTACGAGAAAGTGGACGGCAGTGCCCGCGTCGCATACGGCACCCTCTGCAATCTCCCTGCCGGCATCACCTCGAAGAGAGGAACAAAGAAGCCGAACTACGGCACTATGTGCTACTGGGACACCAAAAAGCAGGCGTTCCGCAGTTTCCGAGTTGAGAACTTTATCGCGATGGCTGTATGAAAAATGCGGCTATACTAATCAAGGCGGACGGTACTATGCGAGGCATCTATCCGTCCAATGGAAGCGACTTCTCGCTCAAGGAACTTCAAGGCTTTGTGCACGGGTTGATTGAGATTGTCACCCTTACGAGTAACGCTATCATGGTTATAAACGAGGAAGGAAAGTTCACACAACCGTCCAATCCGACAGCCACGGTAATAGCAAAGGCATTATACTCCATACGTTATGACGACTACATTGCTGGCGATGTCCTGATGTGCCCAAACTATATGGTCAAGTAATAGTTGTTCAACCATTATTTTAGAAAAATGTTTACTGATTGAATTTTTTCGGCAAAATATTTTGTAAATAGTATTATTTTTACTACCTTTGTAGTGTTAGAAAAAAGATCAATAATGAAACGCTACAAAGTAATAGAAGTAATCAAGTTGCTCGAAGCCGATGGTTGGACTCAGGTGAAGACGGGTCAGTCGGCAGGCGACCATCGCCAATTCAAGCATCCGACCAAGAAAGGAAAGGTGACAGTGAGAGGCAAGAAAAGCGAGGTCTTGAACCAATTCTTACTTAATAGCATTTGGAAACAGGCAGGGTGGAAGTAATCTCCACCCCTCAAAAGGTTGATAAATTTAAAATATTATTTGATATGGAAAAAATCATCGTAAACGTATCTTGGTGCGAGAAAAACTATGGCGCATCGCTTGGCGATAATGTTCCAGGTGCTGTTGTACTGACCGCTAAAACCCTTGAACAACTCCAAAAGGCGGTGCCTGAAACGTTGCGTTACCATGTTGAGGGAATGCTAGAAGACGGAGATGAGGTGCCTGGGTGGTTGGCTGCCGGTGACTACGAGTTTGAGTATAAGCTCGACACTGCCGCCTTGTTGCAAAGTTGCGGCCGTTACGCCACACTTGCCGCTATATCACGAGCCACTGGCATGAATGAACGCCAGTTGAGCCACTATGCCAACGGCACAAAGAAGCCTCGTCAACTGCAACGTAAGCGTATCGTGGAAGGTCTGCATAAAATAGGTCGTGAACTTATGGCTGTAATGTAGTATGAAAGGAAGTTTGCAAATTGGCGAAACACGCTAATTAGTAAATAGTTACAATTTATTTATTCGGTTTCTCATCGTTCAAGAATTTGAACTTTTGAGAAACCGATTTCTTTTGCGTTTAACTTTGTTGGTATGCTAACGAAGTACATACTGACGATCGGCTCTACCGAGCACGCCATACCCGATGAGTGCCTGAAGAATTGGGACGAGGTTTCATTCTCGCTCAAGCGCACAGACTACTCTGGCGTGATGCGCTCTTTCTCCACCGAGTTCGTGTTTGTCGGCGACATCAAGGATATGCTGTGGGAACTGTACCTTTCGGACGGTTTCAAGGCATCTGCGAGTGTCGCTGTGTACACAATAACCGACACGCATGAGTGGGAGAAACAGTACGAGAGCGCACTTGATTTCTCTACAGTGGAGATAGAGGAAGAAGCGTTAAGCATCAACGCCCTTGATAACGACCTTGCGTCAAAGTTGAAAAGCAAGAAGTCGCAGAAGTATGAGTATCCGGTGGATGGCTTCAACATCACACGCATCAATGTTGAACGTGTGGAGTTGGCGAGTTATGCTACCTACAAACTGCCTAAGAGCGATAACCAGTCGGGGACGGTGACAGCCATTCTAAACGAAAATTCGTCGCAGATTATCAGCAAGGAATATCTTGAGCCATGCAACGAGGTGAGGGACGGAGAAGAAGGTAGTTATGGAGCAGGCAACTCGTTCTTTGCCAAAATCAACAAGAGCGGAATAACAGTGAGTGTAAGGCTGACCGGCAAGGTGAGGTGCTACTTCTGCCCCTACACGAAGGACAACACGCTCACCCCAGGAGCGGATGTGCCGGTGTCATATCTCAATGTTATGAAACTCATAGAGGACGAGAATGGAGGCAACAAGCGCACACCCCTGTTCTCGCTTATCTCCGATGAGCTGCAGTACAAGGTGGTGCATGGCAACAGAACCAATATCTTCATCAACAGGATAAAGGAGAATGTCGCATCGTCGCTTCAGAATTTGCAGTCTATGGCAAAGGACTATTTCGGTAAGCTTGATAGCGACCATAATGGGATTTTTGGCGTTGTAGGCAGTGAGGATGACTACACGCACGGCTCGTACTGGGAGAATAATGTCGTGTATGAGTACCGCAATGGCGCATGGGTGAACAAGGGCGCAGCGAAGGACTACTATCAGGACCGCGACATCAGCGATGGTACAGTATCAGACGACGGTGTAACTCCATACAGCGGATCTATCTCTTACAATGGCAGAGGAACATGCGATATCCCTGCCGGCAACGATGGAGCGGTGCTATATCTTGAGCTTTCAGGAAAAATGGTGTTGCTTGACGGTGAGATGAACGTGACATGGGCAGACCCAGTACGCTCCACATTGTCGTGCCGTGGGATTTCTCCACTTGAACTCATCAACAGGCTTGTAAAGAGCATTGCCGGGGATGGGTATTCTGCCACCATCGCAGAAGACGCAAGCGGTATGCTCTCCAGCACCAAGCTTCTTGCGGCAGAGGACTTGCGACAGATATACGATGCGAAGATATACACCACGTTCGGGAATTTCGCTGACTGGATGTCGTCTGTGTTCGGCTACACATACCGTGCCGATGGTAACGTGTTGCAGTTCGTCCACCGCTCCGATGTGTTTACACCCGATGTGGTTAAGGTGATTGAGAATGTCAGCGACTTCAAGTTTGATGTTGAGGATGGCATCATATACTCGCAGGTCGATGCCGGATACTCGAAGAAGGAGTACGGGGAGATTGACGGTCGCCTTGAGACCAACTTCACGAACCACTACACCACAGGCTACACATTGACCGACAAGAAACTATCCCTTGTGAGCAAGTACCGCGCAGACAGCTACGGCGTTGAGTTCACGGCTCGTAAGAGCGAGAGCGAGACAAAGGACGACAAGGCGGATGAGGATGTGTTCTTTGTCCGTATCGTGTCAGACCACTCAACAGGTATCACCACATACACGCCGAGCAACCAGAAATCCTTTGCTCCGGCAGTGTGTGTTGACAACAACAAGGCGTATATAGCGGCTGTTGGCAATGGCAAGGCTGTCACCCTAACCATGACTTCCAGTGACGGAAACAACGCCCTCGCTGATATTGAAATTCCGTCAGGTACGGCTTTGTTCTCCGCTGGAGTGATAGAGTTCACCACCGATGATATGGCGTTGCCTCCTGACCTCAACGCGCTTGTTCAGGTTGACTTTGGCGGCTACCGTTACACTGGGTTCATCAGAGAGGCAGAGGCTCGTTTCGGAAGGCTCAACGGCGTAGAGTATAAATTGATTGTTAAAGACATAACAGCACTATGAAGATAAGTCCATTCACCCCATTGCATTTCAGCGAGGCCAACCGCTCCGACGGTATGCCGTCCCGATTCATTCAGCTGTGGGCTCCAACAGACCAAATACTGGTGGAGGTGATAGCCTCCGCTGGCGACACGGCGCCATCAGCGAGCCTCAACGACGCGCACACGGGCTCTGTAATCGGTCCTGTCGAGTGGAACGAGTGGAAGATGAACGCTGACAAGGTGGTGTTCTTCTCCGTTCTTACAGGACTGTCTGTCGGCCACTACAAACTCACCGTCGGGAGCCTCACCAGTGAAGAGTTCCGTGTCACCGACGATGCCAACCTGCTTTCTCGCACGACGCTTGTTCAGTACCGCTTCAAGGACAACAGGCAGAGGGAGGATGTGGTGTCAGTCATCGACCACATGGTCTATTTCTTCGACTTCCGTGTGCCTGGCGGTTTCAAGGATAACGGCTGGCAGTTCGGGGTAAGCAATGAGCAGTTCACAACCCAGCGTGAGGATATTGTGGAACTGTTCGCCCACGACTACACGATGAAGACATTCACGATGGGCAACGCAATAGGTGTACCTGTGTGGTATGCCGAGATGCTGAACCGTCTGCTGACTTGCTCCTATGTCTACTTCAACGGAGACCGCTACGCACGGAGCGATTCAGAGGCTCCGCAGATACAGACGCTGGTTGATGGGCTCGACAGCTTCGTGTTCACGCAGATGCTCCGCAAGGCGCAGGTTATCGACCCGAAGATTGAGGCGCAGAACCAGGCTGTAATCCGTCGCATTGACGATGCGGAAGCAGAAAAGATTTACCGTAGCACAACAGATAATATTAACCGTTTAATTGATTAAGCAATATGACTGAGCAGGAAAAACAATCCATTATTGATGCAGTGCTGTCCTCCATTCGGACGAATAGCCGAAGCATTGGCCAGTTGACAGCCGTTTCCACGCTTTCCGAGGGCGACTTCTTCGAGGTTGCCGGCGGAAAGAAGGTGTCGTTTTCGGTGTTGCGTGACTTGGTTTCGGCATTCGCCAACCTTGATGCCGAGAGTATCAAAACCGACGTGGCCAAGATGCTTGTGCAGAATGTGGCGTTCGATGTCACTGAATCTGCGGCAACACTCACAATCAAGCAGCAGGGCTATGCGGCGAAGACCGTCAGTGTGCCGGTGGCCACCGACAAGCATAGCGGTATCATCACCGCTGCCGACAAGGTGAAGCTTGAGAGTGCCTACACATCTTCACAGACTGCGGTTACTGCCGCAAACAATGCGCAGAAAGGTGTAACGGAGCTGTCAAATAGCATCGGCAAACCCAGCGGAATTGCCACGCTTGACGGCGAGGGCAAGTTGGAAAGCAGTCAGGTGCCAAGCAATCTGACCACCGAAACCGATATTCAGAATCTGAGAAAAAGCGTCAAAGAGGAAATCGGGACTGCAAAAAAGGAACTGGACGGTGTAATCAACAAGATGAAGGGGTATGGCTACAAGTTCATCGCCGAGGCAGCCCTCGACACAGACCCTGGCACGCCATCAGAGAATATCTTCTATATCTGCACCACGCCAGGCGAGTATATCAACTTCCCAACAAATATGTTTTCGGGGCAGCATGAGACTGGGTATTTCACGCTTGGCGAAGGAGAGGTGGGATTACTGCTTTACACCCTTCCAAACGATATGCCGACCATTAGCAACTGGTCATTGGTGAAGTTGGATTTGGCGAAAGGCTCCACCGTTAAGGATATTGAGAAGCAAATCAGCGATATATCAGCCTCTGTTGAGAAACTGGATAAGAGCGTAGCGCCTCGTTTGTTCTTCAATGGCAACGCTCTTGTGGGTGTTGAAAGTCTTTCGCTTGACAAGTTCCTCGTTTTGACCGCTGGCGATGGCTACGAGAGCATCCGCAAGAAGGGTGTTGTTGTGGCTCTGTCTGCTGGTGATGAACTGAAGAACTACCAGTGGGGCGGCAACGATTGGGGCAACGCAGAGGATTGGGGCGGCTTCGGCGGCTCATCCGTGAGTAGTATCTTCAACGCCACCAATGAGGTGCCGATAAGTGGCTACTATGTGCTCTGCGACACCGAGAACCAAAAGCTCAGCGCAGTCCATGCCGCTTGGAACGCAAAAAAGGCTGTTAGCGGCCTGATTATCTCGTTTGAGGTCGGTTCTGGAATTTGGAAAACATACCAGTATATCGGAAAGACCGTTTCAGAGGTGAACTGGTACAACACCGAGAACTGGAAGGATTTCGGCTCGCTTGCTGCCGGCAGTGAAAATTACATTGTAATCGACAATCTATGTGGCACTCCGCACATAGGAGAGTTCTATACCTTGGCTACCGCTGTAAGCCGCCTCATCGAATATCAGAAGGAGACTGGTGTCACCTATGCAAAGAAGGGGCTTATCATCAGTTACCGCACGGCAGAGAATGTTATGGAAACTAAGCAGTTCCAAGGTGAGGTCAGCGGTTTCGGTGAGGTAGGTCTTTGGAAGGACTTCGGTGGCGGAGGCTCCGAGGTCATCACTTCGGACACCCCAGAAAAGGGCGGTAAGGATGCGCTGTCAACTGGTGGCGCATATACTCACATGCCTGCCGGTATTGACATTGACACCGAAACTGAGGGTGTGGTGAAAATTAAGCTCATCAATGCGGATGGCGATGATGTAGGCGACCAGATGCAGTTCACCGTCGGCACTGGAAGCGGAGGCTCAACGGGAACAACTGTTGCTATCGCGTTCAAGGAAAACCCATTCTACGGAAAGGCTGGAGGTAGCTTCATTGTCAAGGCTGCCATTATGAGTGTCACTAAGGTTGGCGGTCAGGAGACCTCCAACAGCATTATGAGTGTCACTTTCGTAAATCGCACTACCAAGAATAGCGTCGCGTTTTTCACACCTCGCAAGGCTTCAAGCGCCACGCTGACTGACTACTCATTTGAGTTTGATTTGAGTTCGCTCTGTGCCGATGCCGGCGAGTTGCCATTGCAGGCTATCGTCACCGACGACAGCGGGAACACAGCGACCAAGAACATAAGCATCGTGTCCATCAACGTGACATGTGAGAGCGTGCAGACCCTCAACTACACGAAGGAGACCACACTACAAGTAGGAGGCCCGAAAACCTCTATCCCGATGTACCGTTTCCCAAACAATGCGTCCGATAAGGGTATCAGAACACTTGTCGAGATTTACAAGAATGGCGAGTGGCAGACGCTCCAGGACACCGTAATCAACGACACCTACCCACACAATGTTTCAATAGACCCGACTGGTCTTGGCCATGGCGCTTACCCTATCCGCATTCAAGGCACCGACGTTGCGAGCGGTACCAAGGGCAATGTGCTGCACACGGCTGTGATGGTCATTGAGCAGCGTGAGAGTGTGGCAGACTATAACAAGCCTATCGTTGTGGCACGCTGGAGTGACGATACCGAAGGAAAGGTGAAATTGTTTGAAACCTTGTCTATTGATGTGGCTTGCTATCAGCGCAACTCCATGAGCCCAACTGTCGATGTGGTGGTGAGCAACACCACCAAAAACACAAGCGAGGTGCTTGCTAACAGGGTGATGTACCGAAACAAGTATTACACCATCGAGAAGCGCATTGTCGGCTACTCCGATGGCGATACGCTCGTGTTTGACGCAGTGTGCGAAGAAATCCACCTTGTGGAGAAAATGCAGGTGGACATCAACGGCTCATTGCTCGCTATTGCAGAAACAGAGGGCGCATATTACAAGATTAGCCTTGCAGGAAGGAGCAACTCAGATACTGACAAGACCATCAAGACCCAAGCGTCAGACGGCGCTGAAATCCGAATCGACGTGAAGGGGTCCAACTATTCCTCCAACGGTTTTGTGGCCGACAACTTCGGCACAGAGCTGCCAGAGGGTAGAATGGCATTGCGTATAGCAGAGAATGTGCAAGCTGTATGTACCGACCAGCCTTTCGCAAGTCCGTTCATTCCACAGAATGGCCTTGCTCTGTCAATCACCTGCAAGATTAAGAACATCGCAAAACGTGACGCACGAATCATCAGGTGCATGGGTGAGCGTCTTGGCTTCGTCATGACTGGCGAGAAGTTCTATGTCACCACCAACGGCGATAGTGATGAGGCTCTGAAATCTGTGTTCACTACTGCCGCAACTTCGTACCTTGACGATGTGGAATATCGCTTTGATATTGTAATCGAACCCCAGTCTATGGCTCCGTACAGCGGCATTATGCTGTGCAAGGTGTATCAGAACGGTGATATGTCTGCGTGTGTGCCAATCGACGTGTCAAGCTCATTCCCTAACTTCACCGACAATATCCACTTCTACGGCAATGACGCAGACGATTACCTTTTCGAAATCACAAGATGGAACTCATACTACGATTTCATTCAGGCGTTCAACAACTATGTCATCAACCTTACCGACACGAAGGCGATGCTCACCGAGTACGAGCAGAACCAAGTGATGGCAGACGTTACCGCCGAGGGCGTAACAAAGCCACGCCCAGACATGCAGAAACTGCTTGACCGTGGCATTATGGTGTGTGTGATGACACGAACATCGGACAAGAACCTCAGCAAAGACGGCTCTGCTGTAACTGATAGCGAGATTTACTACCCAGACTACATCGAGGGCATCAAGGATAAGAAGACCTCGGTGCTGATGGACCTGTATCTTTACTTCCCAGACCGCCCATGGGCAAACTGCAAGGTTGAGGCTGTTCCTGTGACGAACCAAGGAACCTCAACTCTCGCATACGCCATCAAGAATAAAAAGGCGAAGTTCAAGAAATGCAAGTCGATCACCCTGCTCCACACGAGGGAGGAAATCAGCACGATGTATAATGGTGATGTGGATATTCTATCCAAATTCGACGATGCCAAAAATCTCGCAAGCTCGAAGAAAATCCGTGTAAAGGAAGGCAGCACGCCAATCCGCACGATCACCATCAAGGTTGACTACTCCGACAGTGCAGGTGCAAACAACTGCGCACTTATGGAGCAGATGAACGATGTACAGATTGCGCTCGGCAGTGACTACATGACACCTGCACAGAACTTCAACACCGACAAGAGCGAGGAACTTCACACTTCTATTGACGGCATCACCTGCGCACTTTTCCGTACCGACAACAGGATTGGTAAAGACAAGGGTGCAGAGGCTGCAACATTGCCGGAGAACGCATATTTCCACAGCAAGGCGAACTTCAATGTGGATAAGGGCAATCCTCATTTCTTCGGCTTCGAGGATGTGCCAGGCTATAACAAGGGCTGTGTGAACTATGGAGACTTCACTGAGATAGTCACACCGAGAGGCACGGAGATTGACGCTTACAAGGCTACCGTACTCGCTGGCTCGTCAACACTCGTCCCCGGCACCCTCTATATGATTAGTGAGTTCTGCGGTCCAGAAACTCGATTCATCGAGAACGACGGCACCGGCAAGATGACGGAAACCGCCGCAGTTAGCGAGTTTGTGGAAGTTAATAAGGCTGGTGCCGAGATTGCCGAGGATAGCGTGGATAACTACGACTGGGCAACCGTCTACCGAAGTAATGACGGAAAATTTTACAAGTACACTGGTGGCACATGGCGCGACACCACAGGTACTATGAACTACGACAAGTCCACAAACAGATGGACCATCGTAGGCAGAGTGCTCAACCCTGTGGAGTGCTACGAGTATCGCCAGTATCAGGAGTTCTGTTGGCAGCAGGGCGTGAACAGTGTGGACGACATGCTTAAAACCTTGCACACCGACGATGGCGATGTTCCTGTGTGGTCAACCTACTACGAAGTTCGCTATCCAGATGATGATGACCTCAACGACTTGTTCGCTAAGGGCAAGAAAGTGCCTTACCAGCTGTTCCGTGAGCTGGAGTTCTGCCAGCAGTGCAACCAGAACCTCACCGACAATGCGGAGGAAAACGCAGCCCTCAACCCTGATGGGAGCGAGAAGGTGTTTAATGGTGCCGGAGCATCGACAACCATCACGCTTGGCGGCAAGAGTGTTGCGGGCACGAAAGAGAACCGCCTTTTGAAGTGGCAGAGGGAAATGCACAAGTATTTCTCCCCTCATTCAAACAACCTCTATGTGGTGGCATCAGACTACAAGGCAACCGTTGACCAGCGTGCGAAGAACATGATGATTGCCGTGTATAAGGAAACAGACGGCAACATGCGCTACTACTTCAACCACTGGTATGATGGTGACAGTGTGGACGAGGCCGACAACGACTGCTACCTCACCATTCCGTGGGATATGGACGGTGCCAACAGCCACCTGTATCAGGGTTGGAACGGTGTGATGTTCCGCCAGTCTTACGCCTTGTTCGCAAAGGGAGAGGGTGTCTGGATTGACGATAACGGCACACAGCTTACGCTCCACGACACTGCGGCATCCATGCGTGCGACAAAGACCAAGACGGGGTTAGAGATTTTCTCAACATCAGGTTGCTACCGATACTGGATGACCAACCGCATTTTGAAGTGGCCTAAGGTGGTGAGCAGCTTCGACGGCCAGCGCAAGTATATCGAGACCGCTACGGCTGCGGACAACCATTACCCTGCATTGCATGGTCTGCGCCTTGAGAGCCTGCCGGCGTTCCAGCGCAAGCGCTTCGCGTACCGTGACGGATTCTTCCAGACCGGCGACTTATTCAAGCATTTCTTCCAGGCTCGTGTGATGGGTGCCATCACCGTGAAGATTACCGCAGCGCAAGACGGCTACTTCGGCATGGGTGTTGACAGCACCAGCAGCGCGAAATACTCCTGCTATCTCAAGGCTGGCGAGAGCCACACCTTCACGGAGGCGGCAACTGGTGTCGGCGGCAAACTGATTTACATATTCGGCTCCGACAAACTTGGTGAACTTGACCTAAGCGGGTGCACGCCGAAGAACTCCAACTGGATGATTGCTGATTGCAACCTGCTTCGCAAGCTCATCATCGGCGGAGAGAACTACAAGCCATCGTACACTGATGATATACTGTCGGCGTTGAACCTTGGCATGATGCCTTTCCTTGAGGAGATAGATATTCGCAACACAAGGATACTTACGGTTAATGCTGGCGGATGCCCACGAATCAAGGGACTGCTCGCAGACGGCACAAGCCTTACAACTCTGACGCTCGCACAGACTTCGCCAATCGCCACATTGACGTTGCCGTCAACAATGAAAGTGTTGCGACTTGTAAATCTTCCCCTCCTGTCTTACCCGGTGAGTGGAGGGAACGGCTTGACAGTTGCAGGTACTGAATCTGTTGACACGCTGCTCATAGAGGGGAGCCCGTTAATCGCGGCTGATGTCCTGCTCAAGAACGTGCTCGCCTCGCAGGGTGCTGCGGTTAGACTTTCCACGCTCCGCATCGCCAACCAGCCGATGAAGGGCGACGGCACAGAACTCACATTGCTGGTGGAAAAGAAGGATGTGCACGGCATTGATGATGCCGGAGGCACAATCGACAAGCCAGTGATAAGCGGAACATACGAACTTACGAGGCTCTATGACAGCTATGTGATAGACGAGTGGGAAAAAGCGATATACGGCATTACAGTAGCAACTGTCATTGACGCGTATATAACCCTCATCAACGAGATAAACGTGGATGACTACGGCGGAGCAAGCGAGGTGGAGACTGTCACGCTCGATAATGTGGACGAACTTGCCATAACCTACTACAACGGTGAGCAGTACTCTGATTTCCAGTCAACCTACGCTAACGATAACGCAGACATCAACGATATTGTAACCTCATAATTTTTGTAGCTATGAACAAAGAACAATCAGTGACGCTGTTGCGTCAGAATAAGCGCAAGCAAGTGGCTGCGCTGAATGCGCTTGGCTTTGCGAGTGTGACAGTGGAGACACGTGCGAGCCTGTTTGACGACTACATCAAGTGGGCGCGTGGCTTGCTCGATGTGCGTGTTGCCGCCGTGAGAATATCCGACGGCGCGAAATTCTACTTGACGATTCAGGAGTGGGAAAGCCTCACTACCACCAACAAGGCTCTTTTCGTAAGGCAGGGTGTCCGCATCCGTGCCAACGGCCTTGATTTCATTCTTGCCGCGTCGGCTATAGGGACATTCGCATGGGGCGGCACCTACGATGTGGCGACTGTCCCCAACTACCCGGTGGGGGGGTCGAGTTGCGCGTTCAATTACAACACCCTCGATGCGCTGACACTGACCGAGTGTATCAACTCCGCATACGGCACCACGGTGAGGAATGGTGTTGAGGGTGCTCCTGCCGCAAAGGCCGCTTTGGAGTACAAGGCGTTCAGGAAGTCGAATGACGGGGTAGAAGACGATGCTAAGTGGTGTCTGCCCACACCTAAGCACTGCCTTGCGCTCTACCTTCATAAGGAAGCCATCAACGATGTGCTTCGCCGGGCGTGGTCGAGCGACAACATTGTAACCGACTCTCCGCTTTGGACATGCTTCGAGTGTGGCAACTCCACGGCTTGGCAGTTTAAAATCAGTTACGGTGGCGCGAATGAGGAAAACAAGGTCACTTCCTTGACTGTGCGCCCAATCACATTGTTTAACACATAAATTGAATGACTATGAGCGAAACGATAGACAACGCGAAACTTCTTGAGATGAACTACAACTCCCAGCTTGATGCCTTGCGAGAGATAGGTATGCTTTCCGATGGTGAGGTCATCGGTCTTGGCGAGATTGCCGACTACATGAAGTGGGCTGGCGGTCTGCTCGATGTGCAGCTCGCGAAAGCAGACAAGTCGGACGGCAAGCTTGTGCTTTTCAAGACAGAAGAATGGGATGCGCTCAGCAGCAACCAGCAGGGCAATTACCTTACAGTTGGCGTGCGTGTGCGCGCAGATGGCCAGGACTTCCTTGTAAGCAAGGACAACATCAAGACCAGCAGTGGAACCTACACGATGAAGTGGAGCGAAGAGAATGTGAATGTCACCGGCCTCAAGGACTATGGTGACGGCAGTACAGGCATCTATGATGATTTTGACGCGGCAGGAATGACTGACGCGATTTGCAGCTTTGCCGCATTGCGTGGAGTGGAGTATCTTCCCGGTCAGTTGAGCCGGGCATATAAGGCTTGTACGGCAGAAGTTGACGGGGTTGACGACCCTGTGGTGTGGAGTTGTGCTACGCTTGCCCACCTGCTTATCCTGTGCAAATACCGGACGGAAATCAATGAGGTTATCAGCACCTATATAGGCAGTTCGTTCATTATCGCGCCAGAGAGGTACTGGGCTGCTAACGAGTATAACAATTGGTATGCCTACTACATTCATCTTGGCTCGGGTTTGGTCAACACCAATAACCGCAAGTACATCTACACCTATAGGGTGCGTGCTGTTTCCGCATTATAACCTGATGCTCAGCCCTTTGTCGCTTTGACCCTTTTTCCTCTTTATTAAAGCCGCTTCATGCGGCTTTAATATTTTTCTTTTTTTCTTTTCTGAAATTGGCGATAAATGGTTACCTTTGCACCGTTTCACTCACAAGAGAAAATGGCACTTGCGGAAGAACTTCCAGTATACAAGTTGGTGTATCGTTTACTGAATATGGTGCTTGATGCACGAGAGCGGTTCCCGAAAGGCTACCGCTACGAGTTCGGTACACACCTTATGATGCGGTGTGTGGAGTGCTGTGAACTGATACGCTATGCCAATAGCGACAAGTTCAACCGCGCCTCCTATCTCCAGGAGTTTCTTGTGAAGTTTGACGGGTTGAGGCTTTTGTTAAGGGTGTGTCAAGACAGAAAGCTAATCACGGTGAGGCAGTGTGCCGATATGGTGCTTCTTGTTCAGGACATAGAACGCCAGGCCACCGGTTGGCGCAATGCTTCACATCAATAATACGCTTAGATAACTTTCCGTAAGCCAGAGCCATGACGGTCACGGCTGTCGTGGGAGAGCAATTACTATCAGGTTATATTGGGTGTCCCCCTCGTTTGTAAGAGGTAAGAGAAGTTCAGTGGGCACATCTTGGCTCGGGTTTGGTCAACAACAATAACAACAAGAACAACAACACCTATAGGGTGCGTGCTGTTTCCGCTATGCAACCGGTAATCTACGACATACCCTTTTCCTCAATCGTCGAGGCGTACCGCGACTGCCTTTCAAACAAGCGCGGCACCAATTCCTACACCAAGTTCACGGTGTCGTATGAGGGACAGCTTGTGTGGCTGTGGGAGCGCATACGCACTCGCACATACAAGCCCGGTTACTCCTACACGTTCATCGTCGACTATCCTGTGACGAGGGAGATTTTCGCGGCCTCGTTTATCGACCGTGTAGTTCATCACTTCATAGCCCTACGCATTGAGCCAATACTTGAACGCCTGTTCGTGGATCAGGGCGATGTGAGCAAAAACTGCCGCAAGGGTCAAGGCAATCTGAAAATGGTGAGGGAGGTGTATGATATGATACGTGAAGAGAGCGAAGGCTACACCTGTGACGCGTACGTATTCAAAGGTGACTTCGCCAACTTCTTCATGAGTATAGACAAGTCGGTGCTGTGGGAGATGATTGACGATTTCGTTAGGAGCAACTATGATGGCGATGATATTGACTGCCTTCTATACCTTCTGTCAGTGACTATATTCCATTGTCCGCAGGACCGATGCATAAGAAAGTCACCCATTAGCGTATGGAAACCGTTGCCGAAGCGAAAGAGTCTTTTCTACACCGAGCGAAGCAAGGGAATGGCGATAGGGAACCTTCCGAGCCAACTGCTTGCCAATTTCATTGCAAGCGCGTTTGACCAGTGGATAGCCCACAAGGGATTCAGGCACTATCGTAGGTTCTGCGACGACTTTGTTGTCGTGTGTAAAGACAAGGAACGCCTGCTCCGTCTTGTTCCTCAGATTGACCGGTACCTTGATGAGCAACTGCACATGGCACTGCATCCAAATAAAAGATACATACAGCACTACACCAAAGGTGTGAAGATGGTCGGTGCTGTAATCAAACCATGGCGCATATACATATCCAACCGGACGGTGGGAAAGTTCTACGACAAGATAAACCGGTTCAACGCGGCTGCCGACGCTGGCCTTCAGGAGGATTGCGTTGAGGATTTTGTGCAGACCATCAACAGCTATCTTGGCATGATGGTGCACTACAACACCTATAATATCAGAAAACACATTTGCAACGACTTGATTCTGCCGAAATGGGCAGGATACCTTTACTTTTGCAACGGCTGGAGAAAGGCGATGGTCGTCAGCCGTTACAAATCGGTTTACAAGGCGAGGAAAGCGATACGAAAGGGAACACTCACTTTTGCTCCAGAACTCGGCACCAAGAAAGATTTACGATAGACTATTTTTTTAATGGTTTTGTTGTTGTGTAACAATCTCAAACACAAAGTATAAGCGCATTCGTAAGGATGCGCTTTTTGTTTTGTAGGGGCCAAAGAATTAAGAGATTTGCATAACCGACAATCTAATGCTTTATTTTTGCGTATAGAGCTGCCGAAGAGCAAGCGACTATCACTAAATCTATCTCATTATGGACTCAGACAGACTTTACCAGATGGTTTTTTCAATGATTAGTGCAGTGGCGACGGCACTATCACCAACGTTGCCGTATATTTTGCTTTGCACCGCCGCTGTGTTGATGGACTGCTACACTGCTTGGCGGCTCGGGAAGCGTGTCCGTAAGGCTCACCCACGGAAAACGACGAAAAACACGCCGAAGTTCAACAGCAAGCATTTCGGTGATGTGCTGCGCACGCCCTACTGGTGTTCGCGTACTTCCTGCACATGTATGTCACAGACTCGCTGAATTTCAACGCCATGAAACTTGCGGCCGGTCTTGTTATAGGCTGGGAGATTTGGAGCAGTCTTGAGAATGAGAGCAGTTGCAACGGCAAGAAATGGGCTAAATTGCTCCAGGAAATCATGGTTGACAAAACAGAACGGCACTTCGACATTGACCTGTCAAAGTTCAAGCATGTAGATGATGTGGAAGAGGAAATCTAAAATGGCTGGTCAGCAATTCAAAATCGATTATTAACCATTGATAGGGGTTGTTTTGGTATTATGTTGGTTTCGACCGGCCATTTTTAAAATATTTTCGATATGGAAAAGGAAAAGTTTCATTTGATTATTGACATGGGGCATGGGAGTAACACCCCAGGAAAGTGTGCGCCCGATAAGTCGTTCTACGAATGGAAGTTCAGCCGCAAGGTTGGCAAGGAAGTTGGCGCACGGTTGGCGAAGATGGGCTACAACGTGCATTACACTTGGCTTGAGGATAGGGAGCCGATCTATCCTGCCAATATGATGCTGCGCAAGTCACAACTCAACAGGGCGCTGATGTGGCGTGTGGAGCGAGTGAATGAACTGTGCGCGAAGTACGGCACTAAAAACTGCGCTTCCGTGTCTATCCACGCCAACGCCAGCGGTGATTTGTGGGACGAAGCCTGCGGCTACTGCGTTATGGTCGGCAAGCATGCGAGCGGCAAGAGCAAGCGTTTTGCTCAACTCGTGTATGACGAGGCGTACAAGCGAGGGCTAAAAGGCAACAGGTATGTTCCCGATGAGCACTACTGGGTGCAGGGGCTGGCGATGTGCGATAGAACTAACTGCCCAGCCATACTCACCGAGAATATGTTTTACAGCAACAAAAAGGATTTGGAATTTCTCAAAAGCGAAGAAGGTGTGGAGCAAATCATTCAGCTGCACGTCGATGCGATTGTGAAGTATGTGCAACAACTTTAAAGTAAACTTCGGGTAAATTTCGAGTAAACTTCGGGTAAATGGAAAAGGACTACACAAGATATGAGGGGTGCGCATCGGCAGTTGCCGTGATAATTGCGCTTGCTGTTTTGGCTGTTGTATTGTGTGGTTGCCGAACGAAGTACATCACCAACACCGAGTACAAGGAAGTGCCAGTGGTTATGCACGACACGGTGGCGCAAAACATTTGGCGTATTGACACCACAATCGTCAAGGATAGTGTTTATTTCGCCATTAAGGGCGATACTATATACAAAGAGAGGTACACAACCAAATGGCGAATTAAAGTGGCTCACGACACGATTAACAAAGTCATGGAAAAGCCTGTGGAAGTTATACGCCATTCGGTAAAGACCGAAACAAAAGAGGTTAACCGTTTGCATTGGTGGCAGGAGTATTTAATTCTATTCGGTTGTTTTTGGATTATAAATCTTATTGTGTGGTTTAAAAATTTCGTAAAACCAAGATAAATGTACCCGAAAACGGCAAATCGGGTACATGTTGTGGGTGATATGTACCCGAAACCAAGGAAATGGGTACATGTCATAAAGAGTTTTTCCTATTTTAATTAACTGTTATCTCTAAAATTAGTTGAATTTTTTCAGCCCTCGCTCGTGATGAGTGGGGGTTGTTTTTACACTCCGAAAGTACGTATTTTTTATAAGTGATTGAGAATGAGATAAGTTTTTATCTCATAA
>OLHA01000152.1_pt1 | contig 38665 bp, 37 predicted proteins | sample 1605961 | NCBI WGS metagenome assembly OLHA01 (sample SAMN03283288) | human gut metagenome | biome: human-associated habitat; material: feces | host: Homo sapiens | place: Peru | collected 2012
CACCATCGGGCTGATGAAAGCAGTAGACAGTTTCCGGCCGGAATACGGAAATAAATTTGCAACGTATGCCATCCGGTGTGTGGACAATGAATTGCTGATGCATCTGCGATCAAAGAAAAAACAGCGCAAAGAAGTTTCTATGTTTGAACCGATTGGTACAGACAAAGAAGGAAACCAGATTCAGCTTGTCGATGTGCTGGAGTTTCATGATAAAAATGTAGCAGATGAAGTGACAAAAAGGGAGCAGATGAAAAAAATCTGTACCTTTATGAATGATGTGTTAAGCGAGAGAGAAGCATTTATCATTCGGCGAAGATATGGAATCGGAGGAAATCAGGAACTGACCCAGAGAGAAATCGCGCGGGCACTTGGAATTTCCCGTTCCTATGTTTCCAGGATTGAAAAGAGAGCACTGGAAAAACTTAAAAAAGTGATAAGCGAATAAAGTCGTTGCAAAAAGATGCATTTTATGATAAGGTAAATGCATCTTTTTTCATGCATGTGTCTGTGCAAAATTCCCATTTGTTGGAATGAGGTGAATATGTATAGCCAAATCAGGACATCCATGCTGGATGGAATCTGCGCAATGCCGGTACAGGTAGAGGTGGATATCAGCATGGGAATGCCGGTGTTTGATATGGTAGGATATCTTTCTCCGGAGGTGCGGGAGGCGAAGGAACGAGTGCGTACGGCGCTTCACAATTGCGGAATTCTTCTGCCTGCAAAGCGGATTACCGTAAATCTTTCTCCGGCAAATATAAGGAAAACCGGAACCGGATTTGACCTGCCGATTGCGGTTGCACTGCTGGTTGCCATGGGGCTGGTAAAACCGGAGAAGTGCGCGGACACGATTTTTTCTGGGGAGTTGAATTTAAGTGGACAGTTATTGCCGGTCCGGGGAATTCTGCCGATGGTTTCGGATGGAGTAAAGGAAGGGATTCATAAATTTGTTGTTCCGGCGGATAATCTTATGGAAAGCCGTCTGGTGCAGGGGGCGGATGTCTGCGGATTTTCTGCATTGGAATCGGTGATCGGCTATCTGCAGGATGGCGGTTATAAAGAGCCGGCATATGCAGGCCGGCGGCAGAACAGATCCCATGGGGTGCCGGATTTTTCCGAAGTAAACGGGCAGCAGTTTTTGAAACGGGCAGCGGAAATCGCAGCGTCCGGAATGCACAATATGCTTATGGTCGGGCCGCCGGGAGCCGGAAAAACCATGATCTCCGAGCGGATGGCTACAATCCTGCCGCCACTTACAAAAAAAGAGCAGCTGGAGGTTTCAAAAATATACAGTGTCTGCGGTCTGCTGGCAGACTCCCGGACACTGTTGCAGGAACGGCCGTTTCGCAGTCCGCATCATACGGTCAGCATGGCAGGGCTTGCCGGCGGTGGACGAAGTATCCGGCCGGGAGAGATTTCACTGGCACATCATGGTGTGCTTTTTCTGGATGAACTCCCGGAATTTTCCAAATCAACGTTGGAAGTGCTGCGTCAGCCGTTGGAGGAACATCAGATTCATTTGACGCGCGCGGTCGGCAGTGTGACCTATCCATCGGATTTTTTACTTCTGGCATCCATGAATCCATGCAATTGCGGATATTATCCGGACCGGAACCGGTGCAGATGCACACAGGCATCCCTGCAGCGGTATTTTGACCGGATTTCACAGCCGCTGATTGACCGCATGGATCTTTGTGTGGAAGCGCCGATGGTTACGTATGAAGAACTGACGGGAAACGGTAATAATGAGAGTTCAAAGACCATCCGGGACCGGGTGTGTGAGTGTCAGGAACGCCAGATTTTTCGATTCAAAGACGAAAATTTTTCTCACAACAGTGGAATTCCGGCCGCAAAATTAAACCAGTTCTGCCGGCTGGGAGAAAAGGAGCAGCGGTATATGGAAAAAATGTTTCATAAACTGTCACTTACTGCGCGCACCTACCATAAAATCCTCCGGGTGGCACGAACAATTGCCGATACACAAAAGGCGGAAAACATCCGTGTCTGTGATCTGACAGAAGCTGTGTGTTACCGGAGTATCGGGGATAAATTCTGGGGAGGTATGGAAGAATGAGCATGTATGCGTACTGGCTTGCAAATACCGGACTGACCGTACATAAACTGACGGGGCTTATGACAGAAGGGATCGGTGCGGAAGAACTGTATGCCTTGCAGGAGTCCCAAATGAAAAAAATCCGGGTTCTGGATGAAAAGGATGTGGAAAAAATCACACAATCCAGGAGGCAATGGGATGTACAGGAGCGCTGGGGAAAACTGCAGGAGGAAGGAATCGGTTTTGTCTGCGTGGAAGATGCGCGGTACCCGCAAAAGCTCCGCCGGATTTCTGCAACACCTTATGCACTGTATTATATTGGCAGGCTGCCGGAAGAAACACGAAAGAGTGTGGCAATTGTCGGGGCGCGGACAAGAAGTGCCTATGGAAGCCAGATTACGGGGAAACTGGCGAGGGCACTTGTACAGAACCGGATGGATATCATCAGCGGCATGGCGATGGGGATTGATGCTGATGCGCATAGCGGAGCACTGGAAGAAAACGGGGATACCTATGCGGTACTGGGCTGTGGCGTGGATGTGTGTTATCCGAAAAGAAACCGGTATTTATATGAAAAAATGCAGGATCGGGGAGGTATTTTGTCGGAATATCCGCCGGGCACACCGCCGCTGCCGGGATATTTTCCGCAAAGAAACCGTATCATAGCCGGACTTGCGGATTACGTGATTGTGATGGAGGCAAGAAAAAAGAGCGGATCGCTGATTACTGCGGACTATGCCATGGAACAGGGAAAGGAAGTGTATGCCCTTCCCGGGAGAGTTACGGATGCCCTGAGTGAAGGAACCAACCATCTGATCCAGCAGGGCGCCGGCATTTTTGTAAGTGTGGAAGATTTCCTGCAGGAACTGCAATTACAGCCCCAAAATATAACGACACAAATAGACTTTAGAAAAAATCTTCTTGAAAAAGACGAATCGTTGGTGTATGCTTTATTAGATTTTTATCCGGTGGGTCTTGGAACCCTGATCGAAAAAAGTCCCTATGGTCTGGTAGAAATTCTGCCGGTTTTAGAGAGGTTGGAACAGAAAGGGTTCATTCAGGAGACCATTCCGAATTATTATATAAAAACAATTTAGATGATATAAGGAGCACCAAATGGCAAAGTATCTGGTAATCGTGGAGTCACCGGCAAAGGTGAAGACGATTAAAAAATTTCTGGGAAAAAATTATGAGGTCATGGCAAGTAACGGGCATGTGAGAGATCTTCCGAAGAGTCAGCTCGGATTTTCTCCGGAAAATGATTTTGAACCGAAATATATTACGATTCGTGGAAAGGGAGAGATTCTTGCAAAGCTGAGAAAAGAAGTAAAGAAAGCGGATAAAATTTATCTCGCAACTGACCCGGACCGTGAAGGAGAGGCAATTTCCTGGCATTTAACCAAGGCGTTGAAACTGGACGATAAAGATGTCAGCAGAATCAGTTTTAACGAAATTACAAAAACAGCGGTAAAAGCATCTTTAAAGACACCGCGTGAGATTGATATGGATCTGGTTGATGCACAGCAGGCGAGACGTATGCTGGACCGTATGGTTGGTTACCGGATCAGCCCGTTGTTATGGGCAAAAGTAAAAAGAGGGCTGAGTGCTGGTCGTGTACAATCCGTTGCTTTACGGATTGTGTGTGACCGTGAGGAAGAAATTGATGCATTTATTCCGGAGGAGTACTGGTCTTTAGAGGCAAGCCTTCTGCCGGAAGGTGAGAAAAAACCGATTACAGCAAAGCTGCTGGACAAAGGCGGCGAAAAGTTTGAGATTTCTTCCGAGGAACAGATGAATCAGGTGCTTGCGGAATTAAAAGGCAAAGAATTTAAAGTCTGCGATATGAAAAAGGGAGAGCGCACAAAAAAAGCGCCGCTTCCGTTTACAACCAGTACTTTGCAGCAGGAAGCTTCCAAAGCGCTGAATTTCCCGATCTCGAAGACGATGCGGATTGCACAGCAGCTGTATGAAGGTGTGGATATCAAAGGACAGGGAACGGTCGGTATCATCACCTATCTGCGTACGGATTCCGTTCGTATTTCGGAAGAGGCGGATGAAGCAGCGCGTGCCTTTATTTCCGAAAGCTACGGAGAGGAATATCTGTCTGACGGAGAAGGAAGCAAGAAGAGCAATGCAAAGATTCAGGATGCGCACGAAGCGATCCGTCCGACCGATATTAACCGTATTCCGTCCGAGATTAAAGAGTCGTTAAGCCGGGATCAGTTCCGTTTATACCAGCTGATCTGGAAACGCTTTGCCGCAAGCCGTATGGCAAACGCAAAGTATGAGACAACAACCGTTAACATTGCAGCGGGAGATTATACATTCCGCGTTTCTACTTCCAAAGTAGCTTTTGACGGATTTATGCTGGCCTATACGGAAGCAGATGATGAAAAGCAGGAAAAACAGGTACTTTTAAAATCGATTGATAAAGATACAAAATTAAAACTCGAAGAATTCGATCCGAAACAGCATTTTACACAGCCACCGGCACATTATACGGAAGCTTCGCTGGTAAAAACACTCGAAGAACTCGGAATCGGACGGCCGAGCACCTATTCCCCGACCATCACAACGATTATTGCCAGACGTTATATCACAAAGGAAAATAAGAACCTCTATGTGACGGAGATCGGTTCGGTTGTCAATTCCATTATGAAGGAGTCTTTCCCGACCATTGTAGATGAACATTTTACCGCAAATATGGAATCTCTTTTAGACAGTGTTGCGGAAGGTCATTTAAACTGGAAGACGGTTGTTGCGAATTTTTATCCGGATCTGGAAGAGGCTGTGGAGGCTGCGGAAAAAGATCTCGAAAAGATTACCATTGAAGATGAAGTGACGGATGAAATCTGTGAAGTATGCGGGCGCAATATGGTAATCAAGTATGGACCGCATGGAAAGTTCCTGGCATGTCCGGGATTCCCGGAGTGCCGGAATACCAAGCCATATTATGAAAAGATTGGTGTCGCATGTCCGAAATGCGGAAAAGACGTGGTCATCAAAATGACACGCAAGGGCAGAAGATACTATGGATGCATTGATTATCCGGAATGTGATTTCATGAGCTGGGGGCGTCCAGTGGAAAAGAAATGTCCGCGCTGTGGAGGCTATATGGTAGAAAAAGGAAACAAGCTTGCATGTGCGGATGAACATTGCGGTTACACGGAAGCAAAAGAAAAAGAAACAGAATAGTCGTAAATTTTTCAAAAAATATTGAATTGTCTGATAAATAGTGCTACACTCATGGTATCTGTGATAAAGACAGGAGGAAAAACATGAGTGTTCAACTTCTAGACAAGACAAGAAAAATAAATAAACTGCTTCATAACAATAATTCGTCCAAGGTGGTATTTAACGATATCTGTGAAGTCCTGACGGGAATTCTTGATTCCAACATCCTTGTAATAAGCAAGAAGGGAAAGGTTTTAGGTTCCAGTGTATGCAAAGGGGTTGAGGAACTGCAGGAACTGATCGTGGATGAAGTCGGCGGATATATTGATGCAGAACTCAATGAGCGTCTTCTGGGAATCCTTTCCACAAAAGAGAACGTAAATCTGGAAACGCTCGGATTCGGAGATGAATCCAAAAAGTACCGGGCCATCATTACCCCGATTGATATTGCGGGTGAGCGGCTGGGAACTTTGTTTGAATACCGGTGCGAAACGGAATATGACATTGATGACATTATTCTGACAGAGTACGGGACAACGGTGGTAGGACTGGAAATGATGCGTTCTGTAAACGAAGAGAGCGCAGAGGAAGCGAGAAAGGTTGCAATCGTAAAATCTGCGATCAGCACACTTTCTTTCTCGGAACTTGAGGCAATCACCCACATCTTTGATGAACTGGATGGCAATGAGGGAATTCTTGTTGCAAGCAGAATTGCGGATCGCGTGGGAATTACCCGTTCCGTGATTGTAAATGCACTTCGTAAGTTTGAGAGTGCGGGCGTGATCGAATCGCGTTCTTCCGGCATGAAAGGAACTTACATAAAGGTTGTCAATGATGTGGTTTTCGATGAACTTGCAGAACTGAAAAGAAAAAATGCAAAATAAAGGATGGGACCGAGAGGACAGCAAAAGGACTTGTATGTAAATATAAGTCCTTTTTTGTCATTTTATGTAAAAAACTACTTGTATTTTGCTTGATTTATACTATAATTAGTATGATACGATAATTGGGAATACTAGATAAGGAGGCACAAAATTGCTGAGTACAGATGCTTTCAATTATGTGAATGTTCTGGATAAAGCTGCCGATGCGAGCTGGAGCAGGGAGAACATTCTGACTAACAATATTGCAAATGTAAACACTCCGGGATATAAAAGAAAAGACTTAAATTTTGAAAATACATTAAAAACAGAACTGGGTCGCTGCAAGCATGAGTCCCTGGATTCAAAAATGAAAGACGTGGATCTTTCCAGACTGAATCCATCGGTTTATGTGGACAGTTCCAATTACTCCTATCGGCTGGATGGAAGTAATGTAGATATTGACACAGAAGAAGTGGAGCTGGCATCCGAACAGATCCGCTATCAGGGAATTACAGCTGGAATTAACGGACAGTTTGACCGTATGCGTTCCGTGATTAAGTAAGGGGGAAAGATAAATGGCTTTATTTCAGGCGTTTAATATCAGCGCGTCAGGCATGACCGCAGAACGGTTTCGTACCGATATCATTGCGGAGAATATTGCAAATGTAAATACAACATCGACAGAGAGCGGCGGTCCGTACCGACGCAAAATTGTAAATTTTGCAGAACGGAAAGTTACCCCGTTTTCCCAATATTACGCAACTGCATCGCAGAATCCGGCAATCGGAAACGGTGTAAAAGTAACTTCCGTAAAGGAAGATACGGAAACAGATTTCGTGAAAGAATATGATCCTTCCAATCCGGATGCGGATGCGGACGGATATGTATCCTATCCAAATGTAAACACGGTCACGGAAATGACCAATCTGATCGATTCTACCCGTGCATATGAAGCAAATGCGACTGCATTTGATGCCACAAAGAGTATGGCAACCACGGGACTTTCCATAGGAAAACAATAATAAAAAATAAGTTATACGAGAGAGGACAAAAGCATGGATATCACACAATTGTCTGGAGTTTCTTCTGACTATCTGAATACATTCGCAAAAAAAGAGGCACTTGTTCCGGGAGACGATGACAGTTTCAGCGCGGTGCTTTCAACAGCAATGAAATCAGTAGATGAAACCAATGACCTGCAAAATACCGCGGAGTCGGAAGAAGTACGGTTCGCACTTGGGGAAGCCGAAAATCCACATGATCTGCTGATTGCAGAGACGAAAGCAAATGTAGCACTGCAGTATACGGTTGCAGTGCGGGATAAACTGATTGACGGATACAAAGAGATTATGCAGATGTCAATCTAGTAAGTGAGGAACGAAAACATGCCAGAACAGTTACAGAAAATCCTTGACCGTGTGGTTGAGTGGTGGAAAAAATTTTCCAATAAACAAAGAATGCTGCTGATCAGCCTTACCGCAGTGGTGATCCTTGCGCTGGTGATACTGGGAGTTGTTGTATCAAGACCGAGTTATACAACACTGATTGACTGCCAGAACGCAAAAGAAGCCAGTCAGGTAAAAGATCTGTTGGACGGCGAAGGTGATATTGATTATAAGGTAACGGATACCACACATTTTGAAGTAAACAAAAAAGATGAGAACAAGGCAAACTGGCTTTTGGGATCCAATAATATTGATACAACGGGATTTGACCTGTCAGATCCGAACATCAAGGATTATATCGACGGAAGTTTTTCTACCACGGAGGCAGATAAACAGAAACTTGCCAAAAGCTATATGGAAGATAAACTGGAGAATGTGCTTGCTGCGAATGACCTGATTGATTCCGCAAAGGTCACACTGGATATTCCGGACGATGACGGTACACTGATCTCACGGATGCAGGAAAGTTCTGCCAGCGTTTCGCTTGCCCTGAATGGTTCTATGGATTCGGATCAGGCGTATTCGGTGGCGCGCCTTGTGGCAACCGCCCTTGGAAATGATTCGACAGACAAGATTACCATTCTGGATCAGAAGACATCCAAAATCTTGTTTTCGGGAGCAGACCAGGATGATGATGCCACGGTTGTTTCCGACAGTCTGGACATCAAAGATCGCATTAAGAATTCCGTGGTCAATGGTATCAAGGATGTAATGGTCAAGTCCGGTATGTATTCGGACGTGCAGGTTGCACCGAACCTTGATATTGATATGTCCAAGGTGGAAAAGGCGGTTCACAATTATTCACACAATGATGGACAGGATCAGGGAGAACTGACAGAAAGCTCTGAGTATAATTCAGAGGCAAAAGGTGGACAGGCTGCAACTCCGGGAACGGATTCCAATGATGATACACCGACCTATGTGACACAGGATGGCGAGATTACAGAATCTTCCGTGTCGGATGTGGATAAAAAATATTCGCCGAATGAGGAAATTATAAAAACTATTTCAAACGGTGGAGCGATCAACTATGATAACAGTTCCATTGCCGTGACTGCCACACGCTGGGTTGTTTATGATGAGGACGAATTGAAAGATTCCGGGCAGCTGAAAGGGACAACGTTTGAAAAGTTTAAGAGCGCACACAGTGATCCGGTACAGGTGGATGCAACGCAGGATGAAATTGACCTTATCGCAAAAGCTACCGGAATTCAGTCTAGTGCAATCAAACTGGTCTGTTATGAAAGACCGCAGTTTGTGGAATCCCAGAAGAAGGGATTCGGACTCACCGACATTTTACAGATTCTGCTTGCGGTGCTGATTTTTGCGTTGCTGGGGTATGTTGTATTCCGCAGTACCAGAAAACAGAAAGTGGAAGAGCCGGAGCCGGAACTGTCTGTCGATGCCCTGCTGGCGGCTACTTCAGATAACGACGATGAAAATCTGGAAGATATCGGGTATTCGGAAAAATCAGAAACCCGGAAACTTATTGAAAAATTTGTGGATGAAAATCCGGATGCGGCAGCACTTCTGCTTCGCAACTGGTTAAATGATGATTGGGAGTAATTTATGAACAACGACTCATATACTGGAGTACAGAAAGCAGCGATTCTTTTGATTACGCTGGGACCGGAAAAGGCGGCAACCATTTTCAAACATTTAAAGGAAGATGAGATTGAAGAATTAACGCTGGAAATAGCGAATACAAGAAGCGTATCGCCACAGACCAAGGAGGAAGTGCTGGAAGAGTTTTATCAGGTATGCCTCGCACAGCAGTATATTGCGGAAGGCGGTATCGGATACGCAAAAGAACTTCTGGAAAAAGCACTCGGAAACGACAAGGCACAGGGAGTTATTGCAAAACTTACAGCATCTCTTCAGGTTCGTCCGTTCGAATTTATCCGAAAGACAGATCCGGCACAGCTGCTGAACTTTATACAGGATGAACATCCGCAGACGATTGCGATGATCCTTTCGTATCTGGCTCCGGCACAGGCGTCCCAGGTACTGGGAGCTCTGCCGCCAGAAAAACAGGCTGATGTTGCAAAACGTATTGCAACTATGGATCGTACTTCTCCGGATGTGATCAAGGAGGTAGAACGCGTACTGGAGCGGAAACTTGCATCTCTTGTAAATCAGGATTACACCATCGTCGGTGGTATTGATGCAATTGTTGGCATTTTGAACAGTGTCGACCGTGGAACAGAGAAACATATTATGGAATCCCTGGAAATCGAAGAGCCGGAACTTGCAGACGAGATCCGCAAAAAGATGTTCGTGTTCGAGGATATTCTTCTGCTCGACGACCGTGCGATCCAGCGTGTGCTGCGTGATGTGGAAAATGCAGATCTGGAGCTTGCGCTTAAGAATACAACGGAAGAAGTACAGAATGTGATCTACAAGAACCTGTCAAAACGTCTGGCTGCAATGATCAAGGAGGATATGGACTTTATGGGTCCTGTTCGTATGAAGGATGTTGAGGAGGCACAGCAGAAGATTGTTGCTGTGATCCGTAAGCTCGAAGATGCCGGAGAAATTGTAATTTCACGTGGCGGAGGTGACGATATCGTTGTCTAATTTACTGAAACAATGTTATGTCGTCAGTTCGGGAACTGGTACAAGAATTATCAATTCCAATGACGGGGTACGCCAGAAATTAAAAGAACTGCAACAGGAACAGGCTCCGGAACGGGTAGATGTATCAGCAGAGGACGGACAGGACAATGCACCGGCTGGGTTCTCACAGGGGATTCAGGCAAAAACCGTGCAGATTGATGTGGAAGCCCTGCGCAGGGAAGCACTTGAAAAGGCAGCTGTGGAGGCAGATGAGATTACTTCCACGGCAAAAGAAGATGCAGAACGTATCCGTGGGGAAGCGGAAGAAAAAGCCCGTACCCTGTATGAAGAACAAAAGAAACTCGGATACGAAGAGGGTGCCAGATGCCGGGAAGAAGAATTAAACAGGGAACATGAGAAGGCGATGGAGTCTCTTCATGCACAGAAAAAACAACTGGAAGAACAGTATCATGAAAAAATGTCGGTGATGGAAAAAGACATTGTGGACGCTGTGATTCAGGTATTTGATAAAGTGTTTAAGATTCAGTTTGAAGAGAAACGTGAACTTTTACTTCAGCTGGTAAATGGAGCATTACTTGACATTGACCCGGGAGATAAAATACGGATTCACACGAACCGGAGCGATGAGGAAATCCTCAAAGAACATCTTGCGCAGATGCAGGATATTGTAGGAAAAGATGTTGCCATTGAATTTGTAAAGGATAATAAATTATCGGATGGACAGTGCAAAATAGAAACACCGTATGGCGTGGTTGACTGTGGGGTGGACACACAGTTGTCTGCACTGCTGAAGGATATACGTTCACTGGTATAAACGGGAGACGAATTTGGTTAAAGAAGCGGAAAAGTATTTACAGCTGATGGACCGCCAGTATTATAAGAGTTATGGAAAAGTAGTCAAGGTAGTAGGTCTTACCATTGAATCTGTCGGACCAAAGGCACGTATGGGAGATTTGTGTAAAATTTACCCGAACGAGAAGGAAGAGGAATATGTTATCGCGGAAGTGGTCGGTTTTCAGGATTCCAGACTGATCCTGATGCCGGTTGACAGCGTGGAAGGGGTTGGAACCGGATGCATTGTGGAAAATACCGGACATCCCCTGTCAGTTCTGGTTGGAGAAGAACTGCTTGGGCATACGCTGGATGGAATCGGACGCATGACGGATGGAACGGAAGAAATTCACGGTTCGTATTATCCGTTGGAAAATACGCCGCCGGATCCGATGGATCGCCGGATTATCAGCGAGGTACTGCCGCTTGGCGTAAAAGCGGTGGACGGACTGATTACGGTTGGAAAAGGACAGCGTATCGGTGTGTTTGCCGGTTCCGGTGTCGGGAAAAGTACCCTGCTTGGCATGTTTGCAAGAAATACGAAGGCAGATATCAATGTAATCGCACTGATCGGCGAGCGCGGCAGGGAGGTCCGGGAATTTATTGAACGTGACCTTGGTCCGGAGGGAATGGCACGGTCCGTTGTCGTGGTCGCAACGTCAGATAAACCGGCACTGATCCGTAATAAGTGTGCAAAGACAGCAACGGCTGTGGCGGAATATTTCCGTGATCAGGGAAAAGATGTACTGCTTATGATGGATTCTATGACACGATTTTCCCAGGCACAAAGAGAAATCGGACTTGCATCCGGGGAACCACCGGTTACCAGAGGGTATCCACCGAGTGTGTACGCACAGATGCCAAAACTTCTGGAACGTGCCGGTACAAATGAAAAAGGATCGATCACCGGACTATATACGGTTCTGGTAGATGGAGATGATTTTAATGAGCCAATCACGGATACGGCGCGGGGCATTCTGGATGGACATATTGTTCTCGACCGTAAGCTGGGACATAAAAACCATTATCCGGCAATTGATATTTTACAGAGTATTTCCCGTGTTATGAATTCCATCGTAACAAAGGAACATAAGGCACTTGCCGGAAAATTAAAACAGGTGCTTGCCACATACAGTGAAGCAGAGGATCTGATTAATATCGGAGCCTACAAAAACGGATCGAATCCGGATATCGATTATGCAATCCGAAAGAATAAAGAAGTAAATGAATTTCTGTGTCAGGATACGGAAGAAAAGTTTGCTTTTGATGAAGAAGTGGAACTCTTAAAAAAGGTGTTTGACGACTGATCAATGGACAGAGGTTTTAAATGGCAAAATTTGTTTATCGTATGCAGAACATACTGAACATTAAACAGAAACTGGAGACACAGGCGAAAATGACATACAGCCTGGCAAACCAGAAATATCTGGAGCAGCAGAAGATTCTGCAGGAATATATGGTGCGCAGAGTCGGATATGAGCAGCACTGGAAGAAACTGATGCAGGGAAATTTAAATCTGCAGGAAGTCGAACATGCGCGGGCAGATGTAAATGCCATGAAAACGATTGTCAGACGACAGATGGTAGAAGTCCACAAGGCGGAAAAAGAACTGGAAGATGCCAGAAACCGCTTAAAAACCGTGATGCAGGAACGAAAGGTTCAGGAAAAATTGAGGGAAAAGGCATTTGAAGAATTTAAGCAGGAACTTGCAGAAGCAGAAACGAAAGAAATCGATGAACTTGTAAGTTATACCTATAACAAGGGTGAACAGGGAGAATGATATGGCAGACGAAAGAAACCTTGTCGACGAGGAAGACACGGTAAAGGAAAACAGCGCACAAAATCGAAGAGAAAAGAAAAAACGGGAAAAGAAAGAAAAAAAAGAAAAAAAGAATGCCAAAGGAAACGCATCGGAACCGGAAGAAGATGAGGATGAAAAGGGAGGCGGCAGGCTAATTCTTGTCCTGACAACCATTTTAATCATTGCGATATGGATGGGAATTATAGGAATTCTGATTAAAACCGATGTCGGAGGATTTGGATCAACGGTGTTATATCCGCTTTTGAAAGATGTCCCTTATGTTAATAAAATCCTCCCACAGCCGGAAGAAACGGTGGAGCAGACCGAGGACACAGAGTATCAGTATGGGTCTTTAAGCGAGGCTATCAGCCGGATTAAAGAACTGGAAAAAGAACTCGATGAAGCCAGCAGTACAAATAAAAATGACAAAAAAAAGATCAAGGATCTGAAAGCACAGATCAAGGATCTTTCAAAATACAAAGAGGATGAGGCTGCCTTTGAAAAGGAGAAGGAAAAATACTACGAGGAGGTTGTTTTTTCCGATCAGGCACCCGATATACAGCAGTATAAGACATATTATGAGAGCATTGATCCAGAAAATGCCGAAGTCTTATACAAACAAGTGGTTGAACAGATTACCTACGATAGTCAGGTTGAAGATTACGCAAAGACATATTCCAACATGAAGCCTCAGGAGGCGGCCAGCATCTTTGATACGATGACGGACAATCTGGGGCTTGTGGCTGACATTCTCATGAATATGGGAACACAGCAGAGGGCGGATATTCTTGGCAAGATGGATGCAACGACTGCGGCGAAGCTGACAGAGATCATGGAACCTAGCAAGAAAAAGTAGGAAATCTGTAAATAACAGAAAGGAGGAACGTGTTTGACAAGTGCAAATGTATTTAATTTGAATTCTGTAAAGCAGGGTCAGGTATTAAATGCAAATGCTGCAAAAGGCAGATCAAAAGCTGAAAATCCGGATGCGGCAGGCGTGTTTGCTTCACTGATGGGCAGTAACTACTCTACAAATTTTAATATGCCGTCCGTGGATACAACAATAAACAACAATGTATTACAGCAGACAAATGCAGCAGATAATTACGACCGGTATCAGTATCAGGATAATACCATCCGTCAGGCAGCCGGAGATGTTGTCACAGACGTGATTGGCAATTCGACAGATACTCTGGATCAGTTCCAGGGCGATGTTGTCAGGATGGTGGCCGAACAATTGGGTGTTTCGGAAGATTCTGTAAAAGATATGATGGAGTCGCTGGGACTTACAGCTTTTGATCTCCTGAATCCGGAAAATCTTGCACAGCTTGCAATGCAGCTGACAGGAGAAACTTCTCCAATGGATTTACTGATGAATGACCAGTTTCAGGGTCTGATGCAGCAAATGAACCAGCTGGGAGGGCAGCTTGCAAATGAACTAAATCTTCAGCCGGCACAGATGGAGGAACTGATTGCGCAGATGGATATTCTGCAGACACCGGAAACTCTGACCGATGAAGAAATGCAGGTATTGACCGATGTGGCAGGACAGCAGACAACAGCCGATACTGTTTCGGCAGATGTGATGCCGGAGCTTGCACAGACCGATGAGGTACAGCCGATGGATAAACAGGCGGATGTATTTCAGAAAGAACCAAAATCGGATGAAGTACGCACACAGCAGCCACAGACAAAGGAGACAAAGCAGACAGCAGAACAACAGACGATGGAACAGCAGACGGATGCCGGAGATGCAGATGTAGATTCGCAGACAGGAGATCAGGTGAAGTCGGCGCAGCCGGAAAAAATGACGGCAGACCGGAACAACTCTGATGTGGCAAAGACACAGGCTGCCGTGCAGATGCAGGATACCGCCGGGGTACAGACGATGGTGCATGCGGCGGATGTGACATCCGAGACATCGTATATTTCCGTGGATACCATGGATTTGCTGGAACAGGTGGCAGAACAGATCCGTGTGAATGTTTCGGAAGGAACTTCATCGATGGAGATGCAGCTGAATCCGGAAAATCTCGGGAAAGTGTATGTAAATATTTCTTCGAAAGAGGGCATGATCCATGCACAGCTGGCAGCCTCTAATGAAGCAGTCCGCGCAGCCCTTGAAACGCAGGTGGCAGATCTGCGGCAGAATTTAAACCAGGCAGGTGTCAAAGTTGACGCCATAGAAGTAACCGTTGCTTCCCATGAATTCGAAAAGAATCTGGAACAGAACCAGGAGAATGAAAAGCAGCAGGGAGAACGGCAGCAGGAGCAGTCCGGGGGCAGAAGAAGAAATTTAAATCTTTCCTCACTGGATGGATTGTCAGGACTGATGACAGAAGAAGAAACTCTTGCGGCACAAATGATGCGGGAGAATGGAAACTCCATGGATGTAACCGCATAGAAAGGAGAAAAAATGGCAGATACAACAACTTCCGCACTGAATTGGGCGAGTGTGGAAAACGGAAAAGTAAAAACAACAACATCGAAAAAAAGCGATGAGTCCAACAACGGAACCATGGGATACGACCAGTTCCTTACATTACTTTGTGCGGAAATGCAGTACCAGGATCCACTTGAACCTACCAGCAATACCGAATATGTGGCACAGCTTGCAACGTTTTCACAGTTAGAAGCAATGCTTGGCATGCAGGATACACAGAAAAATGAGATGGCAAACAATCTGGTTGGAAAGTATGTAATCTTAAAGGTTTCGGATGAAACAACCGGAAAAACTTCTTATGTAGACGGTAAAGTTGATTATGTCATGTATCAGGAAGACGGATCACAGATGCTTAGTGTAAACAATAAACTGTATTCCATTGATACACTTGATACGGTGGCTGACAGTGCATATTACGAAGCAATAGGATATGCAAAAACCATCACAAATATGCTGGATCAGCTTCCGGATATTGAAAATATTACGACCAAGTTTTCCGGTGCCATAGGCGAGATCCGCAAAGTATATGATGGCATGACGGATTATCAGAAGCGCTTTGTGAGCGAGGATGATCTTGCAAAACTTAAAAAGTATGAGCAGAAGATCAAAGATCTGGGTGAAGATGCCTCAGGTGATACAAAGACGGATGATACCAAAACAGATACGGATACGAAAACCGATGATACCAAAACGGATGACTCAAAGACAGAGAATGGTTCCGATCAGAAGAGTGACGCGACAACAGGTGCATAGGAAAGGGGAGAAAAAAGATGAACCCGATCAGCAAACAGTTTTCGTCGATCGAACAGGTAACCGGTCAGTATTTAAAACAGAAAAACGTAACCAGTCCGTCAAAGACGTCGGATGTTTCATTTGAAGATGTCTTACGGCAACAGCAACAGTTAAAGTTTTCGAAGCATGCCGCGCAGCGGCTGGAAAGCAGGAATATCAGCTTATCCGAGGAACAGAATGCCAGACTCGAAGACGGAGTGGAACAGGCATATGCCAAGGGGATTAAGGATTCCCTTGTTCTGGTAGATTCGCTTGCTTTTATTGTGAATGTGCCAAGCAAAACCGTTGTTACCGCAATGGATCAGACGGAAACACAATCAAATACTTTTACAAATATAGATGGCGCAGTTATTATGTAACCGGACCTTATGGAGGTTACAGGAATCCCGACTGACAGAAGGATTTCAAACCCATATTGCCATCTAAGGAGGTCAATGTACTATGATGAGATCATTATTCTCTGCTGTGTCAGGTCTTAAGACACACCAGACGAGAATGGATGTAATTGGTAACAATATTGCCAATGTAAATACCGAAGCGTTCAAAGCTTCCAGCGTAAGATTCAGTGAACTGATGTACCAGACAATGTCCACCGCATCCGGTGGGGATGCGTCAACCGGTACGGGTGGTGTCAATGCCAAGCAGGTTGGTCTTGGTGTAAGCACGGCATCTACCATGATCAATATTACCGGGGCAGGTTCTTCCGAGACAACCGGAAACCCGTTTGATTTAAAACTCAGTGACAGCCAGACCACAAACTTCTTTATTGTCAGCGATGGAACAAATACCATGTTTACCCGTGCAGGTTCGTTTTATGTAGATGGAAACGGCTATCTGTGTATGAGTTCTACGGGATATACGGTACAGGGATGGCAGGTAGACAAAACGACAGGTGAGATCCACAAAGATACGGTTTCTCCCCTGCAGGTGATGTCACCGTCCAACACGACATCCGCTCCGGAGGCAACGACAGAGGCTTATGTGCATGGTATTCTGGATAAGGAAGATACCGATGTCACCGGAAAAGACGGCTATGTTATGACTCTTGGATTTTATGATGATCTGGGATACTCCTATACGGCTAAGTTTACAGTATCAACACCGAAAGCTAATGGACTTGGTGCTGGAAATAACTATTTTATCAGCCTGACAGATATTCTTGATTCCAACGGTAATTCCATTATTACGGATGATGCCGGAAAAGCATTGTCAGATGATGCAAAACGAAAAAAGTTAGATGAAATCTGGGGGGCTGACGGAAAGGCAGATGATACGGCAACAAATGCACCAAAGGGCTATTATATGAAATACGATGCCAATAAAGGTACATTTGTAAATATCAGCGCAGACGGAGCAGCGCCAGCAGCTGGTGCGAATGCAGTAACAGCACAGTCCTTAAAACTTTCTGTTCTTGGAACAAAGTTTACAACAAATAATGCAGACGGAACGACACAGAAATCCAATTTCAAGGATATCAATGTGGATTTTTCCACTTCTAAAAATGTTAGTAACAAAAGTAAATCTACTCTGAAAGTAGAAAAAGGAACTTCTGTTGGAAAAGAAACCGGTAAGAAAAACGGTGCAATGATCGGACTTTCCGTAGACCAGAGCGGTAAGATTTATGCAAGTTATGACAATGGTAACACCGAACTTCTCGGACAGATCGCAGTGGCACAGTTTGCCAATGCTTCTGGTCTTGAAAAAATTGGTGATAACTGCTATCAGACAACCTTAAACTCCGGCGAGTTTGACGGTGTGGGTGTAGCTGTGGATGCGGATGGAAGCAAGATCAATTCCGGACAGCTGGAAATGTCAAACGTTGACCTTTCCGGACAGTTTACCGATATGATCATCACGCAGCGTGGATTTCAGGCAAATTCGCGTGTTATCACAGTTTCCGACACATTACTGGAAGAATTAATCAACTTAAAGAGATAGTTTGAAAAATAGTTGGGAAATGGTTTTTTGACTGTTTCCCAACATTTTTTTGTGATTTTACACCCTTTTTAACAAAAAGGAAGTAGACAAGAGAGAGAAAGTTTAGTAAAATCATATAAAAGGGTATTTTGATGGATTTTGTCGGAAGATCCATCGGAATTCCTAATTTTAGAAAATGGAAGGTGTAGTTCATGGATATAGCATCACTGCTTTCAATTATCGGCGGAATTGCCATGGTTATCTTTGGCGTCCTCAGTAGTAACAGTTTTGACATCACTGCGATGCAGATGTACATTGATCCAGCGTCGGTTGTTATCACGTTTGGCGGATCAATCTGCAGTACACTCGGGTGTTTCAAACTTGCAGATGGAATCAACGGATTCAAATCAATTTCACTCCCGTTCAAGGATAAAACATATGATCCGTCACAGACCATCCGGACAATTATTGACATGTCAAATGTCGGAAGAAAAGAAGGTCTGCTTGCACTTGAAGAAGCTGCAAACGGAATTGAAGACGAATTCCTGAAAAAAGGAATCATGCTTGTAGTAGATGGTACCGATCCGGAGCTGGTCCGTGGGATTCTGGAAACGGATATGATGTGTCTGGAAACCCGTCACAAGGATGTGATTAAGTTTTGGGAAAAATGGGGCGAGATGGGTCCTGCCTGGGGTATGATTGGTACCCTGCTCGGACTGATCGCCATGTTAAATAAACTTTCCGATCCGTCTGCGATCGGACCACAGATGTCTGTAGCACTGGTTACGACACTGTACGGTTCTCTGATTGCAAACTGGTTATGTACCCCGATTGCCGGAAAACTTTCCGTAAACAATGATATGGAAGTGGTAAACCGTCAGATCACCATTGAAGGTTTGTTGTCCATTCAGGCAGGAGAAAATCCACGCGTTATTGAGGAAAAATTAAAGTCATTCCTTTCACCGTCTGTAAGAGAGGGTGTTCTTGAAAACGGCGGAGGAGGTGAAGAGTAGTGGCAAAAAAGAAACAGGAAGATCCGCCAAAAGGAGCGCCGGCATGGATGAATACTTTCTCGGATCTGATGAATCTTTTGCTCTGCTTCTTCGTACTATTGTTTTCCATGTCGACAGTAGATACTGACAAGTTAGAGGCGGTTGTTGCATCACTGCAGAACGCCATCAGCATCCTTCCGACCGGCGGCACAAGCATTGGAGAGGGAGAGATGATTTCTGCCGGTGTCCGCCAGCTGGAATTTCTGGATTCCTACTACAATGAGATGGCAAATTCCAAAGCAGAGAATACCGATGAGCAGACAGATGGCAAACTGTCTGCACAGGAACAGTACGAACAGCAGGAACTTGCGGAATCTGAAAAGATGGCAGATGAAATCCAACAGGAACTTGATAATTCACAGCTGTCCGGAAAGGTGGATGTGGATTTCAATGCAGAGTATGTAAAACTGAATCTGAATGGTTCTATTTTGTTTGCATCCGGTAAGGCTGATCTCGTTAAACAGGCAGTCCCGATTGTAAACAAGCTTGGAAAGATTCTTGAAAAATATAACAAGAATGTGATAGAGGTAGAAGGACATACCGATAATGTTCCGATCCGCTATTCTGCAAAATATGAAAATAACGAGGTTCTTTCGGTGTACCGTGCACTTGCTGTCACGGATCAGCTCAGAAAAAATAAAAACTTAAATCCCAAGTACATTAAGTTTGCGGGAAGAGGAGATTACATACCGGTTGCTGACAACAGTACGGCAGAGGGGCGTGCACAAAACCGACGCGTAGAGATAAAAATTTATAACTCATTCAATTCAGATGTAAAAGAAAATGATTAAGAGGAGTAAACAATGAAGAAGAATTTAATTTCAGTCGTAATTCTGGCACTTGTGTTTGCAAATTTTGTTTTGACAGCACTTTTGATGTTTTCTGTATTACCGGAGACAAAAAAAGCAAATACACTGATCGAAAAAGTGTGTTCCGCAATTGATCTGGATTTAAACAGTGGTGCGGCTACCGGAACCAGCAATGTTTCCATTGATGATCAGGAAATTTATAAAGTCAGCACAGGGGAAGACCTGACAACAAACCTTGCAGAAGGAAAAGACGGAAAGACTCATTATGCAGTACTGAATGTATCACTTGTTCTGAACAAGAAGAGCGATAATTACAAGAAATACACACAGGATTTCCTGACAAATCAGGATGATACAATCAAAAATGATATTATCAAAGTGGTAAGCGGATATACATTTGAGCAGTTTAACCAGAATTCAGATGCAATTAAGGACACGATCCTTGAAGATATGCAGAATTTATTCGGCAAAGATTATGTGATCGGAGTAAACTTCTCCAAACTGACAGCACAATAGGATTTTTACAGGTGGTGAAAGACTGATGGGTGACGTATTATCCCAAAATGAGATAGACAACTTGCTGGCAGCACTTAGTACCGGTGAGCTGGATGTGGATGAAATAAAAGACAATAATGAAAAAAAGGTAAAAGAGTACGATTTTGCCCGTCCTTCCAAATTTTCCAAGGAACATCTGCGTACCATGGAAATGATATTCGAACATTATGGCAGACTTTTATCTACGAACCTGCCCGTGTATTTACGGAAAAATGTTCAGGTAGAGGTGGTGAATTCAGAAGCGGTTACGTATTCTGAATTTTCCAATGCGCTGTCGAATCCGGTTCTTTTGGGAATTGTGAATTTTGCACCCCTCAAGGGAAATATTATTTTGGAAATGGCATCAAATCTGGGGTATACGATTGTTGACCGTATGCTCGGTGGCAGAGGAGATCCTATGGACAAGGTTCGTGAGTTCTCAGAAATTGAACTTCTGATTATCGAGCGGATAATGATTGTGTGCGTCAACCTTTTACGGGAACCATGGGAAAACGTGGCGGATATTCATCCCCGGTTAGAGAGAATTGAAACCAATTCCCAGTATGCACAGATTATTTCTCCGAGTGAAATGATTGCGATTGTGACAATTAACCTTAAGATCGGGGAAGTGGAAGGCCTGATGAATGTCTGTCTTCCGTACCTGACTCTTGAGGATGTGATTGATAAACTGAATACGAAATACTGGTATTCAAATTTGCAGAATCAGGACAATACCGATTACACGGAATCCATTGAGACCTTGATTCGGCGCGCACAGATACCGATCAAAGCTGTTCTTGGAAACAGTATGATATCGGTAAATGATTTTGCCATGCTGCAACCGGGAGATATTATCCGGCTGAATCGCAAGGTAGAAGATGAATTGGATATTTATGTTGGAAATATTCGTAAATTTACTGCACTTCCCGGATCATCGGGGGATAAATATGCAGTCAGGGTCACTTCGGTGATCAGAGAGGAGCAATAAACTATGGATGGAGTATTATCGCAGGAAGAAATTAACGCACTGCTGAATGAACCTGGAGCAGAAGCGAGTGATTCTGCGGAAAATGAACTGTCTGATGCACAAAAAGACGCGATCGGAGAGATTGCCAATATAAGTATGGGAACTGCGGCGACAACGTTGTTTTCGCTCGTTAATCATAAGGTGGAAATTTCAACTCCGGTTGTTTCTTACGGCACATGGGATGACATTGTACAGGAGTATGAAAAACCCTGTGTGTTTATCCGGATTGCATATACCGTAGGACTGGATGGAAGCAATATTCTTGTCTTAAGAGAACATGATGTAAAAGTCATCACGGATCTGATGATGGGAGGAGATGGAACCAATACAGATGGCGAACTTGGAGAACTGCATTTGTCCGCAATCAGTGAAGCCATGAACCAGATGATGGGTTCTGCGGCAACTTCCCTTTCTTCCATGTTAAACCGCAAGATTGATATCAGCCCGCCAAATGCAACGGTGATTAATCTGCAGGAAGACATCGATGAAGCGGAGATTGATTCCTTCCTTACCGGAAAGTTTGTTAAGATCTCTTTCCGTATGGAAATCGGGGATCTGGTTGACAGTACAATTATGCAGCTGTATCCGATTTCATTTGCAAAAGATATGTGTGACGGAGTGGCAAAAACGATGGAAATGGACAGTCAGAGTGTGACGGCCGATTCCACAGCCGCAAATTCCGGCAATCCGGCAGGGACACAGCCAGCAGCAGCTGCCGCAGCACAGCAGTCACAGCAGATGGCTTCACAGAATACAGCACAAATGGGGCAGCCAATGGGGCAGCCAATGGGACAGGCGATGATGGGAAATACTATGATGAATCAGAACATGGGACAGCCGGTTAATGTTCAGCCGGCACAATTTAGCGCATTTGCGGGTGGAAATCTTGGAAATTACCAGCCGGAAAATATTGATCTGATTATGGATGTTCCGCTTCAGGTGACAGTTGAGCTTGGAAGGACAACAAAATCCATTTCAGATATTCTGGATCTGGGACCGGGAAAAATTATTGAGTTGAATAAACTGGCAGGCGAGCCGATTGATGTGCTTGTCAATGGAAAATATGTCGCAAAGGGCGAAGTTGTCGTCATTGAAGAAAGTTTCGGTGTTCGAATCACGGAAATTGTCAATGCTTCAAGAACAGGCGGAAAGTAGAAATAGACATGACAAATGTGTTACTGACAGGTTCTCTGGAAAGCTTTATACAACTTTTGGGTGCACTGTTTATTTTTGCTGTTGTTCTGGCTGCTACATATCTTACCACCAGATGGATGGGAGGTATGCAGCGTGGACGCCAGAATAATAAGAATCTGCATGTGATAGAGACAATCAGTGTCGGCAATAACAAGATGATCAGTATTGTGGAAGCCGGCAGTGTCTATCTGGTTGTTTCTGTTGGAAAAGAGGAAGTACATCTTCTGGCACAGCTTACGAGGGATCAATTAAAAGATTTCTCTTTTGAGCAGGAACAGAGTGGGAAAAAGCAGGATTCTTTTGCGGAAATTCTCAACCAGTTAAAAGACAAGTTACCAAAGAAGCAAGGATAAAGATGAGCAAAGGGAAAAAGATATACTGCATTGCAAGTTTTGCGTTTGCGTGTGCGGTTTTAATACTTACAATTACATTATGCATGATGCATCCGGGACGTGTCTATGCAAGTTCCATGGACCCGGACAGTATTACAAAGATTACACAGAAAGATACACAGGGAGCAGATCATAATACAGACAATGCCAATGGATTGTCAATTACATATAACAATGATTCCGGATCGGTTTCCACACCGATCAAGATGCTTCTGGTGTTGACCATTCTATCACTTGCACCATCGATTCTGATTATGATGACTTCGTTTACCCGAATTATCATTGTACTTCATTTCCTTAGGACTGCGATCGGAACACAGACGACACCACCCAATCAGGTTTTGATCGGTCTGGCATTGTTTCTGACATTTTTTATTATGTGGCCGACGTTCCAGCAGATCAACAAAGAGGCAATTCAGCCGCTCGATAAGGGAGAAATCACACAGTCGGAATTTTTTGAAAAAGCAGAAGGGCCGATTCGTGAATTTATGATCAAAGATGCAAAGATCCAGATAAGGGATGTGAATCTTTTCGCTGAGATTTCCGGAGAAACGTATAAAGATACAAAGGAATTGTCGGATGTTCCGTTTACCACACTGGTTCCGGCATTCATTCTGAGCGAGCTTCGGAAAGCATTCATTATGGGATTTTTGATTTATATTCCGTTTATTGTAATTGATATGGTGGTGTCATCCGTGCTGATGTCCATGGGTATGATGATGCTTCCTCCGACAACCATTTCGTTGCCGTTTAAGATTTTGTTGTTTGTTCTGGCGGATGGATGGGATCTTGTCATAAAATCCCTCGTCCAGACATTTTATTAGGAGGATACCGTATGATTTCACAGGGTGCAGTTCTTGATATTGCAAGAGATGCAATTTATACCATTCTGATCACGTCGGCACCGCTGCTTTTGGTTTCCCTGGTGGTTGGTCTGATTATCAGTATTTTTCAGACGGTTACATCCATTCAGGAGCAGACACTTACGTTTGTTCCAAAGATTATTGCGGTATTCGCTGCAATGATCCTTTGCGGCTCCTGGATGTTAAATAACATGACTGAACTGGTGGAGCGTCTGTGGTCGAATTTCAGTACCTATCTGAGTATGTGATTTGATAAAAAGATATGGTTAATTATGTATTTACACTTGAAAATTTTGAATATTTTCTGCTGATTCTGGTAAGAGTTACCTGTTTTGTGTATGTGGCCCCGTTATTGGGGCAGCAGGGAATTCCCAATCAGATTAAAATCGGATTTTCATTTTTTGTCTCATTGCTTTTATACAATGTAGTAGATCGGCCGGAACTGACATACGCAAGTGTTGTCGGGTATGCGGTAGTTGTGATCAAAGAGGGAATTACGGGACTGCTGATTGGGTATGCGGCAAGCATCTGTAATTCCATTGTTTTGTTTGCAGGAAATATTATAGATATGGATATTGGACTGTCCATGTCTACCGAATTTAATCAGGACATGGGAACAGAAACCACACTGACAGGAAATCTGTATTATTATCTGGTTCTGCTTCTTTTGATTACATCTGATTTTTATACCTATCTGGTACGTGCGGTTACGGATTCTTTTTCCGTAATTCCGATTGCCCACCAGAAATTTGCATGGGATCATCTGTTATCTGCAATCACACGCTATATGGGAGATTCATTCATCATAGGGTTTCGGATTTTTCTTCCGTTTTTTGCCTGCATTATGGTTTTGAACTGTGTACTTGGAATTATGGCACGTGTGGCACCGCAGATGAATATGTTTTCGATCGGTATGCAGCTGAAGATTCTGGTTGGATTTGTTGTTTTGTATCTGATCGTGTTCCTGTTGCCGAATGTGGCAAATTATATTTTTGATGAAATAAAGACGATGGTGAAGCTTGTTGCAGAAGGTTTGTATTGACGAAAAAAATCAGAATCGAATATTGCATTATAATCTGCAATGGTTTGCAAAAGATGGCGAAGGCGGTGAGAAGACAGAACCTGCAACCGCCAAGAAATTAAAAGATGCCAGAGATGAAGGTAAGGTTGCAAAAAGCCGCGAACTGAATTCGGCATTTGACCTGATCGTTTTGTTTCTATGCCTGAAAATTTTTGTTTCCTTTGTGGGAGGGAAATTCATAGATATTTTTTCTTATATCTATGAAAATATGCCGGATTTTGTTAAAATAAATGAGGGTGGATTGTCCGTGCAGGCGGCAGCAGGCCTGATTGCCTCCGTCACCTTGAAAAGCCTGCTCATTATGCTTCCGTTTATGGCGTTTGGATTTGTTGTTACGCTTCTGGTCAGCATTGTGCAGGTAGGATGGAAAGTTTCCACAAAACCCATGAAACCGGAACTTTCCAAGCTGAATCCATTGAACGGATTCAAACGTATCTTTTCGAAAGATTCGCTCTTTGAATTGGTGAAATCCATTTTAAAGATTGTGATCATCATATATATCGCGTATACTTCCATAAAAGATAATGCAAATGATCTGTTTGCGTTGTATGATCTGGGACTGAATCAGGCGGTTGCGCTTGTGGGGACTCTGATTATCAATACGGGAATAAAAATCAGTATTGTTTATCTTGTGATTGGTCTGGCTGACTTTATCTATCAGAAACATAAGTTTAATGAAGATATGAAGATGACCAAGCAGGAAGTAAAGGATGAATACAAAAATACAGAGGGAGATCCGCAGATCAAAGGACGGCAGCGCCGTAAAATGCAGGAGGTATCCCAGAAGCGAATGATGCAGGATGTGCCCAAGGCGGATGTGGTCATCACGAACCCGACGCATTTTGCCGTAGCATTGAAATATGAGGCAAAAGTCAGTTCTGCCCCGGTTGTCCTTGCAAAAGGAGAAGATTACCTTGCGCAAAAGATTAAGGAAGTGGCGAGGGAGAATAAAATTGAAATTGTTGAAAATAAGCCTCTGGCACGTATGCTCTATCACAATGTTGATGTGGGAGCAGAAATTCCGCCGGAGCTTTACCAGGCTGTGGCAGAAGTTCTTGCTGCCGTATACAAGGCCAAAAATATACAGTAGTGCAGTTATACAACAAACAGGTGCGAAAGGAGGTTGTGCAGGATGCTGAAGAAAGCGGATATCGGTGTAGGTTTATATCTTTTGGCGGCAGTAGTTTTCTTCATTGTTCCAATTCCATCTGTATTGCTGGATGTGATGCTTGCATTTAACATTTCCATCGCCTTAATCATTGTATTTAATGTATTGTTTGTTCGGGAAGTACTGGATATGTCTTTCTTCCCGACATTACTTTTGTTTACGACTATTTTTCGAATTTCTCTGAACGTATCTTCCACCCGTCTGATTCTTCTGACGGGAGATCCTGGTAACGTTGTTAAGACATTCGGTTCGTTCGTCGGCGGAGGAAATATGGTGGTCGGTTCCATTGTATTTATTGTCCTCGTATTGATTCAGTTTATTGTTATCAATAAAGGTTCGGAACGTGTATCCGAAGTAACCGCCAGATTTACACTCGATGCCATGCCTGGTAAACAGATGGCGATTGATGCGGACTTAAATACCGGTGCGATCACCGATGCGGAGGCAAAGGAACGACGGGAAAAGATTCAGAGAGAATCCAGTTTCTTCGGCGCGATGGATGGTGCCACAAAGTATGTAAAGGGAGATGCTACGGCAGGTCTGATCATCACCTTTATTAACCTGATCGGCGGAACCATTATGGGAGTTATGAATCAGGGACTTGGATTTGCAGATGCCATCCAGCAGTATGGTCTGCTGACAATCGGTGATGGTCTGGTGTCCCAGATTCCGTCTCTTCTGATTTCTCTTGCAACCGGTATACTTGTTACCAAGGGATCAAACGAGGCAGACTTTTCCGGAATTCTGGTCAAGCAGCTTTTTGGAATTCCGAGGGTACTTTATATTGTAGGTTCCGTGCTGGTTTTCCTCGGAATTTTTACTCCGTTAAATCCGGTTTTATTTATTGCACTTGGTCTGGTGTTTATCATCGCCGGCAAAAATATCAGCAAGAATATCGGCGAAGAAAATATTGAGGAAGAAGTACAGCAGGCGGAGACGGAGGCGGAAGAGATCCGGAAACCGGAGAATGTGGTTTCCCTGCTTCAGGTCGATCCGATCGAACTCGAATTCGGATATGGTATTATTCCGTTGGCAGATGTAAACCAGGGTGGAGATCTTCTGGATCGTGTGGTAATGATCCGGCGGCAGATTGCACTGGAACTTGGTACGGTTGTTCCGATTATCCGTCTGAGGGATAATATCCAGTTAAATCCGAATCAGTATATTATCAAGATCAAAGGCGTACAGGTAACGGAAGGAGAAATCCTTTTTGACCATTATATGGCAATGAATCCGGGATATGTGGAGGAAGAAATTACGGGTATTCCTACATTTGAACCGTCTTTCCATCTTCCGGCCATCTGGATTACGGAAGCACAGAGGGAACGTGCAGAGAGTCTTGGATATACGGTAGTTGATGCACCGTCTATCATTGCGACGCATCTGACAGAAGTAATCCGAAGCCACATCGCAGAGCTTCTGACCAGACAGGATGTACAAAACCTGGTCAACAACTTAAAAGAATCCAATCCGGTTCTTGTGGACGAACTCACGCCGAAACTTCTTGGCCTTGGAGAGATTCAGAAAGTACTGCAGAATCTTTTGCGGGAAGGCATTTCGATCCGGGATCTTTTGTCTATTTTCGAATCGCTGGCAGACCATGCACAGACATCGAGGGATACGGATGTGCTGACGGAATATGTAAGACAGAGCCTGAAGCGGGCAATCTCAAGCAAATATTTTCCATCGAACGAAACGACCAGTGTCATTACGCTCGATCCGAAAGTGGAACAGGAAATCATGTCTTCGGTCAAGCAGACAGAGCAGGGTGCATATCTGACGATGGATCCGGAGAAAACAAAAGCAATTATGGATTCCGTGCGGACAGAAACCGAGAAACTCGAAAGCCTCGGAAAGAATCCGATCATTATTACATCGCCAATTGTGCGTATGTATTTTAAAAAACTTACAGAAGATTATTTCAAAGATCTGATTGTTGTCTCTTATAATGAAGTAGAATCTGATGTGGAGCTGCAATCGGTAGGGATGGTGACAGCATAAATGACAATTAATAAATTTCAGGGAAAAACACAGGAAGAAGCCATTGCAAAGGCAAAAGAAGAATTTGGGGAGCGTGCGGTCATTATGAACATCCGTGAGGTAAAACCGAAGGGGCTGTTTCGTGCGTTTAAGAATTCAACATTTGAAGTGACTGCGGCAATGGAGGAAAAAGAACATTTTTCCAATGCCATGCAGGCAGCACAGATGACACAGAGTATGGCAAAAGAAGGAAAACTGCACGACATGATCAATCTTGCGGCGGATGAACCGATTACCATTCCGAAACTGCAGGAACAGGAAGGTAACGCACAAGCGACCAGACAGGAGCCAGCACGTATGCCGCAATCACAGAACATGACACAGGATAATGATGAAAAAAATTTAGAAGAAAGGCTTGAGGTTTTATCTGACCGTCTGGAAAAATCCCTTGGTGGGAGAAATCCAAAGGAGCCGGAAGCACCAAAGGGACCGTCTTCGGAAGAACTTAATTTTGTCCGGATTCTCTACAGTACGCTGTTAAAAAACGAGGTGAGCGAACAGTATGTCAATCAGATTCTTGGTGAAATTGAAAAATTTATCCGTCCGGGACACAGTGTGGATACAATTCTTTCCAATGTTTACCAGAAGCTGATTCTGCGTTTCGGTCAGCCAAAATCACTGGATTTAAGTGGGGCAAAACCGCATGTTGTATTTTTTATCGGACCTACCGGTGTTGGCAAAACCACAACAATCGCTAAAATTGCGTCCAAATATAAGGTGGATTATGAAAAAAAAGTAGCGTTTATTACTGCTGATACCTACCGGATCGCAGCAACGGAACAGCTACAGGTGTATGCAAATATTCTTGACGCACCTATGTCTATCGTGTATTCTAAAGAGGAACTGAATGAAGCAATTGGAAAATATGCGGAATACGATCTTGTTTTTGTTGATACTGCCGGATTTTCCCATAAAAATGAGGAACAGAAAGAAGATATCAGAAACCTGATTCAGGGAGTTGACCCTGAATATACAAGTGAAGTATATTTAGTTCTCAGTGCTACAACAAAATACAGAGATTTGCTTGATATTGTAGATACCTATCGCACAATATCAGAGTTTAAACTGATTTTTACAAAACTGGATGAGACATCAACGTATGGAAATTTGCTCAATATTAAGCTGTATTCAGATGCGGAACTGTCTTATACGACAAATGGACAGAATGTACCGGATGATATTGAATTATTTGATACACAAAAGATCGTGAAACAATTATTAGGGGGCAATTCGTGATGGATCAGGCAGAACAATTGCGAAATGTAATAAAACTGCACAATCAGAATAATCAGAATAATGCACGGGTGGTGACGATTACCAGCGGAAAAGGCGGGGTCGGAAAGTCGAATCTCGCAGTAAATCTTGCGGTATGTCTCAGAAAAGCGGGCAAGAGGGTGATTATTTTTGATGCTGATTTTGGTCTCGCAAACGTTGAGGTAATGTTTGGTGCAATCCCACAGTATAATTTGTCTGATTTTATATACCGTGGAAAGTCAATTCGTGAAATAATCACACCTGGACCCATGGATATCGGGTTTATATCCGGTGGCTCCGGAATTATCGGATTGAACAATCTTACAAAAGAACAGATTTTATATATCGTAAATTCGATTGACACATTGAATGAACTGGCAGATTTTATCCTGATTGATACGGGGGCAGGAATCTCGGATCAGGTTCTGGAATTTGTCATGGCAAGTCCGGAGGTATTACTGGTATCCACACCGGAACCAAGTTCCCTGACGGATGCGTATTCGCTTTTGAAAGCATTGTACCGCAATCCCGATTTTGTGGAGGAAGAGACAACCATCCACATAGTAACCAACCGGGTAAATTCCCGGGACGAGGGACAGGCAATTTATGAGAAAGTGAATTCCGTAGTGTCTAAGTTTTTACATGGAAGTCTGAATTATTTGGGGATGATTCCACAGGATGCTGCTTTGGAACGGGCGGTAAGGCAGCAAAAGACAGTTACCATGAGTGACCCGAATGCAAAATCTGCCAGGGCGATTTCAGAACTTGCAGATCATCTGTTAAACGGCACCCGGCAGAAGACACCGGTACGGTGGGGAATAGCACAGATGTTTTCCAGTTTTTTATCAAACCGAAAATAGGGAGATGAATAATTATGAAACTTTCAGATGTGATTACTCCGGGAGACAAAATTGATATTAAAATGCTGCATGAAGCGAACCAGGAAGATAATGGAGGAGAGATCGCGAAAATCTATCAAAGTGCGGTCAGCGACATTTTTTCGGATCAGGAATTGGAAATTTCTATGCCGACAAGTGGTGGAAGAATGGTGTTATTTCAACTGGAGAGGGAGTGCAGCATTGTTTTTTATACAAAAGGCGGTATGTATAACTGCACAGCAGTTGTGAAGAAACGTTATCGCAAAGAAAATCTGTATCTGCTCAGAATTGTGATTACTTCCGGATTACAGAAATTTCAGCGCCGGGAATTTTTCCGGATTCCTTATACGACACCGTTAAAATTTTATGAAATATCCGAACAGACGGCACAGCTGCAGACAACGGAAGAATTATTCGCGGAAATTCAAAAAAGCGAATATATGGATCAGGTACGAGAGGGAACCGCCCAGAATATCAGTGGCGGTGGAATTCGTTTTGTTACCGGGCAAAGCATAAAACAGAATCAGAATATCCTTCTGGTGATCAGGCTGACGAATGAGTATTCGGATGAAACCTTTTATCTTCCGGGACAGGTAATTGCGACAGAAAAACATCCAGCGATAGAGGAAATGTACATTCACCGGGTAAAATTTCTGTTCCGGGATCTCCGGGACCGGGAAAAAATTGTACGCTTCGTTTTTGAGGAAGAGAGAAGAATTCGCAGGAAAGAAGTTGGGTGACTCATATGAAAAAAAACATTTTAGTAGTTGATGATTCTGCACTCATGAGAAGGGTCATGTGTGATATAATCAATTCAGACAGTAAATTTCAGGCAACGGACTATTGCAGAGATGGTCTTGAGGCATATGAGAAACTGAAGCATACCAGCTATGACGGTGTGGTTCTGGATGTGAATATGCCACGCATGGATGGACTGCAGTTACTCGAAAAGTTACAAAAAGAAGGCATACGTGCAAATGTGGTTATGGTAAGTACACTTACCGACAGCAGGGAAGCAGATGTTACCATTTTAGCCATGGAGCGCGGAGCAATTGATTTTGTGGCGAAACCGACAAACATCATAGAGGCAAAAGGAGAGGCATTCAAAAGACAGCTTCTTGGCGTATTGAATGCTGTTCTTGCAACACAAAAGGCAGCAGAAAGTGTCCGTCCGGCAGTAAAACCGGCTGCAAAAGCACCGATGATGCGCAAAGCGACAGGCGGAAAGAACAAACTGGTTGCACTGGCTTGTTCCACAGGCGGACCGAAAGCGTTACAGAGTGTGATTCCGTTTCTTCCGAAAGAACTGGATGCCCCGGTTGTACTTGTACAGCATATGCCGCCGGGATTTACCAAATCCATGGCTGACAGACTTGATGATCTGAGCAAAATCAGGGTGAAGGAAGCAGAACATGGAGAGCGGCTGCAAAAGGGATGTGTTTATATTGCTCCGGGCGGAAAACATTTGAAAGTTGCAAAAACCGCAGACGGAAACAACAGCATTGTACTCGATGATGCAACACCGGCAATCGGAGGACTGAAGCCGTGTGCAAATCTTATGTATGATTCACTGACGGGAAGCAGCTATGATGAAATCGTATGTGTTGTCCTGACAGGAATGGGAGCAGATGGAACCAACGGAATTCTTTCGCTGGGAAGATCAAAACCGATTCGCGTAATTGCACAAAACGAAGAAACCTGTGTGGTATACGGAATGCCGAAGGCAATCTATGAAGCAGGTGTGGTAGATGAAGTTGTACCACTGGATGAAGTTGCACAGACAATCACAAAAAACGTGGGGGTAAAATAACATGGATGTAAGCCAATACCTTGAAATCTTTATCGATGAAAGTGCAGAACATTTACAGACGTTAAGTGACTGCATCATGGAACTGGAAAAAGAACCGGATAACAAGGACGTTATCAATGAAATCTTCCGTGCAGCCCATTCTTTAAAAGGAATGGCCGGTACAATGGGATTTAAGAGAATGCAGCACCTGACACATGATATGGAAAATGTGTTCCAGGAAGTCCGCAGCGAGAAAATCCAGGTAGACAGTCAGATGATTGATCTGCTGTTCAAGTGTCTGGATGCGATTGACGGATATCTTGAAAATATTAAGGCAACCTCTGATGAAGGTGAGGAAGACAATGAAGTCATTATCAAGGAACTGAACAATTTCCTCGCAAAAGCAAACGGAGAGGCTGCTGCCGCAGAGGCAGCACCTGCAGAAACAGAAAAAGAAGCAGCGGCGCCGACAGACAATGGAGACCACAAACTGTATCTTCAGATTGATCTGACGGATCAGGAGCGGGATGCCGTTATGACTGCAAAAGACAGTGGAATGCATATTTACGGCATGACGGTTATGATCCAGAAAGAGTGCCTTTTAAAAGCAGCCAGAGCTTTTTTGGTATTCCGCGAAGTGGAGGCTTTTGGAGAGATTCTTGTATATCGTCCGAGCTCTCAGGATATTGAAGATGAAAAGTTTGAACAGGAATTCAGCTTTTATGTCGCATCACCGGAAAGCTTTGACAAGATCCAGAACGCTGCAAAGAATGTTTCCGAGATTGAAGATGCCGTTGGAGAAGAACTGACTGATTTTTCACCACGTGCGACAGAAGCTGAGACGGAAGAAAAGAAAGAAGAAAAACCGGCAGAGACAAAACCGGAAGTACAGGCTGCACCAAAGAAAGCACCGGAAAAGAAAAAGGCTGCGGCAAAGAAAAACGGTGTAGGAAAACCGGCAACAAGCCGTACGGTTCGCGTGGATATTGAAAAGCTGGATGCTCTTATGAACCAGGTATCCGAGCTTATCATTGCAAAGAACAGTCTGGTATCCATCAGCTCAACGGAAGAGGGAGGCTTTACCAATCAGGGATTTCATGAACAGATTGAATATCTGGAGCGAATCACCACAAGCCTTCATGAATCTGTTATGAAAGTCCGGATGGTGCCAATTGAGAGCGTTGTAAATAAATTCCCGCGTATGATTCGTGATCTGTCCCGTACATTGAATAAGAAGATGGAACTGGTTATGACCGGTGAAGATACCGAGCTGGATCGTACCGTGGTGGATCAGATCGGTGATCCGTTACAGCATTTGCTTCGTAATTCTGCGGATCATGGTCTGGAAGATACCGAGCTTCGTATCCAGAGAGGAAAGCCGGAAGTCGGAAATATTTTCCTGAATGCATATCAGGAAGGAAATAACGTTATTATTCAGGTGGGCGATGACGGTAACGGAATTGATACCGAAGCGGTAAAAGCAAAGGCAATCGAGCGAAATATTATCACACCGGAACAGGCCGAAGTCATGACACAGAAAGAGATCATAAATCTTTTGTTTATGCCAAGTTTTTCCATGGCAAAGAAGATTACGGATATTTCCGGAAGAGGCGTTGGCCTTGATGTTGTAAAATCTAACATTGAGCAGCTTGGCGGTGATGTGGAAGTTAAGACAAAACTTGGGGAAGGAACAACATTTACCGTTCGTCTTCCTCTGACACTTGCCATTATTCAGGCATTGATGGTTGAAGTCCGCGATGAAAAATATGCCATTGCCCTTGGGTCCATTGCCAATATTGAGAGTGTACCGGTCAGCAGCATCAAGTATGTGGAAGCAAAAGAGGTTATTCATCTGCGTGGAAGCGTTATTCCGCTTGTTCGTCTGGACAAGCTCCTGGATATTGAACCAAGAGAAGAAGAACCGGAAAACCTTACCGTTGTTATTGTAAAGAAAGGCGACAGTCAGGTAGGACTTGTTGTTGACGATCTGATGGGACAGCAGGAGATCGTTATTAAGTCTTTAGGCAAGTATATCAATGGAAATAAGCTGATCAGCGGTGCAACAATCCTCGGTGATGGTGAAGTTGCGTTGATTCTGGATGCAAACACACTGATGTAATGGGGGTGAATGACGATGGCTATTGCAAACAATCAGATTGAAACAAATGAGAATAAAAATAAAGAAAAAGAAGTAAAGCAGTATATCGTAGTTCAGATTGGTTCTGAAAAGTACGGAATTGATATCAGCTATGTCGATAATATTGTGCGTATGCAGAAAATTACCCGTGTGCCAAAGGCACAGGAGTATTTCAAGGGAATCATCAATCTTCGAGGCGAAATTGTGCCGGTTATGAGTATCCGTCTGAAAATGGGACTTGAGGATGATACCTTTACTTCGGCATCCCGGATCATTATTTTAAAGATCGAAGACAAAGGGTCTTTAGGTGTGATTGTAGATGAGGTTTGTGAGGTTGTAAATCTTTCTGAGGATCAGATTGAAAATAACAATATCAATTCAAACCATGTAAAAGATACTTTTATCAATGGTATTGGAACAAGCGGAGATCAGCTGATTTCTCTGTTTGAAATCAATGCGATTGTAGACGAAAAAGATAACGCATAAGACAACCGAGTATAGTGAGGCTATGCCTCACTATACATGGTTATTGGAGGAAAAAGATGAACGATTTTACATTGGATAATGTAAATGAAATGTATATTGACGTACTGCGCGAAATTGGAAATATCGGAGCGGGAAATGCAACGACTTCTCTGGCAAGCATGATCAATGAACAGATTGATATGAATGTTCCGAAAGTAGAATTGATGGAAGCTTCTAAGCTGAGTTCCGCAATTTGTCCGGAAGACGAGATTATTGTCGGAATTTTTCTGGAAGTAACACATGATATTACAGGAAGCATGATGTTTTTAATGCGCATGGATTCCGCCCATTATCTTGTGAACAAACTGATGGGAAGAGACCCGGAAAACGATGCACCTTTTGATGAGATGGATTTATCTGCCATGAAGGAAATCGGAAATATTATTACGGCTTCGTATCTGTCTGCACTTTCAAGTATGACAAATCTTACGATTTTACCATCCGTTCCATATATTGCGGTGGATATGGCGGGAGCGATTCTTAGTGTTCCGGCAATTCAGTTTGGACAGTACGGAAATAATGCGCTGCTGATTGAAACAGAATTTGGTGATGAACGTATGATTAATGGATATTTTATCCTGATGCCTGAGGAAGAGTCCTATGCAAAGATTTTATCCTCTCTTGGAATTCAGCTATAGAGGAGATCGTAGAATATGGGAGAAGTGATCAAGGTTGGAATGGCAGACCTGAAAACCGCAAAAGCTCCGAATACACTCACGACACTGGGGTTGGGCTCTTGTATCGGATTAACACTTTATGATCCGGTGACAAAAATCGGTGGATTGGTACATTATATGCTGCCAGACAGCACAAAATTAAAAAATAATACCAATATTGCAAAATTCGGGGATACCGGAATCCGTGAGCTTTTAAGACAGGTTCTGGCTTTGGGAGCAAATCAGAGAAGACTTGTGGCAAAGATCGCGGGGGGCGCATGCATGTTTGAAATGAGCGGACTTTCGTCTGTGGGAAATGTAGGCGCACGCAATGCGGAAGAAGCAAAAATTATTTTGAAAGAATTAAGGATCCCGCTGATCGCGGAGGATACCGGTTTAAATTACGGACGTACGGTAGAACTGGATTGTGAGACCGGAGATTTCAGAATTAAATCGGTGGGAAAAGAAATTAAAGTAATATAGAGGGACAGAAGATGAAAACCAATGGTGTACCGGCTATTATTATGTTGGCGGCAGGGTTTATTGACTGTGTGATTGCAATTCTTACGCACATGTCACTTTGGAATTTTACAAGACAGCTGTTACTGGTACTTGTCCTGTTTTATGTGATCGGTTGTGTGGTAAAAATGATCATTGACCGAAACTTCAAGGATATGGAAGATGACCAGAACGGGGAAGAAACGGAAGAGTCTAAAGAGGAGCAGGAAGCGGAAAGCTCTGAGGAACAGGAAAATACTGAACAGGCCAAAGATGCACAGGAGCAGTCGCAGGAGCAGCCGGAGGTTCAGGAGGAACAACAAACAAAGTAATTAACCGGGGCGGAATGATGTAGATGAAAACTGCGGATAAAGAAAAACTCTGGGATGCGTATCGTCAGAAGAAAACGCAGGAGACCAGAGAACAGCTGATAATTGAATATGCGCAGCTTGTAAAACTCGTAGCGGGAAGACTCAGCATGTATCTTGGACACAATGTGGAATATGATGATTTGGTCAGTTATGGGATTTTCGGACTGATTGACGCAATTGATAAATTTGATCTGGAAAAAAATGTAAAATTTGAAACATATGCGAGTTTGCGGATTCGTGGTGCTATTTTAGACCAGATTCGTAAAATGGACTGGATTCCAAGAAGTGTCCGGCAGCGACAGCGCAAAATTGATGAAGCGATGAAACAGATCGAGATGAGGACCGGTAAAACAGCTTCGGATGAAGAACTTGCAAAGCAGCTGGGGCTGACGGATGAGGAACTGTGCAGCTGGCAGACACAGCTTAAGGTGACCAATGTTGTGTCTTTGAATGAATTTGAAGAAAACGGTCCGGAGCCAATGATTGATTCGGCGCATCCGGTCCGGTTTTCACAGCCGGAAGAAGTGGTGGAGGAAGCAGAATTAAAAGAAAAACTGGCGGAATCCCTGGAACTTCTGACGGAGAAAGAGCGGCGCGTTATTGAACTTTATTATTATGAAGATATGACCCTAAAAGAAATCAGTAAAATATTGGAAGTGTCAGAATCACGTATTTCCCAGTTACATACCAAAGCATTAAACAAGATGCGTAAAAAAATGGGTGTTTATATGAATATTCTGACGGAGTAGGAGCGGATCTATGGCAATTGCACCAATCAATTATGCTACGATACAGCGTACCGCAGACATCGAGACATTTAAAAACCAGCAGGATACAAAACCGATGGTGGATCAGCAGAATATTCAGGTGCAGGTGGATCACAGGGAGGATGTTCTGCATCATCAGGTCATCCATCCGGAAGAAAATGAGCAGCTGGATAATCACACAGATGCCAGGGAAGAAGGAAAAAACAAATATAAAAAACAGGGATCTGTGAGAAAAAAAACAAACAAAGAAACGAAGCGGACGGGTGGCAATCCGGTTGGCGGCAGTTTTGATATGAAAATCTGAGGGAAAATATATGACGGGTGTGGAAATTACACTGATTCTGGTTGGAATCATTTTTGTTCTCGTAAGCTTTTTTGTTCAGGAAAAACTTACCCCGAAAGATGTACAGGAGATAACCAGATTAAGTGAGAAGGAATTAAAGATTATTGTCGAGCGGGAACTGAAAAATGCAAATGACAAGGTAGAAGATGCAATCGATGCAGTGGTAGAACAGTCCCAGGAGAATGCCAAGCGTCTGATGGAAAAAGAAACGAATGAGAAAATTATGGCAATCAACGAATATTCCAATACGGTGATTGAATCAATGAATAAAACGCATAATGAAATTCTCTTTTTATATAATATGCTCAATGACAAGCATACGGAACTGACCGGGCTTGCATCGCAGCTACAACAGTTTTCGGAGCAGGTAAAACATACACAGGATGAAATGATGACACATCTGACGGAAACGGTAAAAGAGCCTGAACCGGCAAGAACGGAAGTGTCAGAGCCTGTGGAGGAACAGCCGCAGCAGATTTCACCAAAAGCATCTGTGGCAGAGGAAACTGATAACGGAAGCTTCAACGATCAGGTACTTGCACTTCATCAAAATGGAGTGTCTGATGTGGAAATTGCCCGTAAGCTGGGACGGGGGCTTGGAGAAGTGAAGCTGGTGATCGGATTATACAAAGGGGAAGATGTCAGTGAGATTTAAATATTATTTACGTGGCTGCGGACTTGGAATTCTGGTTGCCTCGCTGGTATTTATTGTATCGTTACATGCACACGGCGGAGCAATGTCGGATGAAAAAGCTATGCAGAGAGCTTCGGAACTTGGAATGATCATGCCGGATGACACACAGACGCAGGAAGCAGAAACGCAGACAACAGAACTTCCGGTAAAGGAAACGAATCTTCCGGATACACAAAGAACGACACAGGCAGTGACACAGAAGGTTCCGCAGAACGATACACAAAAACAGACGGAGCGTGATACTTCTTCGGAACAGAATGACACACCAAAAGAGTCGGAGAAAAAGGCGGAAGAAAAGAAAAAAACACAGGACTCTCAAAGGAAAAAAGAAGAAGAGAAGAAAAAAGCGCAGGAGACCGAGAAGGAAGAAACAAAAAAGGAAAAAGTCTCCATTACAATAAAAGGCGGAGAAGTGTGCAGGGAGATTGCACAGGATCTGCAGGAGAAAGGACTTGTCAAGGATGCGGAAGATTTCCGCAAATATATGCAGGATCACAATTATGCAAGATATATCCGTGTGGGGACATTTACGCTGGAAAAGGGAATGAACTATAGCGAGATTGCGAAAGTACTGACAAAAAAATAGCTGACTTGAAAAAGTAAATTCCAGTGCAGGGGTAAATTCCACCACGCTTTAAAATTCTTTGATTTTTTAGAATTGTGGGAGGCTAAATCCTTATAAAACTGCTATAATTAG
>OLHA01000154.1_pt1 | contig 38476 bp, 35 predicted proteins | sample 1605961 | NCBI WGS metagenome assembly OLHA01 (sample SAMN03283288) | human gut metagenome | biome: human-associated habitat; material: feces | host: Homo sapiens | place: Peru | collected 2012
GGTGGAATGCTTGTCCAGTAAGGTATAACCAACCGCCAGTAGCGAGTCTTGGGTGACTGCCAGTAATGGTAGTTGCTAAGCGTAGACAGCGAGAAAATAGAGAGTGTGATTGAGCCTCGAAATTTTGACATCTGGAAGGCTGACGTTTTAATTCCAGCGGAAAGCAACACAAACCAAATCGTCATGGTAAGAAATGGTTTGCTTCTGCGGGGTCAAAGAGCACTTTATGTTTTACATTGTGATTATTCAGTCAACTGGGGAGAGCCTATTGTTTCTTGCCATTGCAAGTATGGCAAACAACTGCAAAACAGGAGAATGCCAAAAGAATAGTAGGCAGTCGGATAGCTTCATAGTACTGAAGAAGTTGGGTAATGCCAATGGAGGGAAGGGAGCTACATAATAATGGTCTTTCTGAGGACACATCAACCGTACTCAGGGACGGAGGTATTGATGGAAACAAAATTAGAAAGAATAGCAGAAATATCGGCAAGTTCGCCGAGACCAGAGTTCACATCGTTGTATCATCTAATCAATAAAGAAATGCTTATGCAATGCCACAAAGAATTAGACGGAAGTAAGGCAGTTGGTATGGATGAGACTACGAAGAAAGAATACGAGAGGAATCTGGAACAAAACATAGATGACTTGGTAGAAAGATTGAAAAGAAAATCATACAAACCACAGCCATCAATTAGGGTATATATCCCTAAAAGCAATGGAAAACTTCGACCATTAGGAATTGCGTGCTATGAGGACAAAATAGTCCAATTAGCATTAAAGAAGATATTGGAAGCTATCTATGAACCGAGATTTCTGAACTGCATGTACGGATTCAGACCAAATCGAGGATGTCATAACGCAATAAAAGAACTGTATAAGAGATTAAACAACACGAAAATCTGCTATATTGTGGATGCTGACATCAAAGGATTCTTCGACCATATGAAGCATGAATGGATTATCAAGTTTCTCAAACTTTATATTAAAGACCCCAACATAATCGGTCTTGTCAAGAAGTATCTTAAAATGGGAGTGCTGGATAATGGTGAACTTATGGTGAATGAAGAAGGTTCAGCTCAAGGCAATATCATAAGTCCAATCCTAGCAAACATATATATGCACAATGTATTGACACTATGGTATAAGTTTATTATTACCAAAGAATGCAAGGGAGATAACTTTCTAATTGTATATGCAGATGATTTTGTTGCAGGATTTCAATACAAATGGGAAGCAGAGAATTACTACAAGCTTCTTAAAGAACGAATGGAAAAGTTCGGTTTGCAATTAGAAGATAGTAAAAGTCGTCTCTTACAAAGCGGTGCTTATATTGCAAGGGCAAAGCAAAAGAGCGGTGAGTGTATCAGATTACAAACATTTGATTTTCTGGGATTCACATTCTATTGTGGGCGTTCACGCAAAGGCATGCCATATATAATGCCAAAGACAAGCTCTAAGAAATTCAGACAGAAAATCCGAGACATAAAAGTGTGGTTATACGCAAACAGAGACCAGCAGTTAAAGAAACTAATGGGAATGCTTAATCTGAAGCTGACAGGACACTATAGGTACTATGGGATTAGTTTTAATGGCAGAATGATTTCAAACTACAAACAACAAGTGAGAGAACTTCTGTTTAAGGTGCTGAACAGACGAAGTGACAGAAAGAGTTATACAAGAGAAGGATTCATTGAAATGCTGAAATATTATCCATTGGCAATGCCAAAGATTTATGTCAGCTTGTTTTGAAACTGTAAATATTATTATGAAGAGCCGTATGCGGGAAAGCCGCACGTACGGTTCTGTGAGGGGCTTACATTGTGAGGTGTAAGTCTACTCGACTGGAGGAAAAAAACATGATGAAACTCAATAATTTTGTTGATATGATGACGGGACACTTTAATAACAAAGAGCAGTTTGATAATATGCAGAGAGAAGGGAAAACATATCCTTATGCAGAACACATTAATACAATCTGTAATGAGAAAATTTTAAACCTTCCTAAAGATTTTAATGGTAAATTTGTTGTTGAAGAAAGCTACTATGAGACAAATGGTAAACGCCATGCTTCCCCACATCTTTTCCTTATTACAGAGAAAGAAGACGGAATTGTGTTGTATTCTTATGAAATACCAGAAGGAGAAGATAAAAGTACGTTTTCATATGATTCTATGAAAAATGCTGACTACACTGAATTGAAAAAATCTGAAAAATTCACTCCGGCGCTCTATCATGAGAAAGATGGAATCTGGGAAGGAGGCAGTACAAGCCAGTTTTCACCGGTAATGACATTTAAGCTTTGGGAAAAGTTTTCTGATAGTTGTCTGGAGGTATCTGAAAGCATGGAAGTTAATGGAAAGAAAACTTTTGGATATGATGAACCAATTATCTATAAGCGAGTATAATCCAAGAATGGAATATTGCGATAAATTCGTGTTTGCCAACTTGCCCTTTGAGAGAGGAAAAATCCTTTTCTCAAAGGGCTTTTTCTATTTATACGGATATTCGCAAACTACAAGATAAAGCTTAAACTGCTTTCAAAGCTTTTCGGAGTTCTTGCAAATACGGATTTTATTTTGGTTTCTACCTATGAGAAAAACGGCTCAAATCCCGAACTTGTATTATATAAGAAAAGATGATAAAATAAAATCGCCGATAAAATATCATTTCAATATTTTTCAAAAGAGGTGACGGTATGGGTTATTGGTTCCTTATGTTTGCATGCAATATGTGCGTGCCGATAATAATGATTTTAGCCGGTAGGATGATGTTCAGGCACTGCCCCGAGGAAATCAACTCCGTTTTCGGATACAGAACAAAGCGTTCGATGAAAAGTATTGACGCATGGAAATTCGCAAATGACTATTGTGGCAGGCTGTGGCAAAAAATCGGCTTGATTTCGATTGTACCCACCGTTGTCGCACAGCTTTTGCTCTTGAATAAAGGTAAAAATGCAATTTCGATTGCCTCGTTGGTGATTATATCCGTGCAAACGGTAATTTTGCTGATAACGATTATACCGACAGAGAATGCACTCAAAAAGAATTTTGACGATAACGGCAAAAAATAATATATCCGTTTTATATCACAGTGGTTTGTTCAGTGGACAGAGCTTATTTTCAAATGTTTCCGGCGGCTTTCTGCTTGCAGGTGTTTTTAATCGGTCTGCTTGTCAGACGAATATTCAGAGTGATTTTTAAAAAGCAGTTTGCTCAATAAAAAAATTAATATTTTTTTAAAATAAGTCCTTTTGAGTTAATTAAAAGGGCTTATTTTGTTTTTGTGTGTTTATTTTCTACATGGTGCGCTACCTGTTGTGTTGCATTTTTATAATGATAGCCGTTGCAATTTTTAACAAAATGTGATACGCTGAAAATATAAATTTATTGAAACGGGGTGACGGCACAGTGAACGATGTTGCAAAAAAGAAAAGCATTGCTCAAAATATCGCAAACCGCTCGGCATATATTCTTGCGGTTGCGATGATGAGCATTTTTACTTTTTTGTTTTTGGGTGCGGAATACTTTTTTGTCAATGTGATTTCTCTCTCCGCCTCGGGCGACAGTGCCGTAAACGCGCAAAACTATGCGCTTGGCACAAGCGCGGTCGGCTTTGTTGTTTACCCGTTGATTAATAAGATAAATGAAAGTTTTCGCAAAATCGCTCGAGCGGTACTTGTTGCGACTGCGCTTTTTTGCCTGTTTTTCGTTTGTGCAAATCAAGCCTACGGAGTAAGGCTTGCGTTGGGGCTTGTTTTGTTCCTGATTCTCGGTGCGATCGGCGGCGGTGTGTATTATATGTCCGTTTGCGTGATGAATGATGAAAAATATTTGGCGCGCACTGTCGGCGTGTCATATATGCTTGGCATTTTGTTTCAGTTTGCACTCAACAATCTTGCGTCATCGGCGATAATAAACGCCGTTGTGCTGTCACTTTTTTTGACAGCGCTTGTTTGCCTTTTGATAAGGGCAGAGCGCGTATGCCAATCAAACGAATTGACAAAATCGACCGCCGAAAATTCAAATACAAATGCCGATTTTGCAGATAATAAAAAATCGCTCTCTATGGCAGGCGTGTTTCTTATTCTGCTCGTTGTGCTTATGTCCTGCGTGTTCAGCACGCTTGACAACGCCGTTACTCTTGCCCATGCCGACGGTGCGTTTGATATAGGCGAACTGCCTCGGATTTTGCTTGCGCTCAGCGGTCTTGCGGCAGGTTTTGTCTTTGATATTAAGGGCAGAAAATTTATGCCGCTTGTTATGTATTGCGTTATGATGCTGTCAACAATATGCATCACGGTGATTAATTTTGCAGGTCCGTTTTTAATCGGTCTTGTTGTGTTTTATATGACAGCAGGCTTTTTTGCTGTGTTTTTTACAACTTCATTTATGGAGTATTCGCGCCGCTCAAACCACACCGATTTGTGGTCGGGGCTTGGCCGCGCAGTCAACAATATTACTGCCGCTGTGATTTCCGGTTTTTCGTTGAAATTGCTTTCATCGGGCAATTACATGGCGGTGTTTATCCTTGCCGTTGTGCTGTTTGCCGCGGTGAGTGTTGCCTCTGCACTGTATGTTATGCAACTGAATAAATTGAAAACTCCAAAAAATGATGACAACGATGTGCCCGACGATGGTGACAAATTTGAATTGCTCGCAAAACGCTTTTCATTTACACCGAGGGAGGCAGAGGCGTTTGAACACCTCGTTACAACAGAGGACAGCGTTCAGGAAATTGCCGACAAAATGTATATTTCACGCCGCACGCTTGAACGCTATATTTCTGCGATTTACGAAAAAACGGGCGCAAAATCACGCATAGGACTTTTTAATATCTATAATGCCAAATAGAGCATTTTGCTATTGCAATATTTTATCGGAGATGATTTTATGGAACTTTATAATCATATTTCAATGCCCGACATCGGTCTGGGTGTTTACAAAATGGCGCACGGCGACGAAATGAACAATGCCGTTGCGGCGGCATATGATTTGGACTATCGCTTGTTTGACACTGCCCAAATGTATAAAAACGAGGACGCACTCGGCGATGCAATTAAGGTCAATAACATTTCGCGTGACGATATTTTTATCGTCAGCAAGGTTGACAACTGCAATCAGTGGTACGAAAATACGCTCAAAAGCTTTGATGAATCGTTAAGCAGACTGAAAACCGATTATCTCGATTCGTTTTTGATTCATTGGCCGGGTCAAAACAACGAGCGAATGATCTCCACTTGGCAGGCTATGGAAAAACTTTATTCCGACGGTAAGGTTAAAAGCATCGGCGTTTGCAATTTTGAAGTCAGCCAGCTTGAATATCTTTTGTCGCACTGCACAGTTAAGCCGATGATTAATCAAATAGAGCACACTCCGCTGTCGCACAACGAAAATCTGCTTTCGCTTTGCCGTGACAATTCAATTGCCGTTATGGCGTGGGCACCGCTTTTGCGCGGCAATTTCAACAACAAGACTATTCTTGATATTGCCGACAAACATTCAAAATCGCCTGCGCAGATTTTGCTTCGTTGGAACATTCAGCAGGGGATTATTCCGATTCCGAAATCGAAAAATCCGACCCGCCTTGCCGAAAATATCAGTGTTTTTGATTTTGAACTTGATGATAACGATATGCAGGCACTCAACTCAATGAATCAAAACAGACGAACAAGCCATGACCCTCTGGTATTTGATTTTTGATTTTCGAGATGAAAATTTAAAGAATGTGAAGAAATGTGTGTTGACATTCCGATTCCAAGCCCTGCCGACAATGCGAAAAATGTCTGCTTGTTGCAGCGCAACAATTTTGCCGTAAACAAGCGTATTTTGACTAAAATATATAATTTATACAATAATATACCCGCAGGAAAGGCTTTTTCGGTAAAAAGTGAGTGCTTGCGGGTATTGACTATTAATAAAAAAGTTAGTATAATTAAGCGATAAGGTTCTGTCACCGCGTTTCGGCGTAGGGACGGAGAATTTTGTATTTTACATTTTCAAAAACAGGGAGATGTTTTTAATGAGATCAGATTTGATTAAAGAGGGCCCGTCAAGAGCCCCTCATCGTTCGCTTTTGAGAGCGCTCGGCATTGACGAGCTTGAAATGAAAAGACCGTTTGTAGCGGTTGTAAACTCAAAAAGCGATTATATTCCGGGTCATATGCACCTTGACAAAATCGCCGAGCAGGTTAAAGCCGGAATCCGCAACGCAGGCGGTGTTCCGTTTGAATTTAATACAATCGGCGTTTGCGACGGTATCGCTATGAACCATAAGGGTATGAAATATTCACTTTGCTCGCGTGAGCTTATCGCAGACAGCATTGAGGTTATGCTTACCGCTCATCCGCTTGATGCAATCGTGTTTATTCCAAACTGTGATAAAATCGTTCCGGGTATGCTTCTTGCCGCATGCCGTTTGAATTTGCCTTGCATTTTCATCAACGGCGGTCCGATGCTCCCGGGCAAAAGCACTGCTACAACAAACCCAATCGGATTGTCCGAGCAGTTTGAATATGTCGGCGCAAACGCTGTCGGTAAAATGAGCGATGAAGATCTTGAAAATACAGCCTTTACCGCTTGCCCGACTTGCGGTTCATGCTCGGGTATGTATACAGCAAACTCGATGAACTGTCTTACAGAGTCAATCGGTATGTCGCTCCCGGGCTCCGGCACAATCCCGGCTGTTTATTCGGCACGCCTCAGACTTGCAAAAATGGCAGGCGAAAGGGTAATGGATCTTCTTAAGGACGATATTAAACCCTCGGATATTATTACAGAAAAATCAATCGAAAACGCAATGAGATGCGATATGGCAATCGGTTGCTCAACAAACACAATTTTGCACCTCACTGCCATTGCTCATGCCGCAGGTCACGATATTAATCTTGACGACCTTAACGAAATGGGCAACAAAACACCTCAAATTTGTAAGCTCAACCCGGCATCATCCGTATTTATTACCGACCTTAACAATGTCGGCGGTATGCAGGCTGTAATCAAGGAGCTTTCAACAGCAGGTCTTATTCATACAGACTGCCTTACCGTAAGCGGCACGGTTGCCGACAGAATTGCAAAGGCTCCCGATGCAGACGGCGAGGTTATCAGAAAACTTGACAATCCGTTTTCAAAGGACGGCGGTATCGCTGTTCTCAAGGGCAACCTTGCCGAAGAGGGCGCAGTTGTTAAGAAGGGCGCAGTTGCTCCCGAAATGATGCAACACAAGGGCCCTGCAAAATGCTATAATTCGGAGGAAGAGGCGATTGCGGCAATCAACGGCGGAAAAGTTGTTGCCGGCGATGTTGTTGTCATCAGATACGAAGGTCCTAAGGGCGGACCGGGCATGAGAGAAATGCTTTCACCCACATCTGCTATTATCGGCATGGGTCTCGGCTCTTCCGTTGCGCTTCTTACAGACGGCCGTTTTTCCGGTGCAACAAGAGGAGCGTCAATCGGTCATGTCAGCCCCGAGGCGGCAGTCGGCGGAACTATCGCGCTTGTTGAGGATGGCGATGAAATCGAAATCGACATTCCTGCAAGAGTGCTTAAAGTTAATGTTTCCGACGAGGTTTTGGCTGAAAGAAAAACAAAATGGGTTGCTCCGAAGCAAGAGCTTTCGGGCTATCTTAAGAGATATGCTCAGCATGTTACAAGCGGCAGCCGCGGCGCCGTTTATGAGGATGACTGATTTTACGGTGTAAATTATGAGTGAAGATAACAAAAGCGCTTCACAATTTAATAATTCAAAAAGAAAATCGCATAAAAAGCACTACACTGTACTCCCGTATTTTTCAACACCGATTATTTATGTGCTCATTTCGCTGATAGCGATTGTGCCGATATGCTTCGTTTTGATGAATGTTGCCGTTACTGCGGTTCATACCGCCCAAAAAACGCTGACACCCGATTTTTGTGATATAACAGCAAGCAGCGAATACAAGCCGTCAACCAAATCAAGCGGCACGGCTGAAATTCCAAAGTTTTCCGCGTCAAAGAAAATCGGCAAAATCGTTTGCGACGGTGCAGGACTTAATGCCGGTGTTTACTACGGTTTAAACAGGGTTTCTCTGCGATATGGGGCGGCGCTTAACACAAAAGCCGCGCTCCCCGGTCAGGGCAAGGCGGTTCAGGTTTTTGGCTATTCGTCAACTGCGTTTAAGGCGCTTAAAAATGTTAAAAAAGGCGACACGCTTTCGTTTGAAACGGAGTGGGGGACATACACTTACTCCGTTACCGACGCTTCCGCTTTAGAAACTGCCCCGAGTGCTTCCGACAATGAGCTTGTTTTGGCAAGCGATTTGGGCGGTGCGTTTTCTTTTCAAAACGGCAAAATGCTGTATGTTACGGCTCGGCTTGTTTCCGGTCCTTCCGCAAAGGAGGTGCCGTGATGAGCATAAAATCACATTCGTCCGAAACAAAATCGGTTGTTATCGGCAGGCATTTTCTTTCGTTTGTGCTGTTTTTGGTGATAGCTGCGCTCAGCTTGACTGTTTTTGTCAGAGCGGATTGCATTGACGGCAAAAAATATGCGTCGATTTTCACAAACGAAAAATATGTTCAGTCGCTTTACGGCGATGTCAAGCAGTATGCGTATGATATGTGTGCGCAAAACGGCATTTCGACCGACAGCGTTGACGAGGTAATCACATATGATGCCGTTTACAATACGGTAAACGCTTATGCCGTAGGAAATTTTGATAATTCTCAGGACTACACAAAAACTACTTATGAAGACAGAATTTCCGAACTTAATACACAATTAGCCCAAAAAACAGAGGATATGATAGAGCAGTATAAAATCAATACTGCCGGCAATGCAAATAAAGCATGCAAAAAGTTTTCAAACGATATTTGCGATTATTTAAAAAAGCAGGTTGTGTTTGAATATACTCATCAACTGCAAACCGTTTCAAACATCGGCAAAACCGTTTCATCTGTTATTGCCGCCGTGCTTGCGGTTGTCGGCGCAGTGCTTTTTGCCATCATTTACACAATGGGCAGCAAAAAATATCGCGGGCTTCGTGCAATATCGTTTTCGTTTATTGCCTCCGGAATTTTGCAGCTCGTTCTGATTTTGGGTGTGCAAATAATTAAAACAATGAAACAGCTTGTTATATATCCGAAATATCTTTGTGAGGCTGTTTTGGATTATGTCAATCTGTGTGAGCTTCATGTGCTTATAAGCGCATGTGCATCTTTCGGCGTTGCAATTGCATTGATTGCATTGGCTTGGAAACTAAAGCGTGATCATAAATAGAGGGAACTATTATGCAGAATAATAAAAATGTTTTAACAAACGATCAAAATGACGACGGACTCAAAGTTTGGGAGGGTCCCGAGATTGATGAAGAGCATGACGACCGCGAGGTTGCGGTTAAGGTTGAGCATGTAACAATGCGTTTCACTCTCAGCAGAGAAAAGGTCGACAATCTTAAGGAATTTGCAATCAAATTCATTAAGCATCAACTTGTTTACAACAATTTTGTTGCGCTCAATGACATCAGCTTTGAGGTTAAAAAGGGCGACCGTCTTGCCATTCTCGGCTTAAACGGTGCAGGTAAAAGTACACTCCTTAAAACAATCGTAGGCGTTTACAAACCGACAGAGGGTCAAATCTACAAAACGGGCGTTATCGCTCCTCTTTTGGAGCTTGGCGCAGGCTTTGATAATGACTACACCGGCAGAGAGAATATTTATCTTTACGGTGCCGTTCTCGGCTATTCGCGTGAATATCTCGACGGCAAGATTGATGAAATTATCGATTTCTCCGAGCTCGGTCACTTTATTGAAGTTCCGATTAAAAACTATTCCTCGGGTATGAAAGCAAGACTCGGCTTTTCAATCGCAACTGCGGTTGACCCCGATGTTTTAATCCTTGATGAGGTTTTGTCCGTCGGCGACGCAAAGTTCAGAGTTAAGAGCCTTGCAAAAGTTCAGTCAATGTTCGATAAGGGCATCACCGTTCTTTTCGTTTCGCATAATATTCAACAGGTTAAGGCAATCTGCAACAAGGCAATTTTGCTTGAACACGGCAATATGATTGCCTGCGGCGATGTTGACGAGGTAAGCGCAATTTACGAAGAAAAAACAACAAAGCCGAAAAATAACGAGGACAAGCACCATGTTGTTGTTCCTCTTACAAAAAAAGAGCTTGAGCGTGATAAAAAAGAGGCTGAAGCAATCAAAAAAGAACTTGAGGAAGAGAAAAGGCGCAACGAGGCACTCGAAAAGGCAGCAAAAGAACAGGCTGAAAAAGCACAGCGCGAAAATTCAAACTTCTTTAAATAAACCAAAAATCAAACCGGCAGAGGAATTAACACCTCTGCCGGTTTTTTACACAATAAAAATAACGGCGTGCCATTTCGGTACGCCGTTTGTTGTTAAATGTTGCGGAATATGCAATTATTCCTCTTCGTATTCGTCCTCGTTCTCCCAGTTATGATAAATGTTTTGAACATCGTCGTTTTCTTCAAACATTTCAATCATTCTTGCCATTTTTTTCATATCCTCGGGGTCATCAAGGCGAGTGTATGTTGACGGGATATAAGCCGAGTCGGACGAAATGATATTGTAGCCTTTTTCCGAAAGCTCGTCGCGGATTGCGCCGACATCGTTAGGCTCTGTTCTGATTTCAAAAATTTCCTCATCGTCGGTGAGAAAATCAGATGCGCCTGCTTCAAGAGCGTCCTCCATAAGCTGATCCTCATCGACATCCTCTTTTTCGATAACGATTACGCCCTGCTTTTCAAACATAAATGTAACCGAGCCGGGGTTGCCCATGTTTCCGCCTGCCTTATCGAAATAGTGGCGAACTTCACCGGCAGTTCTGTTTCTGTTGTCTGTCAAAGCCTCAACAACTACAGCAACACCCGAAGGACCGTAGCCCTCATAAATGATTTCTTCATAGTTTGCGCCGTCGCCGTCACCGGCTGCTTTCTTGAGCATACGCTCAATATTGTCATTCGGCACATTGTTTTGCTTTGCCTTTGCGATAACATCGCGGAGCTTTGCGTTATTGTTGGGGTCCGGACCGCCGTTTTTAACAGCTACTGCAAGCTCACGGCCGATTTTAGTAAAAACTTTTGCCCTTGCGGCATCGTTTGCACCCTTTTTTCTTTTGATGGTGCTCCATTTATTATGTCCACTCATAGTAATTAGCCTTTCTGTTGTTTTTTAACTAACAGTTATTTTATCACAGATAAAGCGTGCTTTCAAGTGCTAATTTTGTGGTTGTATAAATGGTTATAATATGGTATTATATTAAAGATAATATTTATCTTAGGAGGATAAAAAATGTATTCAGATTATTTTGATTCAATCGGCATTGTTGCTCAAACCGATAAAGAGGTTGCAGATGCAATGTCACTCGAGCTTAAAAGACAGAGAGATAATATTGAGCTTATCGCATCCGAAAACCTTGTTTCTCCGCAGGTTATGGCTGCAATGGGCTCCGTTTTGACTAATAAATATGCCGAGGGTCTTCCGGCAAAGCGCTATTACGGCGGCTGCCAGTATGTTGACATCGTTGAGAATATTGCAATCAAGCGCGCTTGCGAGCTTTTCGGTTGTGAATATGCAAATGTTCAGCCTCACTCGGGCGCTCAGGCTAACACTGCCGTTTATCTTGCACTTCTCAAACCGGGTGATACCGTAATGGGTATGAGCCTTGACAACGGCGGCCACCTCACTCACGGCTCACCGGCTAACATTTCGGGTAAGTATTTCAACTTCGTTCCTTACGGCGTTGACGAGAGCGGATATATCGACCTTGCCGCATTTGCAAAGCAGGTTAATAAGGTTAAGCCAAAACTTATTGTTGCCGGTGCGTCTGCATATCCGAGAGAGATTGATTTTAAAACAATGGCTGATATTGCACATGCAAACGGAGCAATGTTTATGGTTGATATGGCTCATATTGCAGGACTTGTTGCCGCAGGCTTGCATCAGTCACCTGTTCCTTATGCCGATGTTGTCACAACAACCACACACAAAACACTTCGCGGACCTCGTGGCGGTCTTATCCTCTGCAACAATCCGTATCTTATCAAAAAACTTAATTCCGCTGTGTTCCCGGGTACACAAGGCGGTCCGCTTATGCATGTAATCGCAGGCAAGGCTGTTTGCTTCGGTGAGGCTCTTAAACCCGAGTTTAAGGAATATCAGCAAAGAGTTATCGACAATGCGCAGGCTCTTGCAAACGGTCTTACTTCAAGAGGACTCAACCTCGTTTCGGGCGGAACGGATAACCACCTTTGTCTTCTCGATTTGAGGGGCACAGGCGTTACAGGTAAGGAACTTGAGGCAAGACTTGACGATGTGCATATCACACTCAACAAAAACACCGTTCCTAACGAGCCGCTTTCACCGTTCGTTACAAGCGGCGTTCGTATCGGCACTCCTGCCGCAACCACAAGAGGACTTAACACAGACGATTTCGATAAAATCGCAGAGTTTATTTATCTTGCTGTCACAGATTTTGAAAACAAAAAGGATTATATCACAAAGTGCGTAGCCGAAATTTGTGCAAAATATCCGCTTTACGAATAATTTTTGATTAAATACTACGGGAGGTGAGGGCAAATGGTTAAGATTTTCGGCGCGATTTTCAGATTTGTCACAAATTTTGTCTATTCGTTTTTTAAACTGAAAAAAACAAAAAATCAGGTCGCCTTCATCTCACGCCAAAGCGAAACACCGTCGATTGATTTTAAGTATCTTATAAATGAGCTTAAAACTCAATATCCGCAGTACGATATTGTTGTGCTTTGCAAAATGATACCCTCGGGCTTGGGCGGAAAAATAAAATATATCGGCGAAATGTTCCGCCAAATGAACGCGCTTGCGCAGTCAAAGGTTGTCGTGCTTGACGGCTATTGCATTTTGGCGTCGGTGCTTAAGCACAAAAAAGACTTGAAAATCATTCAAATTTGGCACGCACTCGGCGCATTTAAACGCTTCGGCAGGTCGATTCTCGATAAGGAGGGCGGCAAATCCTCCGCTCTTGCCGACGCAATGCGTATGCACAAAAACTACGATTTAATTGCTGTCAGCGGTGAAAAATGCGTTCCTGCATTTTCGGAAGCTCTCGGTCAGCCTGCCGATAAATTCATTCCTATCGGAATCCCGAGAATGGATTATCTCACCGATGACGAAATGAACGAAAGTATTAAAAACAGAGTGCTTGCGGCTTACCCGTCGCTCGGTAACGGCAAGCGCAATATTCTCTATGTCCCGACATTTCGCGACAATGAGGAGGATATTCAAAATCTTCGCGCTCACACTGAGGAACTTGCATTGAGAGTGAATTATGACGATTTCAACCTTATTGTAAAACACCATGTTGTCGATACAAATAAGGAGGAAATTTATACCTCATCTCACCTAAATGAGCAAAGCGGCGAGCTGTTTACGGGTATGGATTTTATGTCCGTTGCAGACGCTGTTATCACAGATTACAGTTCGGTGATTTATGAGGCACTGCTCAAAAATATTCCCGTCTATATTTTTGATTTCGACGGCGACAAATATATTGACGAGCGAGGATTTTATATCGATTTCAAAAACGATATTCCCGCTGTTTTCGGCGAAACGGCGTTTGATATTTGCAAAAGCATAGAAAACGGCGACACCGCCGACACGGAAAAAATCAACACATTCAAAAACGATTATGTCAACAAAAGGTTTGATTCGATAACCTCCGTCTACGGCGAAATTATCGACAGCCTTATCAAAGGCACATATGACGGAAAATATAACTACAAGGGCTGATTATGGGCGCATTAAAATCATTTGCTTATCCGATTTTGCAGCGTGCGAGATATGCTAAATTAATCTCCGCTTATGAAAAAGCAAAATCACTGCCTATGCAGGAAAACAAAATATTTATGCTTTCAACATCAAAGGGCAGACTCGGCGGAAATCTTGCCGCCGTTAAGAATTATATCGAAAAAAATTCGCTTCCATTTGAAATTGAGGCTGTTACCGACCTCGGCTTGCTTTCGACAGAACAACTCGGCGCGCGCCTTGCGCAAAGCAAGTTCATTTTGGTTGACGATTACGAGCCGTGCGTTTATCCGCTCAAACTTCGCAATAATCAACAACTTGTGCAGGTTTGGCACGCAATGGGTGCGTTCAAGCGATTCGGCTACGGCAGAGAAACGGCTGAAAAAAATTCGCTCACGCATAAAAATTATACGAGAGCAATAGTATCATCGCCCGAAATTGTCGATATTTATGCGCAGGCTTTCGGCATTTCAAGCGATAAGGTGATTCCGGTCGGAACTCCGAGAACAGATGTGTTTTTCGACAGTGATTATATTTCATCGGTGAGAGAGCGCCTTTATAAAAAACAGCCGCTTTTAAAGGGCAAAAAAGTTTGCCTCTTCGCACCGACCTTCAGGGGTCAAAATGTTAATGACGCCGAATATCCCGAGGAGTTTATCAATATCGAAAAATTTGCAAACGGTTTGGGCGACGATTGGACTGTTATTTTAAAAATGCACCCGTTTATCAAAAAACGGCTCGACATTCCGCAGTCCGTTCAAAATCGCGTGTTTGATTTCAGCGACGAAAGGGAGATAAACGATATTTTGTTTATCACCGATGTGCTTGTCACCGATTATTCTTCGGTTATATTTGAAAATGCCATAGTCGGCAACGCCGCCGTTTTGTATGCTCCCGATTTGGCGGATTATGACAACGGACGGGGATTTTATTTTGATTATAAAAATTATTCCTGTGGCAAAATTGTCGAAAAGCAGGGCGATCTTGCGGCTGCCGTGCTCGGTGCAAATACAACAAATGATTATTACAAGGCGTTTAAATCGCGGTTCGTTTCAATGTGCGACGGAAATTCGACAAAGCGCTTTGTTGAAAAAATATTAGAAAAAGAGTGATTACAATGAGTTATGAATTATCAAAAAAATTCTCGAGCCTTAAACCTTCGGCTGTAAGAGAAATTTTAAAGGTTACAAACGAGCCGGGCATGATTGCTTTTGCAGGCGGCTCACCTGCCGTCGACGCATTTCCGTGCGAAGAGGTTAAAAAACTCTCTGCCGAAATTCTTGAGGAAAACCCCGTTTCGGCACTTGTTTACGGCGTATCCGAGGGATACGAGCCTCTTCGTCAAACTGTCGCAAAGTGGCTTAAGGAGAGAGAAAATGTCGGCACAGCCGATGATTCCGTTATCATCACGGCAGGCGGCACCCAAGTTATGGATATTGCAACAAGAATCCTTGCCTCCGAGGGTGACACGGTTATTTGTGAAGAGCCTTCGTTTATCGGCTCGCTCAATTGTTTCCGTTCTCACGGCTGTAAGCTTGCAGGCGTTCCGATTGACGATGACGGAATGAATATCGAGGCTCTCGAAAGAGTTATTAAGGAAAATCCAAGCGCTAAATTTATTTACACAATCCCCAATTTTCAAAACCCGGGCGGAACAACGCTCAGCCTTGAAAAGAGAAAGGCAATGTATAAGTTAGCACTTGAAAACAATCTTGCAATTGTTGAGGACAACCCATACGGAAATCTCCGCGTTGCAGGCGAGGATGTTCCGGCAATTAAGAGTTTTGATACAGAGGGCATAGTTATTTATGCCGGCTCATTTTCAAAAATTCTTGCACCCGGCATCCGTGTTGCTTATGCCGTTGTTCCCAAAAAGTGCGCAGGTGCATTCACAATCGGCAAACAGGTTTCCGATGTTCATACCGGCGTTTTAAATCAAATGATTGTTTCGCGTTGGTTTGACGAATACGATGTAAATGCTCATATCGAAAATATCAGAAAAATTTATAAGCATAAGCTCGACCTTATGTGCGACAGCCTCGATAAATATTGCGACGGCTTTATCACATATGTTCGTCCGCAGGGCGGCTTGTTCATTTGGGCAAAACTTCCCAATGATGTTGATATGCTCGATTATGTCAACAAGCTTGTTGAACGCAAGGTTGCCGTTGTTCCCGGCAGTGCGTTTATGACCGACGATACAAAGCTGTGTCATTATATCCGCCTCAATTTCTCTACACCGAGCGATGAGAACATAGTTCAGGGTGTTAAAATTATGGGCGAGGTTGCAAAACTTTATAAATAGTTTTATTACGGCTGCCGTTTGATTTTTCAGCGGCAGTCTGTTCTTTATTGACACCCTTTTGTAAATTGACTTTGTATATTATATTTGGTATAATTTCTATATTATTATTATGTATCAATGGGTGATTTGATGTTAAAACTAATACCTGCGCCTAAGCACGCAGTCGAAACAGGCGGATTTTACAGTCTGCCGGACGATGTCAAAATCAAAACCGATTTTGATTTGCCGCTTGTCGCAGAAAAAGTACAAATCGTTGAAAACGGTGCCGATATTGTCATTATCAATGACGCCGATATTGAAAAAGAGGGCTACACTCTTTCTGTTACGGAAAGCTCGGTCACTGTCAAAGCATCAACAAAAACAGGTGCGTATTATGCGCTTGTTTCATTGTGGAAACTCGGCGAGCTGCAACTCGGCAACCGTGAAATTCCGTGTTGTGAGATTGAGGACGGACCGAAGGTTTCCTGGCGCGGTCTTGAAATTGACGAATCAAGGCATTTCTTCGGTATGGACGAAATCAAGCGAATGCTCAATATGATGTTCCTTGAAAAGCTCAATGTTTTTCATTGGCATTTGACCGACGATCAGGGCTGGAGAATCGAAATCAAAAAGTATCCGAAGCTTATTGAAATCGGCTCAAAACGACCGAACTCTCAAATCGGCGGTTGGAGAAGCGTTAAAATGGATAATATCCCGGTCAGCGGATATTACACTCAGGAGCAAATCAAAGAGGTTATCGCTTACGCAAAAGAGCGCGGAATTATGATTGTTCCCGAAATCGACTTCCCGGCGCACTGTGCCGCTGCTATTGCCGCATACAAAGAGCTTGCCTGCGTTGTTAAAGATACGGAGGTGCCGTGCTATTTCGGCGGCAGAGTTCCGCAAAGAAAGTTTAATTTCCGCTGGAACAGAACTGTTTGTTGCGGCAAGGAGAGCACATTTGAATTTATTTTCAATGTTCTTGACGAGGTTTGCGACCTTTTCAATTCGCCGTATATCCATATGGGCGGCGACGAGGCACCGCAGATTGAGTGGAAAAAATGTCCCAAATGCCAAAAGACAATGGCGGACAATTCGCTTAAAAACGAATGGGAACTTCAGGGTTGGTTTGAAAACAGAATTTGCGACTACCTCAAAACGAAAAATAAAAAGCTTATCGCTTGGAACGATGTTCTTAAGGCAGACAACCTTAATAAAAATGATAAAAATGTTGTTGTTCAGTATTGGACCCCTAAGCGCGACAACAGATGTGTTGATTATGTCAACTCGGGCGGAGAGGCAATTTTGAGCAACCATCAAGCTTTTTATTTTGATATGACTTATGCGCAGGTTCCTCTCACAAATACATATAACTACACACCGGAAAAATACGGTATGAACAGTGAAAATATGAGCAATGTTCTCGGCTACGAGGGCGAAATTTGGACTGAGTGGATTGCCGACAATGCAAAACTCGAGCTTTATGCGTTTCCGAGAATGCAGGCACTCGGCGAGGTGTCATGGTCTTCCAAAGAAAAAATCAATTTTGACGATTTCAAGGCAAGACTCGACGCATATAAGCCGACACTTAAAAGTCTCGGCATAGATTATGCTGTTGACAGTGTTTCTCTCCCTCAAAGTAAGAGAGAATGTGCAAAAATCAAGCGCAAGTTCTTTAAGGGCGACCCTTATCTCGAACTTAAGCTTAATGAAATTTATAAATCTAAAGGAGAAAATTAAAAAATGAAGTTTAAAGATTTTCCCGAAGCGGTTATTAATGAAAATGTTGATTATACCGTCAGAGAGATAACAAACGTTATCAAGCGCTACGGTCCGCGTGAGTCGGGCAACAAAAATTGTTTTGCAACTCAAAAGCATATCAAAAAGGAAATGGACACATTCTGCGACGAAACAGGATTTGAAACATATAAAATCGCTCCCAAGGCATTTTTACAGTGGACAAAATTTGTCGCAGCAGTAATTTTCCTTTCCGTTGTTGTTTGTCTTGTGCTTGTTTATACAAATGTATTCAGCGGTGTAGGCGGCAATGATTTCTTTGTTCCGCAATGCATCGTCGGCGGTGTTGTCGCTGTCGGTCTTTTCATTACGGTTATGGAATTTTTGCTTTACAAGCAGTTCGTGGATGTGTTTTATAAAAAGACAGAGGGTCACAACTTCTATGCAAAGCGCGCTCCCAAGGGCGAGGTTAAAAGAAGAATCATAATTTCGGGTCACTGCGATGCGGCTTATGAGTGGCGTCACATTTATTATACCAAAAAGCTCCATATGCCTCATCTTATGGGCGTCCTTATGGGATGGACTATCGGCGGTGCCGTTATTTCCGTCATTGTTGCCGTTATTACAATTATCGCAAACTTTGTGAATATGGGTGCTTTTGGCGATTTTATGCTTAATTACAGCTATTATTTTCACTGCCTTACAGCGCTCGGAATGGTTCCGCTTTTCCTGTTTGTTGATTTCAAAACGCTGTCACCCGGCGCAAACGACAACCTCACCGGCACATATGCCGCTGTCTGTGCAATGCGTATGCTTGATATGGCAGGCGTTGAACTCGAAAATACAGAGCTTGTCGCTATGATTACAGACGGCGAAGAAGCTGGACTTCGCGGATGTAAGCAGTGGGCAGAGGACCATTATGATGAATATGTCAACGGCGGCGTTGAAACAGCCGTTCTTTGTGTCGATACACTTACCGATTTGGGCTACCTCAATGTTTACAATCGAGATATGACAGGCACAGTTAAGCACAGTCAAAAATTCAGTCAGCTTGTTATGGATTCCGCAAAGGATGCGGGTCATGATGATTTGAAATTTGCAAATGTTTTCTTTGGTGCATCCGATGCGGCTGCATTCTCACAAAAGGGTATTACCGCTACATGCCTTGCCGCTATGGACCCGACACCTGCAGATTATTATCACAACAGACGCGACAATTATGATCGCCTTGTTCCCGAAGCTATCAAAAAGGGTTATGAGGTTGTTCTTTCAACTATTCTTAATTTTGACGAAAACGGACTTGAAAAATAATTTGATATAAATAAAAAGGACTTGTTCAACGCTTTTTGTGAACAAGTCCTTTGTTGTTTCATTATCAGTCTGTGTAAACCGGCGATGTGATTGCAAGCGGCTTTGCAACTCCGTTTACGGTGCCCCAAAGTTCCGCCCTGTACCAATGATTTCGCTTTAAATCAATTCGCACATGGCGTTCTGTCAATGCACTTTCCATTACGCATTGACCGCCGTTTGTTATCACCTTGATTGTCTTGTATTCAATTTCTTCGTCGCCCTTGTCTTTCTCACGCGAGTGAAGGTCGATGAAAAAGCTGAAAATGCCCATACCCTTGCGCATCGTTTCGCCGAGGTTGTATGTTTTGCCCTTTTGGTGAACTCTGAAAAAGAATTTTGCGCCGGTCGAAACAACCGTTTTGCCCATTCTTATTGCGCGTATTGCATTTTTTTGGTTAATATCGCCGTCAATATCAAGATATGTGCAACCGTAGTGGCCGCCGTTTTCATTTCTGTGCCAATCCCTGCCGTATGTTGCGGCAATATGGTACCCCTCGTCAAGCAGATTTGTCCACAATTTCAGCGCGTTATCATTTTCGTAGTTGTCGAACGAAAAACTTCTGTGCCAAATTTCCATATAGTCAACATTGCGCCAATTTTTTACGTTAAATTCCCATCTGCCGCCGGTGCACATCGGCGAGCCTAATTGGTATGGGTGCGCAATTCCGACTATTGAGCCTTTTTCCTTAACTTCTTCTATCTTTTGGTCAATGTTGTCGGGCACTGCGTCGCGCCAGTCAACAAATCCGTTTTCGCCGAGCACAAGCATATGACCGAAATATGTTGTCCACTCAATTCCTTTTATCGACGGAATAATGCTGTCGTTAAGTTCGTCACAACCGCTGCTCGTGTTGTGGTCTGTCAGCGCGATAAGCGCCAAATGGTCATTTACTGCCGCGTCCTCAAGCTGTCTTACGGTGAAATCGCCGTCGCTGTGAACGGTGTGGCAGTGCAGTTCGCATGGGAGATAGCTCATTGTTTCTCCTCCTTTGCATCAATTTCTATTTCATATTCAATATCGCATCCCGCAAAGTGAATGTTTAAAACAACATCCCATTCACCCGGTGTGATTTCACGGTTGAAAATGCCGGGCGTGCTGTTTTGCGGCGCGATTGTTATAATTTGTTCGTTCGGCTGACGGTGACATGCTCCGCGATAATTGCCGCATTCGTCAAACGAAAGCGTGACAAGGTTTTTGACAGGGAAGAATGCCTCGCTGTTGAGCGACTCGACCTCGTATTTTTTCATCGCGTTTGTCACCGCAAGCGTTGCAAGAGATTTGTCCTCCACGATTTTCGGAGAATAAGAATATTTTACTGTCAGCGATTTTACTCCCGCACCGACGGTGAATGTGTGCTTTATGTTGGTTTTGTCATCCTCGGGCGTAATTTTGCCATTTGTTGAAAAAACAATCATTACCTAATCCTTCTTAAATATATAATATACAATTATATCATCAACACTGCATTAATTCTATTGATTAAGTTAAACAAAAATGGTATAATTTTTTTGGTGATTATAATGGAATTGAATTTAAAAAACTGGATGTCGCTTATAGACGGCGGCAAAAACCTCTTTTCGCTTGATATTCCGGGCACTCACGATTGCGTAACGCAGTATATCCGCCTTGCACATTTTTTCAGGTGTCAGGATTCAGATATATATTCACAACTTTGCCTCGGCGTGCGTGCTCTCGATATTCGCGTGCAGTCGCTCGGCGACCGACTCGGAATGGTGCACGGTGTGTTTAAGGCGTATAATACCTACACATTTGATAAGCAAATGGATATGGAGGATGTTTTGAATCAATGCTACAAATTTCTCGATGAAAATAAGAGCGAGACAATCATTTTTCAGTTTAAAAACGATTCAAACAAGGAAAATATAAAATGTTTTAACAATCTTTTTTATACATACATTTCAAAAAATAAGGACAAATGGTTTCTTGAAAACCGCATCCCGACATTGGACGAGGCAAGGGGCAAAATCGTGCTTATACGCCGTTGTAAAATGGATTTGGGCAATCTTGACTTTTCGGATGAAAACACCGGCTTGGATTTTTCGCGCTGGGTTGAGCAAACAACCGCCGTTCCCGAGCCGCTCACTCTTGAAACTAAATCAATTGACAACGCCGTTTTTGTTATTCAGGACAGATTTAAGTACAAACCAATTCCCCGATGGAGCGATTGCGTCAAGCCGTTTCTTGACAAAAGAACACCGTTTGACGGCGAATATGTCATTTGCTATTTGTCAACGGCGGGCGGATTAAAAGGACCGAAGAAAAACGCCGATTATATCAATGCCTGTTTTTTGCCGTATCAATTCGATAAGTCAAAATATTACGGCACGGTTTATGTCGATTTTCCCACAAGCGAGCTTACAACAAAAATTGTTCTTAACAATTTTAATGACTTGAATGTATAATCAATAGATGTTATAATCTTATAAATTTATATGCGAGGTGATAGCATGAAAAAATCAGTCAGCATTTTACTCTCTGTTGTTTTTCTTGCTGTCACCTTGTTTTCTTCTGCTCCGTTTGCGTTTGCACAATCACAGACAACAGATATAAAAAAAACACAGCTCGGCTCAACGGACACATATTATCAATACAGTGCGTCGCAAAAATTGCTCACAATCTCGGGCAACGGCGCAACCGCTTCGTTTTCCGACAACGGCGCAGGTCAGCCGTGGTATGACTGGCGCGGCGACAGCATCGACAAGGTGGTTGTCGAAAGCGGAATAACCGAAATAGGCGATTATCTTTTGTATCAGGTTCGCGCGGCGGAAATTGATTTGCCCGACACACTGACAAAAATCGGTAATTATGCGTTTTACGGCACTCTCGGTGTGACAGAGTGGAATATTCCGTTCGGTGTTACATCAATAGGCTCAAACGCCTTTGCCGGTTGTAATACAATGACCTCGATCACACTGCCCGACACGCTTAAAACAATAAATTACAATGCGTTTGCAAACTGCCATGCATTGACTGATATTACATTGCCGTACAGTGTTGCAACACTCGGCTCAAACACCTTCAAAAATTGCACCGCGCTTGAAAATGTAAAGTTTCAAAGCCTCACTGCGACAATCAAAATCGGCAACAGCTGTTTTTTAGGCTGTGCGAATCTCAAAAATGTTGTGTTCCCTATGAATGCGACAATGGGCGTCAAATCGTTCGGCTACAAAACAACCTCGACAAAATATACCGATGTTTCAATGACTGTGTTCAATTCATCATCGCCGCATGTTTATGCGCAAAGCCAAAGCATTCCGTTTACGCTTTACAGCAATCTAGAGGTTGAATGCGCAGTCGGCTATGAAAATACTTATACCGACGATAATATAAACGATTCATATACATATATTTTTACGCCCGACAGCGACGGCAAATACAATTTCTATACTCGCGGCGATTGCGATGTCACGGCGATTTTGACCGATAAAAGCGGCGTTCAGCTTGCAACAAGCGATGATATTTCAAATTCCGACAGAAACATTTGCATTTCATACGATTTAAAGGCGAACGAAAGCTATAAACTCGTTATTTCGTCATACAAGGCGCTCGGCACATATACATTGTGGATTTATCCCGACGCAATAGCCGATTTTTCAATCAGCGGCACGGCAACCGCACCGGCTACGCAAAAAATGAAAGCCGTTGACGATAATTTGCTTAAAAATTTTGTGCTTACAATTAATTTTGAAAACGGATTGAGCGATAAAGTATATTATTCGCCCGATTTTTTCAACGCAACATATTTAAAACAGCATCCCGCCGATTTGACTTGCGGTGTTAATGACGCACAGCTTGAAATCGGCAGTGTGACGGCAAAATACAAGCTCACCGTCACACATACATATTCGTCAAAATATGTTAATTATACAGAGGACACTGACGGATATAATCTTTATTCCTGCGTTCTTTGCGATGATTCGTACAAAGCGGATTTTGTTGCAACTCCTGCAATAAAAATCACCGGCAGAGCTGTTATGGCAGAGGATAAGCATGGCAATCATCCGCACAATGTGCCGTACAAATATACAAAAATAATCGTTGATGATGTTAAAAGTGTTAATGACAGATATTATACCGTTTCCGATGACGGAACTTGGTGTATAAACACATTTAACGCCGTCAATATCACCTTTGTCAACGAAAACGGCGCCGATGTCAAATTTTCCTACCGTGTTGACGGCCTTGAGCCGTACACGGTTGTCGATTACGGCGATGTCGCATTTTGCGGATACGATTTTGACAAAAACGGCTACTGCAGCGGAAAAGATTTTGCCTATTTCCTGCACGAAAAGCAAAAGGACTGCGGCGAGGATTATATTCAATTTTTTCCGAACTTTCTCGGCGGCAAAAATTTTAAAAATTAGCATTATTTAGTTGAAATAGTAAAACAAAAAATGTATAATATATTATCTTATTTTATAATATACGGAGGACATATTATGAAAAAAGTTGCAATCATTATGGGCTCTGACAGCGATTTGCCTGTTGTTGCCCCTGCAATCAAACAATTAAAGGAGCTTGGCATCGAGACAGAGGTCAGAGTTATGTCGGCTCACAGAACACCTAAGGCTGCGCAGGAGTTCAGCGAAAATGCCGTTGAAAACGGTTTCGGCGTTATCATCGCCGCAGCAGGCATGGCGGCTCATCTCGGCGGAGTTCTTGCCGCATCGACAACACTGCCGGTTATCGGCATCCCTTGCTCGGCAAAGGTGCTTGACGGTATGGATGCAATGCTTGCAACCGTTATGATGCCTCCGGGAATCCCGGTTGCCACAGTCGGTGTAAACGCTGCAAAAAATGCGGCGCTTCTTGCGGCAGAAATTCTTGCGGTAGGCAATGATGACCTTATGCAAAAGCTTATCGCAATGCGCAAAGATATGGCAGACGCCGTTGTCGAAAAGGACAAGGCACTTCAGGAAAAAATTAAAGAATTATAATATAAACCCACATAAACAGACAAGGAGAAAAATATGGAAAACAGTTACAGCGAAAGTTATGCGGCAGCAGGCGTTGATGTTACGGCAGGTTACGAATCGGTCGAGCTTATTAAATCGCATGTCAAAAGAACAACCATTCCGGGTGTAATCGGCTCAATCGGCGGCTTTGGCGGAATGTTTGAGCTTGCATCGGGCGAATATAAAAATCCCGTTCTTGTTTCCGGCACAGACGGCGTCGGCACAAAAATCAAACTTGCGTTCCTTATGGACAAGCACGATACGGTTGGTATTGACTGCGTTGCAATGTGCGTAAACGATGTTGCATGCTCGGGTGCAAAGCCGCTGTTTTTCCTTGATTATATCGCTTGCGGCAAAAACTATCCCGAAAAAATCGAGCAAATCGTAAAGGGCGTTGCGGAGGGTTGTGTTCAGGCAGGCTGTGCGCTTGTCGGCGGCGAAACCGCAGAGCATCCCGGCCTTATGCCAAAGGACGAATATGACCTTGCAGGCTTTACCGTTGGTATCGGCGAAAAGGACAAACTCGTTTCGGGCGAGCATCTCAAATCGGGCGACGCGCTCATCGGCGTTGCTTCATCGGGCGTTCATTCAAACGGATTTTCGCTTGTAAGAAAAGTTTTCAATATCAATGAGGAGAGAATCAATGTTCAGGTTGCCGAACTTGGCAAAACACTCGGCGAGGAGCTTCTCACACCTACAAGAATTTATGTTAAGCCGCTCCTCACATTGATGGACAGCGTTCGCGTTAATGCTATCAGCCACATCACCGGCGGCGGATTTTACGAGAATGTGCCGAGAATGCTCAATGACGATACCTTGGCTGTTATCGAAAAGGATAAATGCTTCAAAAAGCCTATTTTCGACCTTATCCAAAAAGAGGGCAACATTTCCGAGCACGATATGTATAATACCTTCAATATGGGCACAGGTCTTGTAATCGCTGTTGATTCCGACAAGGCTGACGAGGCTGTTCGTATCCTCAATTCCTGCGGCGAGCAGGCTGCAGTAATCGGCGAAATCAAAAACGGCGAAAAAGGAGTAACCCTTTTATGATGAACATTGCGGTTTTTGTTTCCGGCGGCGGAACAAATCTTCAGGCACTTATCGACGCTCAAAACAGGGGCGAGATTAAAAACGGCAAAATTACATTTGTTCTTGCATCAAACGATGGCGCTTATGCTCTCGAAAGAGCAAAAAAGGCGGGCATACCCACTGCGGTTGTCAGCAGAAAATCATATTCATCAAAAGAGGAATATGACAAGGCAATTCTTGCGGAGCTTGACGGCAAAAATATCGACCTTATCGTTCTTGCCGGCTTTCTTTCGATTCTCGGCAAGGAACTTGTCGAAAAATACGCAAACAAAATCATCAACATTCACCCAAGCCTGATTCCGCTTTTCTGCGGCGACGGCTTTTACGGCAAAAAGGTGCACACGGCTGTTTTGGCAAGCGGAATGAAGGTCACCGGCGCAACCGCTCATTTTGTAAACGAAATTACGGACGGCGGCGCAATCATTCTCCAAAAAGCTGTACCGATAGAGCAGGGCGACAACGAGGATATTTTGCAATACCGCGTTATGCGTCAGGCGGAGTGGGAAATTCTTCCCAAGGCTGTTTCGCTTTTCTGCGAGGGCAGAATTAAAATAAACGGCAATAAAACAGAAATTATATAACTCAATAAGAGGTGAAAATATGCAGATTAAATCACTTGCAACAGAGCTTAACACAAACACATATCCCGGCAGAGGCATTGTTTTGGGCAAATCAAAGGACGGCAAAAAGGCTGTTATCGCTTATTTTATTATGGGCAGAAGCGCAAATTCACGCAACAGAATTTTTGAGGAAAACGACCGCGGCGGAATCCGCACAAAGGCATTTGATGAGTCAAAAATGGAGGACCCGAGTCTTATTATTTACAATCCCGTTTTGAAAATCGATGGCAAAACAATCGTTACAAACGGCGACCAAACCGACACGATTTATGACCATATGAAAGAGGGATTTTGCTATCACCATGCTCTTGTCACAAGAGAGTTTGAGCCTGACGCTCCAAACTACACTCCGAGAATTTCGGGCGTTGTTAAGCCAAACGGCGATTATAATCTTTCAATCCTCAAATCAAATCTCGGTATGCCGGAGTGTGTAAGATATTTCTTTGAATATCCGGCTCATCCGGGTATGGGTCATTTCATCCATACATACGAACATGACGGCGACCCTATTCCGTCATTTGAGGGCGAGCCTACTCCTGTTGAAATCGACGGCTCGGATATTGACGCTTTCACCTCAACGGTATGGGATAATCTTAATGAGGACAACAAGGTTTCTCTTTTCACACGCTTTATCAATCTTGAAAACGGCGAAGAGAAAACAAGAATAGTTAATAAGAATAAGTAATTTGTTATAGGGTGACTTTTTGTCACCCTTAACGTGTTTTTTGAAGTCAGGCTCTGCGGTGGTTTAAGCAGGGCATATGCTGTGATTTTTGCAGCGGAAAGGTTATTTTTATGAGAGTTTTAGTTGTTGGCGGCGGCGGAAGAGAGCACGCCCTTATCAGAAAAATAAAAGAATCGAAAAAGGTTGATTATATCGCTTGCTGTCCGGGTAACGGCGGCATTTCTTATGACGCGGAGTGCTTTGATGTCGGCGCAACGGATATAGACGGCGTTGTTGCACTTGCAAAAAAAATCAGCGCGGATTTTGTTGTTGTCGCACCCGATGATCCGCTTGTTATGGGTATGGTTGACGCACTCAACGAGGAGGGCTTTGCAACATTCGGACCGAATGCAAACGCCGCAATTATCGAAGGCTCAAAGGTCTTTTCAAAAAATCTTATGCTCAAATACAATATTCCCACTGCGGAATATAAAGTTTTTTCGGACCCTGCCGATGTTATTGCATATATTAAGGATAAGAACGAGTTTCCGACAGTCATCAAGGCTGACGGTCTCGCACTCGGCAAGGGAGTAATCATTCCCGAAACACTCGAGCAGGCAGAGTCGGGCGTTAAAGAAATTATGGAGGACAAAATTTTCGGTGAAAGCGGCAACAATGTTGTTGTCGAGGAATTTTTGACAGGTCCCGAGGTTTCCGTTCTTGCATTTACCGACGGCAAATGTGTAAAGCCTATGGTGTCATCAATGGACCACAAGCGTGCGCTTGACGGCGACAAGGGTCTTAACACGGGCGGTATGGGCACCGTTTCGCCGAATCCTTACTATACTGACGAAATTGCCGCAGAATGTATGGAAAAAATCTTTCTCCCGACAATAAACGCCATGAACAGTGAGGGCAGAACGTTCAAGGGTTGTCTTTATTTCGGCTTGATGCTCACCCCGAAAGGACCGAAAGTTATCGAATACAACTGCCGCTTCGGCGACCCCGAAACACAGGTTGTGCTCCCTCGCCTTAAAACCGATATTATTGACATTTTTGAGGCTATCAATAACGGCACATTGTCGGAACTTGATATTGAATGGAGCGACGAGGCGTGTGCATGCGTAATTATGGCGTCGGGCGGTTATCCGAAATCATATCCTAAGGGGATTGAAATCGGCGGCCTTTCAAACGGTCAGCTTGACGGTGTAACGGTTTATCACGCAGGCACAAAACTTGACGGTGACAAACTTGTTACGGCAGGCGGCAGAGTTCTCGGCGTAACAGCTCTTGGCTCCGATTTGCCGACAGCGCTTGAAAAAGCTTATTCCGCTGTTGAAAAAATCAAGTTCGACGGCGCACATTATCGCCGCGATATAGGGCAAAAAGCACTTAACGCACTTAAGTAGGAGTGTAATACGGTTAATAAATTGTGAATTTTTAACAATTAATACAAAAAGTTGTTGACAATTATACAAATTGGAATTATACTTTCATATGAACATAATTATTTTATATCATTTTATTAAATTGTTCAATTTTCAGACAAGAGGTTTTATGATATGGCAACAGTAAAGAAGAATAACAAAAAGAAAATTGTTGTGCCTATTTGCCTTGTGCTTGTTGTTGCAATCATTTTGGTTGCAATCAGCGCAAAAAACTATGCCGCATACGGTCAATTCAGACTTAAAACGGATGGTGAAGAGGTTACGCTCAGCACGATTTCAACACAAAACATTATTGAATCCGTTAACGCAACCGGCGATGTTACCGCAGGTGTTACAAAGGAATACAAAGTTCCTGCCGTTGCAACGGTAAAAGAGGTTTTCGTCAAAGTCGGCGATCAGGTTAAAAAGGGCGACAAACTCGCAACATTTAACACCGACAACCTCAATTCTCAAATTCAGTCACTCAATACAAATTATAACGAGTCAAAGGCTGCTTACGAATCGGCAGTTGCATCACAGGCTTCTGCAAAGAAAAAACTTTCTGCTGTAAATACTCAAATTTCAAAGCTTGAAAAGCAGGTCGCAAGGCTTGAAAAGCAGCAGGCGACAGAGTTTAAAACAACCACAAAGAAAAAGACTACCACAAAGAAGCATACAACAACCACAACAAAGCCGACCACAACAAAAAGGCCGACCACAACAACTACCACGACTACAACAACGGCGACCACAACAACCACAGCCGCAACCCCCGGCTCAATGGCTGAATCACTTGCCGAGATTGCCAAATCGCTTTCACAACTTACAAATGATATTGAAACGATGACAAAACTCCTCGAGGTTATTTCAAAAACCATCAGCGACGCACTTGCATCGGGTGACTACAGCCCCGATTCTATCGCACAAAAATGCGGTGATGCAGTTGCAAAAGCAATCAAGGAGGGTATTATCGACGAAACAAAGCTCATCATTGACAGCGGCATAGCCGTAGATATGGTTGAGGCAGCCGTTGCGTCAATCGACTGGGCAAGTGTTGCCAAGGAAATCACGAGCACTACCGCTGTTCAACTCACATCGGCACAAATTCAGCTTGCTGCACTTTATGCTGAAAGAGAAATTTTCACAGCATCTGCCGACAGCACAATCGTTAATGCTCAAAAGAAATTGATGAACACATCAAAGAATGCTCTTGACACCCTCAAGGAAGCCGAAAAGGATCTTGAGGACGGCTGGACAGCATCTGTTGACGGCACAATTACAGAGTGCGATCTTGTTGAGGGCGGTCAGACAACTGCTCTTAAAACAGGCATTAAGCTTGAAAATATGGACCAAATGGTTGCCACAATTTCACTCGGTGAATACGATGTTCACAAGGTTAAGGTAGGAATGAAGGCAACAATCAAAACAGCATACGGCAGCTATACCGGCGAGGTTGCAACAATTGCACCTACCGCAACAGGCGGATCTAAAGGCTCTGTTCTCGACAGCGTAGGTTCGATGGCAGGCATCAGCGGTCTTTCATCACTCACATCATCGGGTGCAGGCGTTGAATGCACAGTTACTATTGACAATCCGGATGAAAACATCATAATCGGATTTGACGCCGATGTTAAAATCGTTACAGGTACATATACAAATGTTCCGGCAGTTCCGATTGAGTCAATCGTTCTTGCAAAGGACGGCACATATGTTTACCTCTATGATGAAGAAGAGGGCACTGTTACAAAAACCGCAATCACAACCGGTGCAATTTCCGACTCCGCTTATGAAATTAAGAGCGGAATTAATGTCGGCGACAAAATTGTTGCAACACCGAGTTCAGACTATAAGGAAGACACTTTCAAGGTAATTATTCCTAAAAACAATACAAAATCAACAAGTAAAAAATAAGAGGTAAACGCAGTGAATATAACTGAAAGTTTGAAAATTGCCATCAAGTGTATAAAAGCAAATTGGATGCGTTCTCTGCTTACCATGCTCGGCATCATTATCGGTATCACCTCCGTTATTATGATTGTCGGCGCCGGCACAGGTGTAAGAGATTACATCGTCGGTCTTATTGAAGATATGGGCTCAAATGCAGTTCTTGTTTCGGTTGACACAACCCAAGCGGGCGAAAACGACCTTATTACTCTTGATGATGTTGAAAATATCAAGACAAAGGTTCAGGGCGTTGAGCGTTGTTCACCTATGATGATGGGCTTCGGTAAAGGCACCATTGACAAAACAGCAAGCGAAGTAACCGTTATGATGATAGGCGTTAACAGCGATGTTCAGTTTGCCTTGACAGATGGATGCGAATACGGCAGATTTTTCACCGATGAGGAATATCAGTCAAATTCTCCGGTTGCGGTTATGGGTATCGAATCAGCCAAAAATGTTTTTGGTTATGAAGATGCGACCAACGAAGAAATTACCGTTTCGTCAAGCGGCAAATCAATGAAAATCAAGGTTTGCGGCATCGCCAATGTTGATGCAATCGCAAATACGGTCGGCGGCGGCTCAAGCGGAATGAGCGAAATGTTCTCAAACGCATCGGATAAGGCAATCATCGCCTTGTTTATGCCGTGCACAACGCTCACTCAAATCACCGGCGCAAATGCAACGCTTGACAATATTTTTGTTATCGCACAGGAAGGTGCAGATTATGACGCTGTCGGCAATGCAACCGTTAACTATCTTAAGGCTGCTCACGGCAACTACGAATCGGGTATGTATAGTTCACAGAATATGGCAACATATATCGAGATTGTAGATATTATTATGAATGTCCTTACAATCTTTATTGCCGGTGTAGGCGCTATTTCACTTATTGTCGGCGGTATCGGTGTAATGAATATTATGCTCGTTTCGGTAACTGAGCGAACGCGTGAAATAGGTATCAGAAAATCACTCGGTGCGAAAACGCGAGTGATAACGATGCAATTCTTGACTGAATCAATTATATTGTGCCTTATCGGCGGTATAGTCGGGGTTATCCTCGGCATAGCCGGGGCATACGGAGCTTGCTCCATTATTGACATTAAACCAAATATAAGCATTTGGATTGTTCTTCTTGCACTCCTGTTTTCCAGCGGCGTCGGATTGTTCTTCGGAATTTATCCTGCAAGAAAGGCTGCACAGCTCAGCCCTATCGACGCACTCAGAAGCGAATAAGATTTATGATTATACCAAATATCCTGCAAGCCTAAATACTTGCAGGGTATTTTTTTACCACTGTTGCAAAAATGTTTAAAGTATGTTATTATATGTGCAGTAATGAGAGGTGCTTTTATGAGTGAAATCACTAATGATATAATAAATTCTTTTGATTATCGCGGCAAGGTCGTTTCGTGTGTCGAATTCGGCTCGGGACATATTAACAGAACGTATTTGCTTTCAACCGTCGATGACGAGCAGGAGTATAAATATATTCTTCAGCAGCTCAACGGCGAGGTGTTTAAAAATATCGACAGACTCATGGAAAATGTTTTTGCCGTGACTTCGTATCTTCGCGATGTTATCAAAGCTTCGGGCGGCGACCCGAACAGGGAAACGCTCCATTTCATCCGCACAAAATCGGGCGACAAATATTATACCGACGCAAACGGCTCGTTTTATCGTATGTATATTTTTGTCGACAACAGCATATGCTATAACACGGTTGAAAACTCACAGCTTTTCAAATCAAGCGGCATTGCATTCGGCAGATTTCAAAAAAGGCTTGCCGGTTTTGATGCAAGCACTCTTTATGAAACAATACCTAATTTTCATAATACACAATGGCGCTACATAAATGAGTTTTTAACTGCGATTGACGAGGATAAAGCAGGCAGGGTTTCAACATGCACTGATGAAATCAAATTCGTTAAGGACAGAAAAGACGATACAGGCGTTTTAACCTCGCTGATTGATGAGGGCAAACTGCCGCTTCGTGTCACTCACAACGACACAAAGCTCAACAATGTTATGTTTGACAAAACAACAAATGAGTGCATTTGCGTTATTGATTTGGACACCGTTATGCCCGGTCTTGCGCTTTATGACTTCGGCGACTCAATCCGCTTTGGCGCAAATACAGCCGCAGAGGATGAAGCGGATCTTTCAAAGGTCAGCCTTAATTTGGAATATTTCAGAGCATATGCTCAGGGTTTTTTGTCCGAGGCAGGCTCCTCACTCAATCAATGCGAACTTGACAAACTTGCATTTTCCGCAAAGATGATGACTTTTGAGTGCGGAATGAGATTTTTGACAGATTATCTCAACGGCGATGTGTATTTCAAAACCGCTTATCCCGAGCATAATCTTGTCAGGGCAAAAAATCAGTTCAAACTTGTTGCCGATATGGAGGACAAGATGGACGAAATGAATAATATTATTAAGGACATTTGTAATCAATAATTTTTTAACATATTAAGCAAAGGGGATTGTTATGAAGTTGAATTATGAAAAACCGTTTATGAATGTTGAAATGTTTGTTACCTGCGGGGTAATCACCACCTCCGACAATGACAATACAACCACCACCGAGGTGACTACTATACAGACACCCGGACTTATTGACGATGATGTTTATGATGTAAAATAGTCTTTGAATTTAATATGCTGAAAAGCTGTCGCGGCTCTAATCGGGCTGTGACAGCTTTTTATTTGTCTTGTATTATATTGATATTGTATTGCTGTTAATCCAATGCGTCTGATACTGCGTTGCCTGCCTGATTCACTGCGCCGCCGGCACCGCTTGCAGCCTCTCTCACTCCGTTGCCTAAATCGTCTCCGACCTTGTCTGCCTTGCTTTCGGCTTCACTCATTCCGTTTGAAACATCGCTTGAAAGGTCGTTTGTAGTTTCATTGTTCGTTGTGGTTTGTGTGGTTGTTTTTGTTGTTGTTGATTCTTTGGTTGTGTTTGTGTCGTTGTTTGATTTGCCGCAGGCGGTGAAAACTGCCGCTGCAATGACAATTGACGCTATAACAGTCAAAATTCTTTTCATAGCAAGTTCATAGCCTTTCCGACTACAGTTGTTAATTTTTTCTGCACCCTATTGTAGCCGGATAGGGCGAGAGTTTTAGTGAACAATATGTTCACTTATGCCTATTGTTTACGAAATTTTCGTTTTTATACATTATTTTACCAAGGTTCCGTTCTCCGAGTTTAAAAGGAGCATTATATCCTCCTCGTTGCCCGTATCACAGTTAATATAAATCAAAGCGTCCTCGCCCGTGTCCCTGCCGGTACAGCGGTATTCGTAGCAGTCAACTTCAATTCCGCTTTCCTTCGGAATTACGCATTGCTTAACCGAATTGATTTTCATATATGATGATACGCTTTTGCGGCAATCTTTTTCCGCTTTTTTCGGCTCTGTAGGCTTTCTGTCGGTGTGATTTGTCAAATATGTTGCAGCGTCGATTGACAAAACCTTGCCGTCATCAAGCGAAACGGAGCATTTGATTAAATCGGGGTAATAATAAACATTGTTCTTGCAATATACATATGATATTGTGCAAATGTTTTCGCTGATTATATAATAACATTCTTTCATATCGGCATATCCGATATATTTTAAAAACTCAGTTCCGATATTGATTGCGTTTTCAACAGAAATTGATGAGGTCGGCGCCGTGCCAGAATAAAGAATACTCTTGATATATCCGCCCTGCTTTGTCACAATCACGGTGTATCTGCCGCTTTTGTATGTGTAGCCGGGAATTTTTGAATCGTCTGCGCCTGAAAAGTTGATTTTGTTTTTGCTGACGCCGATTACCTTTGCCGCAATCTCGGCGCATTGTTCCTTTGTTTTTAATTTCGCTTTTTGCACAAGAGCCGATTTTTTGTTCAGCACTTGGTCTGAAAACGGACCGTCGTATAAGAGCGTGGGAAAATCTTCAAATGTTGTCGCGCTCCTTGAAAAGCTGTTTGATAACGATGTTACGCTCAAATTCTCCGTGTTTGTAACTTCGCCGCTCGATATTTTGCCGCCTTTCGCAACAATGTTTACCATTTCGCTTGTTGCGTTTGAAAATTTTTCGGCATATTCAAGCAAAACCTTGATGTTCTTGTGCTCATCGTCGCTGATTTTTTCGCCTTTCTCGATTTTCGCCCCGATGTATTGTGCATAATCGCTTGCCTGACTCAAAAATTTGTATGTGTTGCCAAGCTCCATTTGTCCGACGGGCAAACGGCTGAGCGCATTTTTTGCCGTTGCGCATTGAGCGTATAAATCTCTGTTCAAATCATAGATTTCGCCCGAAGAGCCGGAATACAGCGTTTTGTTCAAATCGGTGTTCACATTGTTTAAGCACTCGCTCAATTCGGTCAGTGACTGTTGATAGTTGACTTCAAGCTGTGACTTGTATTTGTTCATATTTGCCGTGTTTACAAGCACCGAGGCTATCAACACAACAAGTGCAAAAACAGTAAATGATATTATTCTGATATAGCTTCTTTTTTGCATAGGTATCTGCCTTTCAGTATTTGATTGACAAATTTAGTATTTACACAAAATTTTGCCTTATTCACTTATTTTTTCAAATATTGCTACAAATTGTTTGCAAGTGTAAATGTACTATGATATAATATTACCGATTATGAAAATGGGGTAGTGTTATTATGAACGCTGTTGAAAAAAAGAGAATAGTTGTCAAGGTCGGCACATCAACCTTGACCCACAAAACAGGAAAAACAAATATTGCACGCATGGCAAAGCTTGCCTCCGTGCTTGCCGATTTGCATAATATGGGCAACGAGGTTGTCCTTGTTTCAAGCGGCGCAATCGGCATCGGTTATACAAAGCTCGGCTTGAAAAAACGCCCCGAAACGATAAAGGGCTTGCAGGCGGCTGCCGCAATCGGTCAAAGCGAGCTTATGTTTTTGTATGACAAGTTTTTCGGCGAATACGGCGTTGTTGTGTCACAGCTTTTGTTTACGTCGGACGCTTTAAGGCACAGTGACGGAAAACAGCACCTTATCGATACGTTCAATCAGCTTTTTGAATACGGCTCAATCCCTATTGTAAACGAGAATGACAGCGTTTCGGTTGAAGAACTTTCAAGCGGCGATAATGACAGTATGTCTGCCAATGTGGCAACGCTCATAAATGCCGACATTTTGATTTTGCTCACCGATACGGATGGACTTTACGATTCAAACCCCAGCGAAAATCCTAACGCTCAGCTTATTCACACGGTTGAGAAAATCACACCCGAAATTGAGTCTGTCGCAGGCGGCGCAGGCAAAAACGGCACCGGCGGATTTATCACAAAGGTGAACGCCGCAAAACATGCCGTTTCAAACGGAATCCCCGTTGTTGTTACAAACGGCAAAAAGCCGACTGATATATATAAAATTTTGAACGGCGAGCAAATAGGCACAAGATTTGTCGCAGAATAATTATTTGATTTAATTTTGATTTTATGATATTTCAATCAACATTTTTCAGAAAGGCTATGGTGTTATTATGACAGTATCGGAGCTTGGCAAAAGAGCAAAAGCAACGCAGTCGTTTTTATCAATGGCAACCACCGACGATAAAAACAAGGCATTGCGCGCAATCGCCATTTCGCTTATAGAAAATCAGGACAAAATCATTGCCGCAAATAAAACAGACCTTGAAAACGGTAAAGCAAGCGGACTTTCAAGCGGTATGCTTGACCGCCTTATGCTTAATCTTGACAGGATTAAGGGTATGGCAGACGGCTGCAGGCAGGTTATGGCACTTGATGACCCTTGCGGCAGAGTGCTTGAAACTGTTGAAAGACCCAACGGTCTTGTGATTAAAAAGGTAAGCTGTCCTATGGGCGTTATCGGCATTATTTACGAGGCAAGGCCTAATGTTACCGCCGACGCTGCTGCTCTTTGCCTAAAAAGCGGAAATGCCGTTATTCTTCGTGGCGGCAAAGAGGCTATTCATTCAAATATTGCCATATCCGACATAATGCGTGAAGCAGTTAAAAGTGTAGGGCTTGATGAAAATGTTATTCAACTTGTTCACGATACCTCAAGGGAATCATCAACTGAGCTTATGAAAATGAAGGGCACACTTGACTGCCTTATTCCGAGAGGAAGCAAAAGGCTTATTCAGGCTGTTGTTGAAAATGCAAGTGTTCCCGTTATTGAAACAGGCTCTGGCAATTGCCATATTTATGTTGACGAAAGTGCAGATATCAATATGGCGGCAAACATTATTTTTAATGCAAAAACACAGCGTATAGGTGTTTGCAATGCGTGTGAAAGCCTTGTTATTCACGAAAATATTATTAAAAAGGCTTTGCCGGCAATTAAGGCAAGGCTTGATGAAAAAAATGTTACCATTCGTGGCGACGAAAAGGCAAGAGAGGCTTGCCCCGGTATTGAGGCGGCAAGTGAAGAAGATTTCGGCACCGAATATCTTGATTATATTATCAGCGTTAAAACCGTATCAAGCCTTGATGAGGCGATAGCGCATATCAATAAATATTCCACGGGTCATTCTGAAGCTATAATTACGGAAAATAAGGAAAATGCAGATAAGTTTATGATGCTTATTGACTCCTCCTCCGTATATCATAATGCTTCCACAAGATTTACCGACGGCGGAGAATTTGGATTGGGAGCAGAAATCGGTATTTCTACCCAAAAGCTTCATGCAAGAGGACCTATGGGGCTTAGAGAACTTACAACTACTAAATATTTAGTTTACGGAGACGGACAAATCAGATGATAACAGAGGAAGAAAGACAAAAAATGCGCAAAAAGCGCCAGCGTGCACGTAAGCGCAAAAGAGTGAGAAAAAAGATATTACTCATTATTGCGGCAATAATAATATTGCTTGCTGTTTTTATTGTGACTGTTAAGCTTGTTAATCCTGATTTTGACATTGCTTCTTATCTTCCGAGCGGCAAGGCACAGCAGGCAGTTGAAATGATTGATTCCAAATTGTTTAACAAAACAACAACGACATCTACAACCCTGCCAACTACCCAAAAGGAAACCACAACCAAAGCACGTGACATCAAAAAAGCTGATTACGATTACGATGATTTCAGCGTTTTTGCATTTGACACCTCTCTTCAGGGTAATCAGGTGGGAAATTTGCTCAATAAATCAAACGGCGCAGTAACTTACAGTTCATCATATATTTACTACAGCATTGAGGGCAAAGGTATTTTCCGCTTTGAGCCTAATGAGGAGAAGAACGCTAAAATTGTCAGCGGTAATTATAATTTTAAATATCTTAATGTTTTAGGCGACTATCTTTATGCTGTTGACGTTAATACCTCAACGCTTAAGAAGTTTTCGGTTTCAGGTGGCGACGGAGTCAATATAAGTGATAACATAGCATTTGCTTATCTTTATAATGATAAAATTTATTTTGTCGGCACTGACAACGCAGTCGGCTTTATCAATTTAAGCGATAATAACAAAACCGTTCTCTATACCGCACCTGCCGATAAAACCGTATCTTTTGCCGGAATTTCACTTTCAAGAGTATTTTTTGTTACTCATGACAGTGTGGCAAATTACGATGAATATATAACTGTTAATTTGAGTGATTCAAACGATGTTCTTAATTTTCGTGATGATACAAAGAATAATGAAATAGTTAACTTATCCTTTGAATGCGGATTTATGTATTATTACAAGAAAAATGATGATTCAACGTATTCTCTTTGCAGGCAGAAATTCGGCTCGGATAATGTTGTGACATTGGTAGATAATTGCTCTGTTACAGATTATCCTGTTGTTTATTCAAACAGGCTTTATTTCGGCGAGCTTGACGGCTCGAAGTATAAGGCAAGAGAACTTAATATGAATTCAAAAGCTACTAAAACAATGCTTTCGGTATCTGATTGTGACGGTACCGGCACACTTGCTGTCGGTTACGGATATCAATATGTATTTTTAATCGGTACTAAGAGTGAGGGCGGAGAATTTGCTTGCAAAACGAGTTGCATTTATACATCGTCATCAAGTGATAATACCTTAAGTTTTAACGGCAAGAAACTGACTTATTAATTTATTTGAGGAAATTTTATGGATAAATACAAAAAATTAGCATCAAACACTTTAATATTTGCGATAGGTACTTTTTCGTCAAAGATACTTTCGTTTTTGTTAATGCCGTTTGTAACAAGAATGATGGGTACGGGCGATTACGGCTCCGCAGACTTGGTTCAGCAAACTGTTAATGTGCTTATTCCTGTTGTTACACTTCAGGTCAACAGTGCGGCATTGCGTTTTGCTCTTGACAAGGCGGTTGACAAATCGGATGTTTTCAAGGTTGGAGTTAGGACAACTCTTGCAGGTTTTTCGGTTTTCCTTCTTTTTACCTATCCTTTAAGTAAGCTTACAATTAATGATTTCCACCTTGGGGATTATATAATTTTGATTGTGTCGTTCGTTCTTGTTTCAAGCTTTAGGCAACTCTGCCAGCAGTTTGTCAGGGGCAGCGGGCACGTTAAACTTTATGCGGTTGACGGTATACTTGCCACGGCAACAACGCTTGCGTTTACTATTCTTTTCCTCGGTCCTTTTAAATGGGGTGTGACGGGATATATTGTTGCAATTATTG
>OLHA01000155.1_pt1 | contig 38287 bp, 45 predicted proteins | sample 1605961 | NCBI WGS metagenome assembly OLHA01 (sample SAMN03283288) | human gut metagenome | biome: human-associated habitat; material: feces | host: Homo sapiens | place: Peru | collected 2012
ACAATCAGCGGAAAAATTCGTCGCGCCTTGATACGCACGATTGACAGCACCAAAAGCACTATCATCACACCAATAAAAACCACCATTGGTTTCGGCAAAGATGATGACAAGGACAAAAAATAAAAAACGCCCGTTTGGGCGTTTTTTTATTTTCTTACTTTACACGTTTCAAGACCAACGACGCATTTGTTCCGCCGAAACCGAAACTGTTGCTAATTGCAACGTCAACTTTGCGCTGTTTTGCGACGTTCGGCACCAGGTCAAAGTCGCCAACTGCATCTTCTGGATTTTCCAGGTTGATTGTTGGTGGCACAACGCCGTCACGAATCGCCAGCGCACAGAATATCGCCTCTACCGCGCCAGCGGCACCCAACAGGTGTCCCGTCACAGACTTCGTTGATGACATTGATACCGGCGCGTCACCAAACAGGCTTTTAACCGCCATCAATTCGCCAATGTCGCCCAATCCCGTTGATGTGCCGTGCGCGTTTATATAATCAACGTCTGACGGGGTCAGTCCGGCGTCATTTAATGCCGCACGCATTGCGCGCAGACCGCCCTCGCCCCCTTCGGCTGGCGCAGTTATGTGATATGCGTCACCCGACAGACCGTATCCTGCAACCTCGGCATAAATTTTGGCACCACGTGCAACGGCGTGTTCGTATTCTTCCAGAATTAAAATACCAGCACCTTCGGACATAACGAAACCATCGCGGTCTTTGTCCCACGGACGTGACGCCGCCGTCGGATTATCATTACGTGTTGACAACGCCTTCATCGCGTTAAAGCCTGCAATACCGATTACGTCAATCGCGCCTTCGGTTCCACCGGCAACCATAATGTCGGCATCGCCGTGTTCAATCAGACGCGCAGCCTCGCCAATGGAATGGGCACCGGTTGCACACGCCGTCACCACCGCCAGGTTTGGCCCCTTTAATCCATATTTAATAGAAATGTGACCAGCCGTCATATTGATAATAGATTTTGGAATAAAGAACGGACTGATACGACGTGGGCCACCGTTATACAATTCAATACAATTTTCATAAATAGACGTCAGACCGCCGATGCCGGCCCCCACAGACACGCCAAAGCGTTCCTTGTCCCCGTCATAATCAATCAGTCCTGCGTCACGCAATGCCTCGTCCGCGGCAACGACGCCGTATGCAATAGACTTGTCCATCTTGCGTAATTCTTTTGGGTTCAGCACTGCCTCGGGATTATATTGGCCAGGTTCTGTTCCATAAATTGGCATACCTGCAATCTGGGTTGCCAGCATTGACGCATCAAACGTATCAATTTTACGAATCCCAGAATTTCCTGCGACAACGTTTTTCCATGCAAACTCAAGCCCTGTGCCACACGGCGATACAATACCCATACCGGTAATAACGACTCTTCTCATATAATTTTTCCTTTGTCATAATTTTACACACACTTATGATAAACTCTTTGTCCTGTAAAATACAGAAAAAAATCCGTCGCCCAGGGAACCCCAATGCGACGGATATTTTGTTGTGAAACGCCGGATTATTTCTGGTGCGCTTCTATATACTTGACAGCATCACCAACTGTATTCAGCTTTGCAGCTTCTTCGTCAGGAATTGTAATATCAAATTCTTTTTCAACTTCCATAACGAATTCTACAACATCCAAAGAATCAGCACCCAAATCGTTAACGAACGTGGAAGCCTCTGTAATTGTATCTTCCTTGACATTCAATTTTTCAGCTACGATTTTTTTTACTTTTTCAAAAGTTGTCATTTTTTATCCTTTGTTTCAGTTAAATTTGTGGCCCAACATGGGACGTCATTATTTAACGCTATCATTTTATGCCAATGGTGTCAAGAAATTATAACAAACGATAACAAGTGCTTGACTTTCTACCTATTATATGTTTAGGCCATAATTTCGTTCAGAACCGAATTCATATTTGCGCGAAAATCTTCGCGGTCTGGCGCCCAAACCAATCTGCGCATTAAAAATTTATGCACGTCGTCCATTGTCAGATTTGGAATCCCAGCGGCAACTGCGACCGCACGCCACGCGTGACGCGGATCGGTCAAATGTCCACGACCACGCCCTGGGAAAACCCAGCGACCGTTTTGTGGCAAATCCTGCAACAACACAACCGCCAAATCTGACAACGGCATATCATTCCATATACAATGATTAAAATCCAAATCGCGCCACTGCATGGCAAACACGCGCGACTTTGGCGCGAACCCATAAACCAGCATTAAAAACGCTGCGCGCAGAACGGGTGATTTTTCCGAATTTATTGCCTGAATCAATTTATGAAATGCAAATCTGTTCAGTGGCCGCACGCGACGATTTTGCACAACCTTTGGCAAATCAGAAATTATATTTTCGGCGTATCCATTTTCAGTGGCGTATGCAAATACACTTTGTAATAATTCCTGCATACGGCCACGTATTGCCAATCCATCAATCCCAGATATTACATTGACGCAATCGGCGCGCGTAATTTCAGAAATATTTTTTTCAAACAGTCCACTTAAATGTCGCGTTATCGCACGACGCAATTTCTCGCGCGACGCCGGCGCACGCCGCACGCGATTCGTCATATATAAATCAACAAACTTTATAAATTTTATTTTACGACGACGGGCCGGCACTGGCGCATCGGCACGTGCCAAAATTTCCGCCACGGCACTGCGCGCGTCTTCTATGTCAATATCCGGATAATTTCCGATGATAAATCGTCTGTCGCGACCACGCACGCGATGACGAACAAAAAATGTTTTTACACCACGGCTGGTCACATACATGCGCAAACGCGGTTCTGATAAATCCTGGACCACATCAAAACCTGCACTGGGTGCCGGCAAGTTATCCAATATAAACGGATTAAAAAAGAACTGGTGCGCCATAATGTGCCCCCCCTGATGATTGATTATTTTACATTTGCATATTTCTGGGCCCAAAAATTATCCAAACGATTACGCCAGAATTTGCATATTTCACGCTGGCGCGCATACCGCATATTTTTGTATTGGTTTTTGCAACCGGCAAATACGCACGTCCCATCAGATGCGTCCAAAAAACAGCATTTCTTGGCCAGCGTAATTGGCGCACCCGGCAACCCCACCAGCGCACCTGCAATCGGTGACAGTTGTGTATATTTAATAACGCAGGCGCATGTATCATAGGCCTCGGCCTTGTTTTTCACTGTCGCAGTAATTGCAGAGTATGCATCGTCCAGGTCTGCCATTGCATCGCTGTATTGATTCAGCACTGACATATATTCCAATTTATCGTGTGCGCGTTGGGCGCTTGATGTTTTTAAATAATATTTTAATTTCTGTATAAACATTTTTATTTTACCTTAGTGTATATCTTATTCCAAAAAGCCAATTTTTTATTCAGTGTCTGTTCACAGGCATTATGCAATTTTGCACATCTGTTATTTGCAGCCCACATTGCACATTTTTCCTGGTCACAGGCAACGCCATTGATAAAATACGGACACGCGTGTGTTGTTGTGTATTTTAAACCTGGGACCTGTTCCAAAATCAAGAATTTCATACAACCGCACACAGATTCTGGATTTTCATAATACCCCAGTTCAACACTGATATGCTTTAATGCGTGGGCATATTCGCTTCTCAGCACATCATATTTTATTTCCAACGCACGATATTCGTCTTGGTTATGGCTTCTGACACTTGCCGGTGTTTTCAGCCAATATTTTATTTTTTTCATATTCATAATACTATTTTTCCTTTATTTGTTTTTTCCCTCTCGCAGAATTTGTGGCCAAAATGCGTCACGTGCTGCAACCGCTGCGTCATAGCGTTTTTTAGCAGCAATAAATTCAGCATGCTTTGCATAAAATTCGCATTTTTCATTACGGCACAACGAATCGCCACCAAAGAAAAACATACAATCTACTTCTTTGATAAACACAGACTTAGGATTACTAAAATCACGACCAAAGAAACCCTGTGGCGGATAACAGTTATACACGATGCACGCGTGGCGCATTTTATCAACATCCATCAGTCCATCGTTCATAACCAGTATTTCCTGACGCGCTTTTTCCACATCTTTTTCCGCTGTGACGCAACGTTGTTTCAGTTGCGAAAAGTCGGCTTTGTTTTTTGCCCGTGTTTCCGAATCGGTTCTCAGATAGTATTTCACCTTTGCAACAAAACTCATTGTCACGTCCTTTGGTTTATTTTGTTCTTTTCCATTTTCTGCCTGACAACGCGTAATACGCCGCGCACGCCGCATCATATTGCGCCAACAAATCTGCATAATGATTATTTTTTTGCCGATATGGGCAATCAAACGAACACGGCAACGCCAGACGTTTGCAATTTTCGTTCACAGTAAAACTGTGCGAAATGCCATCTGCGTCCAGAACCGCCCAGTCCGCCGAACTGTAATGCACCGATGTAAAACAGCCCTTGTTTTTCAACGGCGCGCTTTCTGGCACAGCCATCACATAATCCGTAATTTTGGATTTTGCAATCCGCAATTCGTTATCCAGTTTTTCGCATTTGGCGGCCGCCACGGCAATTTTTTTATCCATCGCCTGGCGTTGCTGTTTGCCTGCCAGATAATACTTAACTACCACAAATAAATTCATATCCGAATCCTTTTGGTTATTTAGTTTTTGTCCATTTTTTCCCGGTCAACAGGCGATACGCTGCGCATGCGGCGTTGTATCGCGCCAAAACCGCGTTGTAATGTTTGTTTCTTTTGTGATACGGACAGTCCTGCGAACACGGCACAGCAAACGCCTCGCACTTTTTCTTTTTTCGCAGTCCCGCGGATTGTTCATCTTGCCCTAAATCTGGCCAGTCAGCCGGGACATAATACAACGACACAAAACAACCCTTTTTGACCAATGGACCACAGTCCGGTTTTGCACACATAAAATTAGTTATCGTATTTTTTGCAGACGCCAATTCGTTTTCCAAATCTGCACATTGGGCATCAGTGTACGCAATCTGTTGTGCCAATTCCTGGCGTTCACGCACGGCCTGTTCAATGCGAAATTTACGACGTTCTGGCCAGAATTTTTTTTCTTTGGCCACTGCTTCGTCATACGCGCGCGACGCGGCAAAATATCTGTAGTTATCGGCCGAATGTGGGCATCTGGCGTCTGTGCAGGCCCAATGTGTTTTCGGACAAAACGCCGCGCAATGTCCCGTGATTTCATATCCTGTCAACGAATCGGTGGTGACATTGTCCCCCTGGGTTTTAATTTCCGTTCTCAGGCAACCGTCAGCGCTGATTAAACGCCGTTCCATTTCTGCAAGCTGTCTTGCCTTTTGCTTGACATCACAGGACAGAATTTCAAATTCTGCCTGGTCCTGAATTCGTTGTGACGGATTTGTCACCAAATGATATCGTATAGTTTTAAATAATAACATCTTAAACCTCTTTTACCGTTCTTTTGTTGGTTTCCATTCGCGTCCTGTCATCAATCTGTATGCCTCGCACGCCTTTCTGTAACGCACCCGAACATGGGCATAGTGTTGATTTTGCGCACTGTAATAACAATCGTCGCGCGTGCATGGCACACTAAAATCTGGACAGACTTCCATTCGTGACCATATCATTCCCGGATAATCATCACTGGTGTCAAATGCTTTAGAACTATATGACACATCTATGAAACAACCATTCTGCCGTGGGCGCACCCACTCTGGCGTGGCAAATTCATAACAAGTTATTTTACGCTGGGCCTGTTCAAGTTCGCGATGCAAAACCACACACTGGGCGTCCAGGGTATCTATTGCCATCTGGACCGCAGGATTGTTTGCATACTTGGCGGCCTCAATACGTAATACCTTTCTGTTTTTCCAAAATGCTTTTACATCTTCTTTGACCTTGTAATATTCACGATATGCATCGCGATACGGCACATACTCGGGATAATACATACATGTTTTTTCCTGGCATCCATCATCGCAGGAAAAAATCCAAAAATTCCTACAATGCTCTTCTTTAATTTTGCCAGGCAGTATTTCAGCCCAAATTCCCGGACGCATTTTCAAATAACGACGCACACATCCACCGCGATACGACAATTTGGTCTTAAGTTCTTCCTGTTTTGCGCGTTTTTTTTGCATATCATCCAACAATGCACGAAACGCCGCACGATCTGTCGCACGCATTTCTGCATTTGTTGCCAGATAATATTTTATCGTTTTGAACAGCATTTCAATTCCCCACGTTTTAATCCGATTTTTTATTTTTGGTGTTTATTGTAAGTTTTCCAGAAATCACGACGCAACGTGGCATAGCATGCCATCTTTTGACACGATTCATAATATTCAATATTATCGTTATACAATGCGCATTTGGAATTATCGCACGGTCTGTCATCCTTATAGTGTTTGCAACATTCCTTCATCCCAGACACATCAAATCCAATACAATGATATTCCAAGGTGCCACGCATCATATTCTTGTATGCCAGTTCAGCCCGTTTTATACTTTCTTGTTCTTTTTCCTTGATACGTTCATAGATATATTTATCTGCAACGCGCGCATCGTTGTTGTGTACCAGGTAATAGGTAAATTTATCAATCAGCATTTAAAACACTCCTTTACTATGCTATGACACTTTCAGTGCATTGATAAATGCGCTCTGCGGAATTTCAACATTGCCGAATGTCCGCATACGTTTTTTCCCCTCCTTCTGCTTCTCTAACAGTTTGCGTTTGCGTGTAATGTCCCCCCCATAACACTTTGCCGTCACATCTTTGCGATATGCAGCGATTGTTTCGCGCGCAATAATTTTTCCACCGATTGCCGCCTGCAATGGAATCTTGAACTGATGTCGTGGAATTAAATCTTTTAATTTCTCAACAATTTGACGACCACGTTTTTCTGCAAAACTGCGGTGGCACATAAACGACAGCGGTTCAACATTTTCATCGTTCACCAATATAGACACCTTGACCAAATCAGACGGCTGGTATCCATTTACTACATAGTCAAACGACGCGTATCCCGATGATATAGACTTTACCCGGTCATAGAAATCAAACACGATTTCCGCCAACGGCAACTGATACACCAACACCGCGCGATTTCCAACATAAGAAATATTTTCTTGGATTCCGCGACGTTCTGCACACAGCGACATAATTCCGCCCATATATTTATCAGGCATCATAATTGTTGCGCGTACCCACGGTTCTTCAATAGATTCAATTTTCGTCAAATCTGGCATATCGGCCGGATTTTCCAAATCAATCGTTGTGCCGTCACGCAAATGCACCTTGTACAGCACACTGGGGACCGTGTTTATCAGCGTTAAATTAAATTCCCGTGCCAGGCGTTCACTGATAATTTCCATATGCAGCAACCCCAAGAAACCACAGCGCAATCCAAACCCCAGCGCAGATGACTTTTCCGTCGTGAACATAAACGACGCATCATTTAACGCCAGTTTTTCTGCACTGTCGCGCAGGTTTGGATAATCGTCTGCCTCAACCGGAAAGAACGACGAAAACACCACCGGCACAGATGGCTTGAACCCTGGCAAAGGCTGGGCCACATCTGCGTATTTCGCATCAGCAATCGTATCACCAACACGACAATCGTGAATTGTTTTCATACCCGTGATGATAAATCCAACCTCGCCCGTTTCCAGCGCGGCCGCATCAACCATTTTTGGTGTAAAGTATCCGATTTTATCAACCGTGTATTCTGCCCCAGTTGCCAAGAACCGTATTTTCTGACCACGTGACAATTTGCCATCAACCACGCGCACCAGTATCACCACCCCCAGGTATGAATCATACCACGAATCCACCAACAACGCGCGCGTCGGCGCATTTTCATCACCGTGTGGTGCTGGCAACTTGTGAACAATTTCTTCCAGTAATTCCGGAACACCGGCCCCTGTTTTGCCAGATACACATATTGCATTTTTTGCGTCCAGCCCAATAACGTCGGCAATTTGTTCGCGCGTATTGGCAACATCACTAGACGGCAGGTCAATCTTGTTCAACACCGGCAACATTTCCAAATCGTTATCCAACGCCAGATATGCGTTTGCCAGTGTCTGCGCCTGGACCCCCTGGGTTGCGTCAACCAACACCAACGCCCCTTCGCATGCGGCCAAACTGCGCGACACCTCGTAAGAAAAGTCCACGTGTCCCGGCGTATCCATTAAATTCAGTTGATATGTCTGTCCGTCGCGCGCATGGTAATTCAAACGAACCGTCTGGGCCTTTATCGTGATACCACGTTCACGTTCAATGTCCATAGAATCCAAGACCTGGGCCTTCATCTCGCGCGATTGCAAACCGCCCGTATATTCAATCAAGCGATCTGACAATGTTGACTTACCATGGTCAATATGTGCGACAATTGCAAAATTTCTGATGTTCTTTTGGCTCATACACGAATGCCCTATTTACTGCTACTCGCGGCAATGATACACCAGTATATTAAAACTTGCAACCTGTTTTTTAGCGGTTTTTCAATGTTTTTTGCATCAGCATACTATTAGGCCCAGCCAATTTAAATCCCTGCTTTAAATAGAAACTTTTGGCCTGGACGGTTGGCGCAGAATACAACTGAATTGATTCAAAATTGTTTTTACGGCAAAAATCTTCGTATGCCTGAATCAGCGCAGTGCCGATTCCAGTCCGTTGATAACGTTTATCCACGAACAAGTAATCAACGTGCATACAATTTTTATTAAACAACTTGTGCCCCTTGATAAAGCCAATCGGGTAATGCGTCCCGTCAAAAACGAACATCGGGTCTCCGGCATCTTCCACTTCTTTGGCCAGACTGTAATATAAATTCATCGCTTCGTCTGGACGTGCCTGATTCACGATGTAATAGCAATCACCCAACAGTGCGTTTGGGACCCTAAAAACCTGTCTTAATGCGTTCATCTTGTCTACTCCAATTCCAAATTTTCCAGCAACGCGTCAATTCGTTCGGCGCGTTCCAGCGTATCATCGTATTCAAATCTTATATCAGGGACATATTTCTGGTTCATACGCGCTGCCAGTTCATACCGCACCGTGCGCGTGATTTCGTCCAGCCGTGCCTGGACCGCCGCCACATCAGAACTGCGCGAATAAAAGAACAATCGCACAAATTGCAAACCGCCGTGCGCGACCGCGCCAACCAAAGACACGCCGCCCAACAATTTATCATCGCTGTAATTATCGCGCAGAATTTCCGCAACCAAGGTCTGGACCTTGGCCGCGACACGCGACGCACGATTAGAATTATTTGCAGCCTGTTTTTTTGGCATAATTACCCCTGTATTTGATATATCGTATTGTAAATTAGTAGAATTTCCGCTATAATCAAGAAAAAATTTACAATGGGGCAATAAATAAATGAAACTTGTTGATTATATTTTGAAACAGTCTGAACGTCCGGCATATTCGTGGATTGTGTTTATTTTGACCGTGTGCGAGTCTATATTTTTATTCATCCCGCCCGAGGTTTTTATGACCCCACCCATTATTGCGAACAAACGGCGCGCCGTGCCGATTGTCGTTGCGGCAATGTTGGGGTCTATTGTTGGTGGCGCGATTGCGTATCTGATTGGTGCGTGGCTGTATGATTCTGTTGGGACGTGGCTGATAATGACGTTTTCAAACCCAGAATTGATAGAATCTACTGTTCGTCCAATGTTCACGAAATATGGCGTTCTGATAATTGTTCTGACGGCGGTGACCCCAATTCCGTATAAATTGTTGGCAATTTGGTTGGGCTTTATTGGATTTCCAATGTGGATATTTTTGGGCGTATCGGCCCTGTTCCGGTCGGCGCGCTTTGCGATTGTTGGGTATTTGTTATGGCAATTCCAAGAACGCGCCAACGCGATTGTAAAGAAATATTTTTGGCCATTGACACTGGGCGCGATTATCGCCGCCGGCTTGGGAATCTGCCTGATAACCCTGTTCTAGTTCCACAGTTCTCCTCTGGGGTGCCGGGGTGGCGCAACGCGCCGGGGTGTCGTGATAGCCCTCTGCCTGAATTTGAACAATGTTCGTAAAATAAAATTTATATCCTGCCTTTGTCATTCTGGGGCCTGACCCAAAAAAACACCGTCATACCGGCGCAGGCCGGTATCCATTGCCCCGCAGGGACTTTATTATAACCTGGATTCCGGGGTCAGGCCCCGGAATGACAAAAGGCGATGGCATGTTTTTTATTTTACAGGCATTGTTTATGTATTGGTCACGGACCAGGTTTCCCTCTGGGGTGCCGGGGTGGCGAAATCATTCTCTAAAATAAAAAATGCGCCGATGGCGCATTTCTTATTCAATCCAAATAGATGCCACACTGGTCGGGGCAGTTGCACTGCCCACCGGTATTTGGACATATGCCGTAGTTGCTGTGACCGTTGTCCCATTTTTTGTAAAGTTGGTCACGTATTTCCCTGGGGTCGCCGCTGTTGGCGCAACAGTTTGAACCGCCGTATCTGCTTTGCCCAGTGACGTTTGAACTTCTGCTGCTAACTTTCCTTTGATCACAGCCTTATCAGTAATCATATTCGTTGCAATTGTTCCAGTTGTAACCGTCCCAGACGCATTAGTAATCAATGCCTTGTTTGCACCATCGGTTCCCTGTTCCTTTTCAACAGAATTATTCCCGGCCGCAATATTTGCAATGTCCCATGCGGCGGCAACTGTCGGGACCTTGGCATCTTCGGTGGCCGACGTTCCATCAATTCCACCGGCCGATGTCATTATACGAACACCACCCTTGGTATCCGCAGTTGCATCAGGCAATGTGTATTTTGTATCCGTTCCTGATATTGTCACAACGCCATTTGTGACATCAACACTGACGCTGCCACTGCCCTTTACATTAGTTGTTGTCAACGTTGGCTGTTTTCCACTTAATGCTGTTGTAATTGCACCGCGCGTCATCGTCCCATCGGTGCTAGTGCCTGTACTATCATACAACTTTGTTGTCCCAGAATAAGTACTGGTTCCAGTGGTGTACGTCGTATTTGTATCCGTGGCACTGATAACAATTTTGCCACTGTTTGCGCCCTCTGTTGGTTTAGAAATTGCCACATTATCCCCTGCGACAATGTTGGTTTTAGATACAATTTCTGCACGCGCGCCAGCCACAACCATTATGGCAAAAAACGAAACAGTAAAGATATTTTTAACCAATTTCATAACGCTACATTCTGTATATTAAATCTCTCTGATATATAATACCAAATTTGTCACATTGTGACAAGTCTATTTCCGTGGTGCGCCGGCAAAAACCGACCACACCACGAAAATCAAACATTAACGACCGATTAGTTCCCACGCATACGTTGGCTGATTATTTACAACCTTCATCGTCAACGTATAGGTTCCATCTTTTGATGTCACAGATGTTCCCGGCGCAACGAACTTTGCCGCCAACGCATCTGTCAACCCAGAAATTTTAGACTGGGCAATTGCAGCACTGTCCGAAATGTCTGCATTTACGATTGTGCCATCTGCAATCTTGGCCGATGTGACTGCGCCGGTTGCGATTTTTTCCGTGGAGACCGCGCCGGTTGAGATTTTTGCTGTGGTGACCGCGCCGTCGGCAACCATACCAGTTGCGATTTGCCCCGTTGTGACCTTACCTTTTGAATCAGTAATAACGGCTTTGTCTTTGTTCGTCGTCCCCTGGTCTGTCTTGACCGTGGCACCATCAGTTGCTGATACGGCGCCTTTGATTTCTTTGATTGCGCCGACAACTGTTGTTGCGGTTGTTCCCATATTTGTTGCTGAAACAGTACCAACCTGGGAATCATAAGTCGCCTTTGGCAACGCATTATTTGCCGTGGTTACTGCCGTGTCATACGTTTTCACCTTGGTCGCATCGATACCAGAATTTACAGCCTTCAACTGCGTTTCTGTCAAAGCGTCTTGTTTCTTTGCAATGTTCGCTGTATTTGTGGCAATTGCGGCTGCGTTCTTTTGAATACTATCCTTGACCGCCGCGTCATTATACTGGGTATCGGTCCCACTGACGGTTATAACCCCAGTTGTCTCATCACGTGTTACGCTGACACTGCCGCTGCCCTTGACCAAGCCATCTTTGACCTTTAACGGGGTGACTGAATCTTTGGCCAGTTTTCCCTCGGTCACATTTGCGTCGGCAATTTTTGCTGTGGTGACCGCGCCGGACGCGATTTTTGCCGAGTTGACCGCGCCGTCGTTAATCATACCAGTTTTAATCAGTCCGGTTTCAACCGTTCCGCTTGCATTGGTAATCAATGCCTTGTTTGCACTGGCCGTTCCCTGGTCTTTTATAACTGCCTGGTCCCCCAGTGCAATGTTCGCAATACTAAACGCCGCCGCAACCGATGGATAGCCGACCTCATCATTACTTTTAAGTTCTTCGCCCGATATCTTTTTATTCGCCTTGGCTTCCATATTTTTATCAACGTATTCCGTTGATGCGATGTCTGCACGTGCCGCCGGTGCCATCATAAATGCAACCAATGAAACCGCCAACAATCCAGATAATTTTTTCATAACCCTAAAACCTTTTATTTTTTATATTTTAACCACAATCCCTGAATCTGGGTCGGGGAATTTTCGTCCCCGACACAGTTTTTTGATTATTTACCGCCTTCGCGTTCAATCAATTCCCATTCAAACTTGTTCTGTTTATAAACCAACGTGCACCCGTCGTTGTTTGGATCAGTACACGCCGCTGGGATTTGTGTAGTTGCCAGCAAGCCCAATGTTGACTTTGTTGTTGACAGGTCTGTTGCCACTTTGCCGGCATCTTCTACGCCCTTGTCCGCCTGGGTCTGGGCCGCTGTAATTTTCGCATCATAGCCGTCATACGTTGTCACCTTGGCCTCAGTGATACCAGAATTTACAGCGTTCAACTGCGCTTCTGTCAAAGTGTCTTGTTTCTTTGCAATATTCGCTGTATTTGTGGCAATTGCGTCAATCTTTTCTTTGGTAACGCCTGTACCTTCCAATGTTGTCACACGACCAGCCAACGCCGTATCATCATATTCATACGTTGCGGCGATGGTGCCATCTTCGCTAATTGTGATGTTTGCGCCCTGCTTCAAAGTATTCTGTTTTTTCGCCAGTTCATCATCAACATACGTCTTGGATGCCTTGGTCGCCAAACCCGTTGTGGCATTATTTACAGCGGCGGCTGTATCATCCGCGGTTTTTCCCTGTGCTGCGGTTGCATAGTTCTTGGCCAAACCATCTGCGTATGCCTTGGCATTTGTTTCCGCTGTGCCAGCTGCGCCTTTGGCGTCGTATGCACCATCAGAACGTGTCACTTCTGCTGCGATTGCGTCAGCAATAGATTTTTTAACAGAACCTTCGCCCTCGCCCTTTAATGTTGTGATGTCGCCAGTGTTCGCTGTCACTTTTCCTTCCAATGTGGTCAACGCATCACTTGTCGCAATGCCTTTTGTGCTGATTGTATTGGTTGCTTCATCAATTTCGATACCAGTACCAGACTTCAACTTGTTCTGTTTGTTTGTTTTCAGGTCAGCAATGTCAGTGCCGTGTGTTTGGATTGTTCCTTCGGCGGTTGTGACGCGGCCATCCAATGCATTAACAGTTGCTGTATCAGCCTTTGACGCAATTGCATCAGCGTTTACTTTTACCTTTGCATCAACGTATGCCTTTGACGTCAGGGCTGCATCAGCCGAGTTTGCCGCAACAACACCCAGCAATACTGTAAATATTCCAGCGGTTAATTTTTTCATATTTTCTTCCTTTCTTTTTTTTGTTTATTGTTTTTGTTTTGTTTGTTTAAATCTTTGGTTGACTGGTTCGCTTATTCCAATGGGACGGTCACGTCCATCCACATCATATTTTTGGACGTCGCGTCCACAGACAGAACACAACGACCGGATTCGGCGGCACATGCTCCCTGTGGGGTTGGAATAGTTTTGTCAAATTTTTTATCAACCGCTGTTTTGTCATAAACATCGTCAGAATTCGCCTTTTTCGCCAATTCTGTGTTCACGGTCGCCGCGTCTGCCTTGGCATCTAATGCGTTTTTGATGTCGCCCGTTGTCAACGAGGTTGTAATTGCACCAGTTACGTCATCCATAGATGTAAAGTCTGTCAATTTTTTATCAGAAACCTGATACTGGCCTTTGGCATCAACGGTTGCGATGTTGCCGGCATTGGCCGCGTCAACGGTCAATTTGTCGGCCTTTTTCGCCATACCTGCTTCGTATGTTGTTTCTTTGATATAGCCTTTCAGGTCAACGTTACCGGCCTGGATCTTGCCAATCTCTGTATTGACTTCTGCCTTGGTATATGTCTGAACCTTGCGATACACGTCATTGTTGATTTCGTTGATTGCGCCAACAATTGTTTTTGCATCGGTTGCCAATTCACCGTCGCCAACCTTGTCATTGATGCCAGAAATACTTGTTTCATTTGCCGAAACACGACCCGTCAATGCAGTCAAATCTGTCTTGTTCTGGTCAGCTGTTCCCTGGGCCGCCGTCGCCGCTGCCTTGGCGTCAGCAACATCTTTGGTCAGACCAGATTCTGCGTCACCAATCGCTGTTTTATTTGCGTCCGCCACGTTTTTTGCCGCGTCAGCCGCGCTTTTTGCTGTCTCGGCTGCTGTGGCTGCACCTGCTGCCTTGGTATCTGCCACCGCCGCTGCTGCCTTGGCGTCAGCAACATCTTTGGTCAGGCCAGATTCTGCGTCACCAATCGCTGTTTTATTCGCGTTTGCCGTTGCCGCCGCTGCGTCCGCCGCGTTTTTTGCCGCGTCAGCTGCATTTTTAGCCGCGGTCGCAGTGGTTGTCACTTCGGTCACGTCTGATTTCTTGGCATACGTTGTTTCGGCCGCATCCGTTTTCAAATATGCGTCCAACGCCGTCGTATCCGCCTTGTTCTGAATTGCAGTATTCAGGTTGTTAATGTTGGTGTTCAAGGTTGATTCCTTGTTATCAACATACTGTTTACTGGCGATTTCAATTTTGGCATTAGCCGCCGTGGCCCCAGCCGACAACATTATCGCCGCCATAAATCCAGAAAATGCTATGTTCTTTATTTTCATCGTTCTTTCCTTTCTTTCCCTTTTTACTTGGGCCTGTTTCCCGTTATGGCGGTGATGTTGGTCCAAATTCCGTGTTGGTGTTTTCCCCTTATTCTACAATACTAACCTCGGTCCACTGTTTTCCGCTATTGCTGACAGTGTACAGATATGTCCCATTTGCATCAGGCGCAGACAATTTACCGGCCGCCGTTTTCTGGGCCGCATCTGCGTCTGTTTTGGCGTCGTTCGCCGTCGCAACCGCCGTGGCAATCGTCGTGCCATAATTGTTATACGTGTCAACCAATGTCGCGTTGATACCAGAATTCGCCGCCGCCATTTGTTCCGCCGTCAGTTTATCCTGTTTGTCGGCCAATTTGCCTTCAACATACGTTTCGGTTGCGTATCCGGTCAAATCAACCGCACCACCGGCAACCGCGTCCAAAACCGCCTGTTTCACGCCAGATGAACGCACCAGTTTGTTTGAACCAGCCGTCGGGACATCGTCAATCGCGTCGGCACTGATGTTATCCAGACCAATCTTTGCACGGTTATACGTCACAGTCTGGGTTGTGGCATCGTATGTAATGCCGTCCACAACACCGTTGGCGTCACCAGTGTTTGCGATTGCGACAACACCGGAATCACCCTTGTCGCCCTTTTCACCGGCTGGACCAGCAGGACCCACAGCCCCTGGTTCACCCTGGATACCCTGGGGACCTTGTTCACCTGGGTCACCCTTGTCCCCCTTGGCACCGGCCGGAATCGCCGCCAACTTTGCGTCAATCTCGGACCGCATATAAACATCGGCCTTGTCCGCCTTGGTGTTTAAACCGGCGTTCACATCTTCGGTTTTGGCATAATCTCTCAGTGCCTCTTCTATGGCGCGCTGAATCGCGGAATTCATAGATGGAACATTTGCGTAATTCGCCGTCAATACCGCGGTATCAACCTTGGCATCTAACTTAGAATCAACATCGGCCGTCTTGGCATACGGGGTCAAATCCACAGACGTCGCGTCACCCGGTTCCCCCTTGGGACCAGCCGGACCGGTGTCACCCTTTTCACCCTTGGGCCCCTGGATACCTTGGATACCCTGTTCCCCCTGGGGACCAGCCGCACCCATAATTTCAGATTTAGGAATCAAAATCTGCCACGCGGTATCACCGTCATATTTCCACAACAAATCCGAGGCATTAGAACCAATAACAATTTCACGTCCATCGTGGCCGGCAACTGTGCCGATTGCATCTTTTAATTTATCAACATCAACCGTGATTTCATTTGTCCGATTATCAATCGCAACAAAACCATCAGCCGCAGGTGTCAGCACGTCCTGTTTTCTGTCAATCTTGTCCCCCAGCGCAACGTCGGCATTTTTCAAGTTTTCAATATCACGACGCAGGGCGTTTGCCTCGCCCGGGGTGACGCCAGATCCACCCGACGAACTGTCGGCGGTTGGGCGTTTAATAGAACTGCCCCCACTGACAGATGTGCCAGTTCCTAAATACTTGCCAATAGATAAACGCTGACCCGTGGCAACGCGACCATTAGTTGTCGTCGCAGATGAATTTGTTGTGCCACTTGGTAATCTGTCTGATGATGGCGAAACACGCAGAGAACCGCCACGAACACCAGTTGCGCCACCGACATTCCCAGACGTCGCCGCCGCCGCACTGTTATACGTTCCAGCCCCCCCAAGATTGCGTACAGATGACGCCGCATCAGCCACAGAAGTCGCCGCGCACAGCACGCAAACGATTGCCCATGTTGATATTTTCAGGTCTTTTCTCATAACTCTCTCTACTGATACCTAAGTTTATCATATTTTGCGAATCGGGGTCAATACCTTTCTATGTTAAAATTCATATCTGATGCCAACAGAAATGGAATTGTCCAGAATTGTGTCAATTTTATTCTGGAACCAGTGACCAGTTCCGTCTGTTGTGACAAAGTCAAATTTCTGTTTCATACCGGTCATACCCGCCAAACGATAGCGAATATCCAAAACCAGATTGTCGTCCAATTTCTGGGTATATCCAAACATCAATGCCGCCATCGGGACAACAGATGTTTTTTTACGATCACTGCCGTCAAAGAACACAGAATCAATCGTCATTGTCGGCACTGCCATACCCAGACCACCGCCGGCATACAGACCATTGGTAAAATCATAATACGCGTTGGCCGTCAAATACGGAATTGACATTGTGAATTCAGCTGCACTGTCTTTGTCATTGAAATAACCGATATAGCCTGCTTCGGCCTCGCCACGCCAGAAATAGCCAAAGTGATAACCGCCAGCCAAACTGCCACCAAAGACAGGTTCAAACGAATATTCATCAGAATCATACTGGGCAACTGCTGCGAAATTATTGTCCACAGAATATTTATTTTTCCAATTCAAGAAACTAACCTCGGCACGACCAGTGATGTACCAACCAGTTTTTGCTTTGTCTGTATAATTATATGTGACCTTGTATCCACCGTTGGCATCAGGTTTTACATAACTTGGGGCCGCAGACGCCGCAGTCGTAATGCCCAATGCAACAAATAAAGTGAACAGTTTTTTCATGGTAAAAATCCTCCTATATATTTTCTCATAGTATACCACATTTCAAATCGCTTTCCAAAACATAAAAAAACAGTTGTTGACATATTTTTATAAAATTTGCTAGATTCTGTATGTAGTATTTATGCAAGAAAGGAATACAAATGAAAAAAGTTCTGATTGGATTTGCCGTTTTAACCACCGCCGCATGCAGCAATGTGCCCAACAATATCAACGATGACAAGGTTTTTTACGCGTTTGATTCTGCTGAAGTTTCCAGCGACGCACGCGACAGTTTGAAATCCCAGGCATTATATATGAAGAAAAATCCAGACACAAATGTCGTAATGGAAGGACACTGTGACGAACGTGGTTCAACCGAATATAATTTGGCACTGGGCGCATTACGCGCAGGAAATGCTGCACACGTATTGATTCACGACGGAATTGAACCAGAACGCATTAAAACTGTTTCATACGGCAAAGAAAACCCACAATACCCTGGAACAGGTGAAGAGGTTTGGGCAAAAAACAGAAATGCCACAACAAAAACAGTTGCCAAGAAATAAAAAATGCGCCATCGGCGCATTTTTTTTCTTTTGACCACTAAAAATTTTTTTACTATGATTTACGGTATGGAAGACAAGACTGCAATTTCATTCGCAAATGTTGCCGCCGCATACGATGACGGCCAGGACGTTTTAACCGACGTATCGTTTAATATCAGCGCGGGCGCATTTTACTTTCTGTCGGGGGCATCGGGTGCTGGGAAAACAACGCTGTTGCGCCTGGTGTATCAGTTACACAAGCCATCACGTGGGCAAATTAAAATTTTTGGCAATATAACAAACGAAATGTCACGCGATGACATCGCACGTATGCGACACAAAATGGCGATTGTATTCCAAGAATATTCGTTGCTGTCGCATTTAACTGTGTTTGATAACATTGCATTGCCACTGCGCGTGCGTGGCGTCAGCGAAGGAAAAATTAAAAAACTGGTGGCCAAGGTTTTAGAATGGGTCGGTCTGGCCAAATATGCCGATGCAAATCCGCTGTCATTATCTGGCGGACAACAGCAACGTGTATCTGTGGCGCGCGCCATTATTGTTCAGCCGTCAATATTACTGGCCGACGAACCGACGGGCAATCTGGACGATGAAAACGCGTCGCGTTTGATGGACCTGTTTATCCAGATGAATAAAATGTTTGGCACGACGATTATATTGGCCACACATAACAAGAAACTGATGGACACATATAAATTCCCGGTGATTCACGTTGAAAATCATCGCGTTGGATTTGGCACGCACCCGTCTATGGCCGCGTCCCAACCCCAGGAAACAAAAACCGACACCAAAAAAATATGGAAGGGGCCAAAACCACAAAACTATTTCACAGAACTATCAAAACAATTTGACGATATTGGGAACGCATAATGAAATCACCTGTTGTATTTTCACTGGTTCGCAGCCAATCAATTTTTATGACGGCAATTATGTCATTGCTGACGTTTCTGGCGGTATTGGCGTTTGGGATTTGCCTGTCTATTGGCACGGGCGTAATGCGTTGGAATACCCAGTGGGATTTGTTTGCCACGGTCCAGGTTATGGATACAGACAAGGCCGGCACGGTCAAAAATATCATCAAAGAAAACAAGGCTAAAACGGTTTCTGTGACCGAAATTACCCCTGACCAGATGGCCGATTTAATGCGTCCGTGGTTGTCATCTGGGGATGACGCGTTGAAAAATTATCTGCCCCAGATGTATGAAATTCAGTTTAAAACAAAATCTGATTTGGACGCGTTTGGTCGCCTGATTGGCGACAATGCAAGATTTTTATCACACAGTGCGGCATTAAAAAATTCCACCACTGCTGGTTGGTATATGATTATGATTTCGGCACTGGTTTTGGCGATGGTATTGGGCGCGATTGGGGTGTGTATATCATATATTGCACGCAATACTGCACTGTTGCATAAACGCGAACTGGAAATATTAAACCAGATTGGTGCAACCGATTCGTTTGTTGCGCGCCAAATGCAAATTATCGTCACAAAAATATCTGCGACGGCTGGGCTGGCTGGGTTCTGTGTGGCGGTGTTGGTATTACTGATGATTCTGGGTGCGGCACACGGTGCGCGTGTTGGACTGATGGCGATGATGGGTTTGTCTGGGGCCGGTTGGATAACATTGGCACTGTTGCCTGTGGCCATTGTGATATTTGCAATTTATATAACACGTCGCACAACACTGAAAATTTTGGCAAATGACTAAATCGCTGATGAAATTACTGACACCTTCTTTGTTGTTTTTGGGGTTATTTGTGCTGGGCGGCATGATGTTCAAGTCTATGGCCCCGACCCAGTGCGGAACAATATTACCCGATGACAGTATATTTGTTTTAACGGGCGATATGCGTCGGATTCCATTTGCGATGCGAATGTTGCGAACATACCCTGATGCAGATTTATATATCATTGGCGTAGGCGCAGACGCATCATACGAAATGACACGCCGTGTGACGATTGAATCCGAATCGCAATCCACATACCAGAACGCACGTGCAATTCACGATATTGTTGTCCGCGCTGGCCTGGATCGCATTGTTTTAATCACGACCGAAGATCATATGAACCGTGCATCATACCTGGTTCGTTCAGAATTACCAAATGTAGAGGTTGTCACGTGCCCTGCCCGTCTGGCCGGAATGCCGCCGGCGCGCCGTCTGGAACGTTGGACCATAGAGTATGTAAAATACATCGTCACTATGTTTGGTATCAAAGAAGGCTACACACATCAATCACAAGGGGAAAAATAGCGAAATGTTAAAAACGATTTTGTTTAAATTTTTATTGGCAATTTATTATCTGATTTGGGCGCCAATTATATTGGTTGGCCTGGTGTATAAACCATTAAATGATTTTCTGGTAATCACCTGTGCCGGTGGTGTATTGGTTCTGGCACGACTGATTGTCGGGATAAAATACGAAATACATTATCCACCGGTTGAAGAAAACGGCGTCCCAGTTGCACCAAACGGCAATGCGCGCCTTGATGGCAAGGCTATTGTTGCGGCCAAGCATATGTCTATTTTGGAAATTGCGATTTTATCAACCCATATTCCGAATTCATTTTTTATTGTAAAGCGTGAAATAATGTGGTTGCCAATTTATGGTTGGGCATTTTGGCGTATGGGTCTGCAACCGGTAAATCGTGCGCGTGGTGCAACAAATATGAAAAAATTGGCCCATGCGGTTGGCGAAAAAATTATGAACGGCCAAACGCTGGTCATTTTTCCCGAAGGCACCCGTGTAAAGCCTGGCGCGCGTCCACAACTGCGTCGCGGATTACTGTTTTTGGCCCACGAATTAAAACTGCCAATTTTACCAGTTGGCACTGACGCAGGCCTGTATTGGCCAAAGCACGGCCGTATGCGTGGTGGCACTGCAAATATATGGATAGAACCAATATTGCCGTGCAACGCATCGTTGGACGAAATTCGTGACGCAATCAACCGTCACAGTGCATAAAAAACACCGCCGTTTGGCGGTGTTTTTTTTATCACTTTATCTTACTCGCACCAACCTGCGCGACGACCACCACTATACGGCCGCCCCAGTTTTTCCTGAACTAAAATCGTGCCAACATCGCGTCCAGACGCGTCCAAGACCCGCGCATCAATTCGCCCCAGGTATTTATCATCTTTGATTTCGCGCAATTCAACAACCGTTCCAACCGGTATCAGTTCTGCCAATCGTGCCTTGGCGGCAAATGCCGCACGAATTTCAGATTTACATTCGCCGTGGATTTCGGGCGTATCAACATTTATCAGGCGAACGCGCACCGTGATTTTTGTATCATCTGCCAGGGCGACGCGACCTGCGAACGTATCGCCATCAATAATATAGTCCACCACCGCCGGCGTGGCATTTGCCGCCCCGACAACCCAGAACGCAACTAAAAAAGAAATTATCCTGAACATCTGTTCTCTATGCTCTATTATCTATTCTATAAAAACGCGCCAAACGGCGCGTTTTTTACGGTAATTTTGGCGACCACGTCGGTTCAACGCCATTAACATTTTCTGGCAATTCTATGTCATAGACATTTTGCCCGGTAATATCAACGCTGCGAATATGGCTGATGCGTTCAATCCCGTCCAGGGCCTTTTCTGTTTCATAATACACCAACCGACGCGAGCCTGGGGCCCAGGACGGGGCCTCCATATACCAGCCACCGGCCAAGATTTTTTCATTACGTCCCCGTGGGTCCATAATACCAATGTAAAACGTATCATCAGCAATCTTGGTAAATGCGATGAATTGACCGTCTGGCGACCAGGCCGGCGTCGCATAACGCCCTGCCCCATACGTCAGGCGTGTTGGTTTCAGCGTATCTAAATCCATAATCCAAATCTGTTGATTGCCACTGCGATCCGAATTAAATACCATTTTTTTACCATCAGGCGAATATGACGGACTGGTATTCAACGAATTACCAAACGTCAGTTGTCGCAACTGTTTTGATTCAATATCGTATTCATAAATATGCGTAATTCCATTTTTTACCAACGACAATGCAACGCGTGACCCGTCGGGCGAAAAACGTGGCGCAAAATTCATACCACCAAATTGCCCCAGACGACGTTGCGCCCCGGTATTCAAATCCAACGTCCAGACCATCGGGTCATCATTGCGGAACGACAAGAATACAACCGTTTGCATATTTGGCGAAAAATGCGGCGACATAACAAACGTCTTGCTATCAGACAAATACCGCAAACCATATCCGTCTTGGTCCATTATCGCCATACGTTTTGTCCGGTTGTGCACCGGGCCTGTTTCGGCAATAAAAACGATTTGCGTATCAAAATAGCCAACTTCGCCCGTCAGGCGTTCATAAATCGCGTCGGCCATAATATGTGCCAAACGTCGCGCTGACTTTTTGGACGAAATCAGCGATTGCGCCTCTATCTGTTCTGTGCCGGCAACATCCCAAACATAGAATTCCAGTTTATACTGCCCACCTGTTGTGACCAGTTTCGCCTGGACCAAAACCTGGGCCTTTATCGCAGACCATAATTTAAAGTCCGGCATATCGCCCATTTTTACATATTCTGGGAATGCATCGTGATTTGCAATACGGAACAGTCCCGTTGATTTCAGGTCGCGTTCAACAACCTCGCGTATCATTGCGGCGTCTTTGGCCGACGCTTTTCCTGCGATTTCAAATTTTTGCACCGCGACTGAAATCGGTTGGGTTGCACCTGCGATAATATCAACCTTTAATTCTGCGCGTGCTGGCAACGCAAACGCGATACACATAATAAATAAAGCCAATACCTTTTTGAACATAGTAAATTCCCCTTCAATAAATACGCGTTTAATTCTACATGCAAGAATAAAAAAAATCAAACATCTATTATCATTACCAACCACAATACAACCGTCCCCACAACCGCCATTACAACAGTAATTACAGCCGCCATCACATTTGTATTGACAAACGTCAACACAATGTTATAGTCATTTGTAAAGACGCCGGTATTGTAATTAGTATAGGAGTTAGTATATGCCAAATGTTATGCAGCAATTATTCATAATGAACATAGAAACCCTGCTGCGTGAATATGCCGCGTATCGCGCATTTAATAAATCTGATTGCGTTATAAATATGCGAATTCCACGCCCTATTTTGGACCGGATAAAACAACTGGCCGAACAGCAACATGTCCCATACCAATCACTGATATCATCGGTTCTGTTTTCATTGGCCAACATAGAAGAACAAAAATAATTACAAAAAAACAGGTGCCCAAACGGACACCTGATTTTTTATTACCTGCGATTACCAATTTCTCAGCACGGCATCACAACCCATTGTGCTCATACCAGCCTGACTGACCAAGAACGACAGAACAACACCGATACCGAATAGCAATACAAAGCCGACCATCATACCGATACCCTTGTCTTTTAAATCGTCTTTTTTAACTTCGCCCTTAGAGATAAATCCCCACGCCCAACCTGCAATAACAAATGCTGCGCCAACAAACGCCAATGTTCGCAATGTTTTGAACACACCGTGCATTTGAGCAATCAACGCACACAGGCCATTATCGCCGGCTGCGAACGCAGGAACAGACACCATAACGCCAATCAACGCAAAGTTTAATTTGTTTATCAGTTTTTTCATATAAATCCCCTTTTGCTTTCTTTGATATACTGATTTTATCATAATTCCCCCACCCTTTCAAATATAAAAAACACGCCACACGTGGCGCACACCAATGTTTCGTTTATAAAAAAAATGCGCCATTGGCGCATTTTTTTACTGTGAAACAATTATATAACGACGTTTCAAAACCGGCTGATTGCAGGTCTTGCAACCACAGGACGGGGCGTCCACAACCTCGCGCGCGGCCGGAACAATAATCTGGCGGTCGTGACGTGGTGCCTGGCCCAGGTTGTCACGCGCATACAAATCTGAACAACGGGTATTACGATACACAATCTTTTTACCGTTATTCATATCATAAACATCATTGCTGAAACGATGACCGTTTTCGCCCATTGTGTAAATGCAATCTTCGCCATCTTGGGTATAGCGAACGCCACCCTTGTAATAATCATAACTGCTGCATGCCGCCAATGCTGACAACGCCAAAACAGAAACCAAAACTTTTTTCATATCGCACCCTTTACGGTTTTTATCTGCGTTCTCTGTCCAGCCCCCCGATTCGTGATTTTATTATTGCACAAAATCGCCCGTTGTCAAGTTTTGTCATAAATTTTCCACGGGCGCGTTCGCCACAAATATGATATAATCATCATAAAAACCCAAGGAATACGCATTATGAAATATTCTGATTTCGGATTGGTCAACACACGCGCGACATTTGCCGACGCAATTCGTCGCCAGTATGCGGTGCCGGCATTTAATTTTTATAATATGGAAACATTACAGGCAATTTTATCTGCGGCGCGCGACACGCACAGCCCGGTTATCCTGGCGGTATCAGAATCCGCACTGAAATTTATGGGTGGCGATATGCTGATGGGAATGATACGTGGCGCAAATATTCGCGACAACGAACGCATCACACTGCACCTGGACCACGGTTCCAGTTTTGATGCATGTCGCGACGCGCTGGAATTGGGATTTTCATCTGTGATGATTGACGCCAGCAAATTGCCGTTTGATGAAAATGTGGAACTGTCACGGCGCGTTGCCGAACTGGCGCACAAATACGACGCCACCACCGAAGCCGAATTGGGGACTATATCAGGCATAGAAGACGAAAACACATTTTCCAACCATTCCAGTTATACAGACCCCAACGACGTTGTAAAATTTGTGAATGCAACTGGAATTGATTCATTGGCCATCGCCATCGGGACCAGTCACGGCGCATACAAACGCAAAAATGAAAACGAAAAACTGCGTCTGGACATACTGGACGAAATCGCGAAACAGTTGCCAGAATTCCCACTGGTCTTGCACGGGGCAAGCAGTATTCCACAGAACTTTGTCAAAACCATAAATGAATTCGGCGGTGCGTTATCTGGCGCATTGGGGATTGACGCACAACAACTGCGCGCAGCAACAAAAATGAACATCTGTAAAATAAACGTGGACAGCGATTCCCGTCTGGCGTTCACCGCCGGCGTTCGCGCGTCACTGGGTCAACACCCAGAAATGTTCAACCCACGCGATTTTCTAAAAACCGCCCGCCAGAACATCTATGAAAATTGCACAGACGAAATCAACCGCATAATGGGGTCTGATAATAAGTTATAAAAGTACGATTTTTTAACGGCGATATATGCTCATTTTTGCATAAACAAACATTTTTTCAACCTGTTTATTTATGGTTATCGCACTTTTGTTGATTGCCCTCATACACATATGAATTTAGCATTGCATGTGTAGATTAACCGAAGCTACAACAACAAAAAGGCACTACCATGAACTACATTCTTTTGATACAAAAAAATAAACCTTGCATGAAATGCGACCCTCTGGATGTTGAACCATGCGAGGGGACCGACGTACCAGACACCCCAAGTTGTGGAATTATGGTTGAAGACACAGATGGCGAATGGATTGAAATGAAAAGCCCAAGAAACATTTGGCCTATGCTTACACAATACAAGAAGGTTAAGAATACCATTAATCAAAGATATTATAGAGCTAGATAAAGTATTGGCTGGAAACACCAGCCAATACAATACTTTTTATAAAATGCGATATACACCCAATACTTATACATTATCAAATGGTCTGAATGTTATTCTGGACGATTTTGATATCGCAACCGCATGCGTTGAAATTGCAATACACTCTGGGGCCACGGACGAATCCGACGCATCAGAATTCGGCATAACGCACTTTGTTGAACACATGCTGTCCAAAGGCACGCGCCAACACCCAGACACCATGGATAACACAACCAATATTCCCATATCTATTGGTGGCGTACGCAACGCTGGAACAACATACGATAAAATGTGTTTGTTTGGGCGCGTGTTGGCCGAAAATCTGGACAAACTGTTGGAATTATTTTCAGAACAATTAAGTGATTCCCTGTTTGACCCGCACAAGATTGAAATTGAACGCGGTGTAATTCTGGACGAATACAGACGCAAAATGATGGACAGCGTGACCACATTTAATGTATTTTCCAATGAAAAATTATTTGGCGCACATAATATCCTGGGAACGCCAGATACAATAAAATTATTTACGCGCGAACATTTGATAGATTATTTCCATAAAGTCTTGTCTGCACAAAATATGACCATTTGTATATCTGGAAAAATTACCAACCCAGAAAAAACATTACACAAACTGGAAAAATTGTTCGGCTGGATTCCGGCATTTCAGATGTCACACACCCAACAAAAAATTACGCCAATCATTGCGCACAATTTAAAAGACGACCAACCAAACATCCAACTGCGCATTGCGTTTGAAAATATAATTCCCAACGATTTGAAACATCGGTATCAAACACTGGCCATAAACAGATTCAATTTTTTATTTAGCAAAAAACTGCACGAAATTGTTCGCAATAAACTGGGTATGGCATACGGCATATCCACTGCGCGCATGGAGCGCGCAACTGTATCAGCACACACAATCAACACATCAACCAGCCCGCAAAATATTGACACAATCATTGCAACACTCGCGCGCGAATGTGCCAGTGCGCAACAGAACCCAGAAATTACCGATGACGATGTTGCGCGTTCATGTATGCTGATGAAATTACAATTTGCCGACATCATGGAATCCGCGCCAAAACGTTGCGGAAAACTGTTGGACCACTGGCATCAATATGGTGCACTTTACAACCCGATGGGGGAAATGTACACAAATGACCAAATGACAAAATCAGATATCATTGACGCCACAAAAGATTTCTTTACCCCACCGGTATCAATCTTGACCCAAGGACCAGGTGTAAAATCAGACCTGAAACAAATCTGGACGGCAAATTTCAAATAAACAACGCGCCACAATGGCGCGTTTATTTCTAAGACAAACCCGAACGGTGCAGATGGTGGGTAGCGTGGTTTGCGAAGTGTATTAAACATACACGAACCGTCGCCACGCCGCGCACAGATGTATCATATCTATAAATAAATTAGAACGGTGCAGATGTGCGTAGTGTGGTTTGCGAAGTGTACAAAAACGTACACGAGCAGAACACACCGCGCACAGATGTGCCGTTATAATTTATTTGGCGCGTTCTACGTATTCCAGGGTTTCAGTATTCACCACGATTTTTTCGCCGGCTTCTACAAACAGCGGAACTTGGACGCGGATACCATTGTCCAAAACGGCCGGTTTGCCACCACTGCTGGACGCGGTCTGGCCCTTTAACGCAGGTTCGGTTTCTTCAACTGTGGCGATAACTGTTTTTGGCAACGAGATAGATACAGGTTTGCCTTCTACAAAGTTCGCCTTGACGTTCATTTCTGGGGCCAAGAATTTCATTTGCTCGCCCAACGATTCAACCGGCATTGTGAACTGTTCATAATCGGACAGATTCATAAAGAACGCGTCTGTCCCATCAGAATACAAATACTGGCATTCAAAATCCTCAACCATCAGTTTTTCAACCTTGTCTTCGGCGCGCCAGCGATCGCCCCCCTTGTTCCCAGAATCAATATCACGCAAATCGGCCTGAACAAAGGCACCACCCTTGCCCGGCTTGACCTTGGTAATAGATGTCACAGAATAACGGCGGCCATTGTGCGAAATTACCCAACCCACGCGCATATCGTTTGCAATATATGATGCCATTGTTTTTACCTCTTTGATTTTTTATGAATTATAAAAATGCAACTGCCCGGTTGCAAGGCTTTTATTACGAATTACGCTTGTGCGTCCAATATCTGTCTATGCTTTCCATAATCAGTTTATCGGCCGCGTCGCGATTTGCCCAACCAGATACCTTGGACCAAGAATTTGGTTGTAAATCCTTGTAGTGCTGGAAAAAGTATTCAATCTTTGAACGCAAGATTTCCGGCAACTGTTCAACATATTCTGTTTGGGTGTAATACGGGTCAATCCGTTCCAACGGAACACAGATAATTTTTTCATCACCACCGGCCTGGTCTTCCATAATCAGGGCGCCGATTGGGCGAACCTCTATTAAAACGCCGGGACGCAATGGCGCATTACAAACAACCACACAATCCAATGGGTCGCCATCATCGCCCAATGTTCCCGGAAAATATCCATAGTTTGCAGGATATGCCATTGGCGCGTGCAAGATTCTGTCCACGCGTGGCAGTCCGGTTTCTTTATCAATTTCGTATTTTACGAATCCATTTTCTGGAACTTCTATAATTGCATTCATCTTTTTCGGGGGCATTTTTCCCGGTGCAATTTCTGCTATTGTCATATTCATCCTTTTTCTAAACTCGGCCAATTCTATCAGAAAAAAATACCTTTGCAAACGAATCGGGCAATAAAAAACGCCCCCAACGGGGCGTTTTTATTTTTCCTACATTCTCATTGGCATCAAGATGAACAATGCATCTGTATTTTTATCCGTTGATTTAATAATAGTTGGTGACAACGGGTCCTGCATTTCCATCTGGAATTTTTCGCCTTCAACCTGGCCTGCGACGTCCATCAAGAACTTTACATTAAATGTGACTGTGAACGCTGCATCGCCATTATATTCAATGTCCAATTCCTGGGTCGCTGTTCCAGCATCTGGGCTGGACGCATTTACAACCAGTTTGTTCATAGAATATGTCAACTGGACAGATTTTGTTTTATCAACACTGGCCACAGATACCAAATCAACCGCGTTCAAGAATTGTTTTCTGTCCAAGATTGCAATCTTGTCATTGCCCTTGGGGATAACAACGCGATAGTTTGGATATTGGGCATCAACCAATTTGCTGGTCAAAATTGCCGCCCCGACCGTAAAGCGCGCCTTGGTATCAGACAATTCAACCGTGACATCGTCAACCGTTGCGTCTTCTAATAATTTAGACAATTCGCCGATTACACGACGTGGCAAAATAACCGCCGGCATTTCCGCACTGCCTGCTGGGGCCGGCATTGCACACAACGCCATACGCTGGGCATCGGTTGCAACCGCCGTCAACATTTTTTCTTTGCCATCATCAGATATATGGAAATAAATACCGCCCAAATGATAACGAACATCGTCGGTTGGAATTGCAAACTTTGTTTGATTTATCAAGTGTGCCAAATCGCCGGTTGTCATCTGGAACTTTGTGGTCAGATTGCTGCCTGCCATGGCCGGGAAATTTTCCGCCGGCAATGTTGGCAAACGGAATACCGCACGTCCACTGGACACCACCAGTTGATCGCCAGCCTGTTTAAATGTGATTTCGGCATCATCTGGCAATTTACGCACAATATCATACAACATCTGGACCGGAACAGTTGTCTTGCCGCCCAACGTAATGTCGGCCGCCACATGTTCAACCAATTCCAAATCAACATTTGTCGCCGACAAGATTAAATCATCAGCAACTTCTAACTTTACATTCATCAATATCGGCAATGTCGCGCGCTTTTCAACAATGGACTGCATATGTCCCAACGCACGGATTAAAACCTGACGAAATACCGAAAATTCCATTATTACACTCCTAAATATCTTATGGTTTCCCACATTCTTTTATCTGATTTTACCAAAAAATGCCGATTCGGTGCAAGAGCAAATACGCACCCCCGACGCGACAAATCAGAACAAACAAAAAACTGGCCGCAGACACGCGACCAGAATACGTTTATTCCGGGATAACTTATTGTTTTTCAATAACTTTTTCCAACTTTGCACGTAATTTTTTCATATCGTCGTATTTGGTGAATTTACCCTTTTCTGCAATAGAAATATCACCGCTTTCTTCGGATACGACCAAAACCGTGGCACTGGACACCTCGGACAGGCCCAACGCCGCGCGATGACGCGTGCCATATTTCCAATTCAGGTTATTTTGCGACAGTGGCAAAATTCCCCCTGCATAGGCAATACGTTGGTTTTCAATTATCACCGCCCCGTCATGCAATGGTGTTTTGTTAAAGAATATCGTCAACAATAATTCACTGGTGACAACTGCATCAATATGAACGCCTTTTTTATCAATGGCACTTTCGTCCAATGTTGACGGGAACACAATCAACGCACCAGTCTTTTTTGCCGACATATATTCAACCGCACTGCACAGCGCGTCCAGGCAACGTGTATCTTTGGTTGCGATGCCACCCTTGCGGAACATACGGGTCCAGCCCTCTAAATTTCCCATCAACGCCATAAATTTACGCAATTCTGGTTGGAAAATAACAATCAGACCCAACGACAAGAACAGCGCAGTCCAATGCAAAAATCCGCCCAACAAATCTAAATGCGCCCACGTCAGCACGAAACTGGTGAACCACAATGCGGTCAACCCCAGCAATCCACGCACCAATCGTTCAGACGATGTGTTTTGAATAAAACTTCTGTAAAACAGCCATACTAAAACAGCGATTATTAAAATTTGCGTCAATCCAAGCCAACTAAACATTTATTATCTCCTTAGTTTATTTGTTTTCTTTAACTTCTTGCCTTGATGTTATAACAGTTTTTTCCAAATCTGCAACAGGTATATTCAACCAATCTGGATCGTTGCGTTGCGGTGGCGCACCACGGGTCATTGCGGTTTCGCACGGGTGTTCGTCCGCCAGCCAGTTTTCCAATAAATCCCCTGCCAACAGACCGACGCCGGCCCCAGCAACCAAACCAATTCCGCCAGTGAACGGCGCCAACAGCAACCCCAACCCGGTCGCCGATGCAACCTTGCCTGCAACAGCCGCGCCACTGATTTTTATATCAGGTTCTGCCAAATTCCCTGTTATTTCAACAGAATTTACCACATTTCCGGTCAGCGACAGTTTAATACCACGAACAGGAACCGTCGTCAATGCCATCTTTAATTTTTCTTTGCCTAAATCCAAACTGCCGGCCAGACGTAAATTTATGGCATTGGTTTCCACCGCGACCCCCTGTTGCGTTTCTGCAACCCCATTGCGCAATTTAGTATTCAACGCCACACACGAAATTTTCATCTGGTTATATTTCTTTTCCGTTCGGAACATATCCTGGACACTGTGTCGCAACGTCGTCAAGAAATCCGTCCCATACATATATGCCACCAGCGCAGAATACGCATATCCAGACCCAGACGATTTTACCTGGACGGGCCCCGTTGCCGTCGCCATCAGTTCAGACAAATTTGTCCCGTTGGCCTGTAAATATACATCTATGTTTGTCGGCAAATCTGACAACAGGTCTGTTTCACGAACCTGGGTCAATATTTCACCAACCTTGATATCGCGTCCACGTGCCGCCGCGGTGGCGTAATACCGTCCTTCGCCGTCAATATTAGCATCAACGCCAATCGTTATTTTGCCACCTGCCATTGACACATCGCCATCAACGCGCAGTGCGCCATCATTTAATTTTGCCCGCAGGTCAATATCACTAATTGTCAAATCACGATACACAACCAATTTACCAATCTTTGCGGTCAGATTCACATTGAACTCGCGCAATTCTTTACCATACAGTGGTGTATCTTTGAACACGTTCAAATCGCGCTTTGGGCGCACCCAGTTTCCCTGATACCATTCTGGGAACACCTGGATTAAATTTATGGATTTTGATTCAACCTTGGCATTTATCACCATTTGTGGCCGGCCCCAATCCACACTGCCCGACAGACGCACTTCGTTTCCACGAACCGTAAAAGACGATTTTCGCAACGTCAATTTAGTGCGGTCCAGCCCACCTGCGATATTTACGCGCATTGTCGGAATCTGGGTCAAATCCAGTTGCAACAGACGCCCCACCGCCGACACATCTGGAATATCGCCCTTGATAACAAAATCAATCGGTGCGTGGCTGGTACCTTCCAGTGCAATATCTGCAATCAGTGCGTCGCCCCCTGTTGAAAACGCAACGCGCATCGGATAAATCCGACGTTCTGCATTATATTCATAGTAAGACAAAATAAACGGGAATACATCATCGCCATTTTTTATCCACCCCGTGTATTCACGTGTATCACTGCGTGGGACATATCGCAACGAGAAATCCGCCAACGAATATTTTTTACCAAAAACGTGCGCGGTTAAATTATGCACCTCTATTCCGCCCAGGCCCGGATCTTCAAATGGGAATTTTTTAGGCCCGGCATCCGCAGGCGTGTCTTCGTCGTCTTTTTTTGGACTCATCATAACAGACAATTCGCCGGCCGCATTTTTTTCCAGGCAAACGTCTGCCCCATAAATCTTTACATTTTGAATTGTCGGCATTGGCCGAAACAGCGACACCAAATCCAACGTGACGTCTATCTTTTCAGCACTGAACGCATACTGATGTTCTGCCCAATCTGCACTAGGAACACGCACCTGGTTTAATTCAATACGTGGGCGCAAAGAAAATTTCCACGACACATCACCTGCGATTTCAACGGGCATTCCGGTCGCATTACGTAATATAGACAAAACGTTTCCACGCAATGTTTCCAGGTTCACCTGGCTGAGTGCGATGAAAAACGCAACCAACAGTCCGCCAAAGAACAGAACGACAATACGCGCAATCATCAAAAATTTTCTTTTTCTTCTGGTCTTCACATCTCCCCCCAGTCTATGGTAATTGGAATTCAAAAAATTCCATAATCTGTGTCATAAATGCCGGCGGTACGGCACGAAATGTCATCACACGCCCAGTCGTCGGATGCTGAAACGTCAACTGATACGCCAACAAAAACAGATTGTTTGTTGCCATAATTTCACCCAACGCATCTGGCGCATTGCGCCCAGACCCATACAGCGCATCACCCACAATCGGCGCATTTAAAACCATCGCACTGTGCACACGCAACTGGTGCGTGCGACCTGTTTTTGGCGAAAACAGAACCCACGACAAATGTTCACCTGCGGTTGCCAAAACCTGGTATTCTGTGATTGCACGTTGTGGACGTTGCCCTGTGCCGTTATTGGTCCGGGCCGGTGAATCAAAAACCTGGCCCTTTATCATATAATCATCAATCGTGCCACGCGCCGGTTTCACCTCGCCATTTAATAACGCCAGATATTCTTTGTGCGCAGTTTTCGCCTGGAACGCGGCCGTCAGATTTTGCGCCGCACGCAGATTTTTTGCCACAACCAACAGCCCTGATGTTTCCCTGTCCAATCTGTGAACCAATGAAATTTTATCATACGGAAACAGCGCAGTTGCCATTTTATCCACAGATTTACGGATTCCTGTTCCGCCCTGGACAGCCATACCCGCAGGTTTATTAAACACAACAATATCATCGTCGCTGTGAATTATGCACTTGCGCAATTCTTCTAAATCCGCCAGTGTGAAATTATCGCCACTTTCTGTTTTCTTGGGGCGCACGGTGTATCCGGCAACCGTTGGCGGAATACGAACGACATCATCTGTGCGCAAAATTTCCTGACCGTGAACACGACGTGAATTAACACGAATTTGCCCCCCACGACACAGACGATAAAATTCACGCTGGGGCATAGACGGGAAATGTCGCAAAAACCAACGCAACAAACGCACGCCATCTTCGGTCTGGGAAACTGTGATTGCATCTGCCATAAGAACGCCCGTTATTCACCGTATGTTATCTGAACGCTGTTTGTTGCGTCGCTTTTACTGCAATCGCCGACAGCGCCCCCCTGTTTGCCATTAGACATAATATACCCAACCGAATCGGACCACGCCTTGGTCACAAAATATTCACAATCAGATTTAGACAACCCATCAATAGAAACAACAAACTGGCGCGAGTTCGCCGGGTCAACCGCCAACGCGTATGTTCCGCCGTATGGATTCTTGTTTGTCATACCAATCGCACCAAATATTGTTGAATTGTCTATGTGTGAATAATCGTCAAATTCACCCAACAGCGCGCGAACCTGGGTCACCATCTGGATAACTTCATCATTGACGGCATTACGTTTTTGTGTGCGCATTGCGGTTGAAATCATACCGATTGCCCCAACCGTTATAACGCCCATAATCGCCAACACGCCCAACATTTCAATCATTGACCGACCAGATTCTTGTTTCATTTTTATATCCCTTATTTGCTATTTGTTTTTTTTATTTTATCATAATTAGTATGAATATTCAATTTTCTGATTTAATTGAAAACAGTCCAAATGCCCCCGGCGTATATAAAATGTATGACGCCGATGGCATGCTGTTATACGTTGGCAAGGCCAAGAATTTGGCCAATCGCCTGCGCCAGTATGTGGACACATCAAAACTGGAATTGCATAAACAGGTTATGCGCAGTTTGGTCACGCGCGTAGATTGGGAAATCGTTCCGACCGAATCGGACGCACTGATACGCGAACAAGAATTGATAAAGACCCTGCGACCAAAATATAACATTATGCTGACCGATGGGAAAATGTACCCTATGTTGGCACTGACCAATTCTGAATTTCCCCGTCTGTTAAAATTCCGCGGTAAAATTTCACAACGACGTGATGTATATGGCCCATATCCATCGGTTGGCGCACTGAACGAAACCATAAAAATAATTCAAAAGGTATGCCAAATCAGAACGTGCAGTGATACATTTATGCGCAACCGGGCGCGGCCGTGTTTATTACATCAAATCGGCCGTTGCAGCGCGCCGTGCGTCCTGGCACAATCAGACTATGCCGCGCGCGTCAGTTTGGCACGAAAAATTCTGACTGGGGACAGCGAACCTATCATCGCCGACCTGACAAAACAGATGCAAAAATATTCTGCGGAAATGGACTTTGAATCGGCGGCGGTGGCGCGTGATAAAATTGCCGAATTGACACATACTGCAAATCGCGGTATACAGCGAAAACGTGCACATAGCGCAGATTTTGATTGGGCAAATGCCACCGATGATTTAGAAAAATTTTTGGGACTGAAAATATCTATGGCGGGCGTATTTGATAACTCGCACTTGTTCGGTCGCAGCGCGGTTGGCGCAATGATTACATTTGGCCACGACGGATTTATAAAAACCGGCTATCGGCATTTTAAATTACGCAATGCTGCGGCGGCTGGAAATGACATTGCAATGATGGCCGAATTTGTTGCACGCGCGAACGAAAAAAACGATCTGGATTTGATAATCGTTGACGGTGGTATGGCCCAGTGGCGCATTGCCCACCGCGTTGCCCCCAACGTTCCAATCCTTGGCGTCACCAAGGGCGAGGTTCGCAACGGCGACGAACATTTCATTATGCCCGACGGTACCGTAAATCGCGACGTCCCCAAGGATTCACGTCTGTTTTTATTACTGCGCGCCGTCCGGGACGAGGCGCACCGTTTCGTCATCACATATCATCGCACAGTTCGCGCCAAAACAATGACATCGTCTGTGCTGGACGACATAGAAGGCATTGGCCCCCGGCGCAAACACGCACTGTTGACACACTTTGGCACGGTTCGCGCCATATCTGATGCCGACCTGGCGGCACTGTTGCGGGTTCCAGGGCTGGGGCAAAGTGCGGCTGAAAAAATTTATGCATATTTTCATTCAGGGGTGGTATAATAGACCTGTTCATGATTTATAATAACAAAGGAGTAAAACATGAAATTCTTCGTAAACTTTTTATCCGCATTCCGCATAACTGCGGCATTTGCGATAATTCCAACAATTATGTTCGGTATGTACAAGACAACATTTTTCTTGTATGTTTTGGCGGCAATATCGGATTGGTTTGACGGCTTTCTGGCGCGCAAATACAACGTATGCAGCAAACTGGGTGGCGTGCTGGACCACATCGGTGACAAATTGTTGGTCTGCAACACATTGATTATGTTGGCGATAATGATGCCGGTATGGTTTATCGTTGTTCCAATTATTTTAATGATTGCACGCGAATTGTATATCAGTGGCCTGCGCGAATTCTTGGGCACCCAGAAAATTGAAATGCCTGTTCCCAAGGCGCGTTTTTCACTGGGCAAAATAAAGACAACGTTCCAGATGATTACAATCGCTGCTTTCTTGGGCGTGTTCGCAATCGGTTCATTGGTCACCCCACAAACGACCAGCCGCGTGTTCGTATATGCGATTTACATCTTGCCCCAGATTGGCATGTGGGGATTGTGGATTTCGCTGGGTGCGTCCCTGACCAGCGCGGCACAATACACACGCACATTTGCAGAAAAATTAAAGAAAATTAAATAATAAAAATACCGGCAAATTTGCCGGTATTTTTTTACCATAAAAAATGCGCTATATGCACCGTTTCCTGCACATAGCGCGTTTTTTAGAACCACCCTTTTTTGGCCGGTTTTGTTTCTGCAAATTCGTTCAAAATCTTTTTCTGTTTTTCAGTCAACTTTGTTGGAATTTGCACCCCAACCAAGATGTACAAATCACCAAAACTGTTGCTGCGACCTGTGGGCATACCGTGACCACGAACGCGCAGTTTTTCACCAACCTGGGTACCAGACGGAACCTTGACCGACAGTTTCTTGTCATCAATGGTATCAACCTCTATCTCGCCCCCCAGGGCCAGGGTTGTGAACGGCACGTCAATCCGCGAAACCAAATCTGCCCCGACGCGTTCAAAACGTTCATCAGGCGCAATATGAATATCCAAATAGAAATCACCCGGCGTGCCACCGTTTGACGCAGCCTCGCCCTGGCCTGCCAGACGCAGACGCGCACCATCATCAATGCCGGCTGGAATCTTGACGTCCAGCGTTCTGGATTTATGCACCGTCCCAGTTCCGTCACAGGCCGTGCATTTTTTATCAATCTTGCGCCCCAGTCCCCCACAATCAGGACACGGCGTTTCCACCGCAAAAAATCCCTGGCGCGTGTGAACATATCCCGTACCACCGCACGTTTTGCATGCCGGGGCCGGTTTGCCATCAGCGGTGCCATTGCCGGCACACTTTTCACACGTCACATTGCTGGAAAACTTTACCGTATGCGTTGTGCCAAAATATGCATCACGCAGTGATATTGTGACATCGTCCAACAAATCACGACCACGATTTTGTTGTGCGCCACGGCCGGCACCAAAATCACCGAATCCGAATCCACGCATCGCCTCGCGCAAGATGTCGTCCATACCGGCACCGCCACCCATATCAAAATGAAATGCGCCATTACCGAACGGATTTCCACCAAAGCCTGCGCCAGCCGACGCGCCATTACCCCCTGCGAACGCCGCATCACCGAATCGGTCATACGCCGCACGTTTTTGTGGGTCTTTCAGGATATCAAAGGCGTTATTTACCTCTTTAAATTTTTCCTCGGCTGATTTATCCCCCGGATTTTTATCAGGGTGATATTGCATAACCAGTTTATGATATGCTTTTTTAATATCGGCATCCGACGCGTCACGCGCGACACCCAAAACTTCATATGGATTTTTATTCATAATCTTAGGCCTATTATTTTTTCATTGATTGATATATAAGGTCCCCAACAGAAAAATTCAAGTCCATAAAACTGTTTCGCTTGCGAAAAATGAATTTTTGCGCTAATAATACGGTGCTATGACAGAAAATAATACACACACATATGATGCATCAGATATTCAAGTACTAGAAGGATTGGAAGCTGTTAGAAAAAGACCGGGAATGTATATCGGTTCAACATCTCAAAGAGGTTTGCACCACTGTATTTATGAAATCGTGGATAACTCCATCGATGAAGCTCTGGCCGGGTACTGCACCCATATTGAAGTGACCATCAAGCCGGGCAATATCATCATACAAACTTTTCCGTTCTGCCGTGACATTATTTGCAGACAGTTTATCTATAATCTCCTGTAATGTAATATCATGATTAGCATCTGTATTGTCCAGAAGAATTTTTGCAAGATACAGTATCTTAAGCTTTTGATTACTCCTAGCTCCGCGTCTTTGCTTTTCAACTAATATTTCCATTTTCTCTGCCATTAAAGCACCCCCTAATATTTAAATTATAACTATTATATTCTATCGTTTTTATAATAGCAACATTCCTTTTTTCTAACACCTACAGAAAGTGCCACCAGTGACTTCTTACTAATATCTGGTAATATAAAAAAGAGTTCCAAACAGCAACCATATTGTCTGCTGATTGGAACTCTTCCGTTATACGTGTCAGTGTCCGACTGCATTCACGCGGAGTGGACTAGACGGGAGTCGAACCCGTGTCCAAAAACCAATC
>OLHA01000157.1_pt1 | contig 38138 bp, 51 predicted proteins | sample 1605961 | NCBI WGS metagenome assembly OLHA01 (sample SAMN03283288) | human gut metagenome | biome: human-associated habitat; material: feces | host: Homo sapiens | place: Peru | collected 2012
GGTAAGAATGTTTATGTAGTAGGTATGATGGGTTAGACAAGGTTACTGGTGTAATGCGCACATGTTTATATTTGTTATATATATTACGTGCATTAGTCTTAGTGGTTAATTTGGTATTTTGGGTACGTTATGGGCGGCAAGCAGCGTGCTGATAATACACACCGGCGTGTGTAAATAGCGTTAAGATACGAAGGTTAACTAGTAAGGTTATGAAGGGTACCGGAATCCTATATGCGAAAGGCCGGGGTGGTTTTTTTATCTAAAAGATGGGGTAGTTTTATGGCGAAAGGGAAGCCTGGGACTGGGAAGCCTGTTAAGGAACGGACTGGCATAAAGATGCCGGATGATTTTTGTGTAAATGGTTGGTGTCGTGCGAACAACTATTTATTAAAGGAAGAAGATTTTGAGAGCAAGCGTTTATACAATCAGGAACGGTTTAAGCGTTCTGGTGTAGTTATGCGTGCGTATCAGCAGACGGATGTGTACAAGAAGAGTTGGTCTGCTGTAATGGCTGATAATTGGGAAGAGCGTGCGCGTGCGGCGCGGCAGGCGAGTGACACTACTGAAGTATTATTGTTAGAGAAGTTAACTGCGCGTGAAGATGGTGTAACGACGAGTGAGTTAGTTGCTAATTGTATAAATTTGATAGCGAAGGAACTAGCGAAGCGTGGTGCGAGTGGTGTTGAGCAGTTAGAACTGAAAGATTTGGTATTAATCTCGAACACGTTAATAGGTTTAATGAAGACTGCGAGTGCGACGAAGAAGGAACAGGGTTGGAAGGTACCGCAGGTACAGGTTAACAATGTAACGGTTAACAATTCGTCGAAGACTGGTGGTGTAGTTGGTGGGTTGAGTGACGTTATTGACATAAGGGGCACCAAATGACGCAGCAAGAGAAGTATGAACTTGCGAAGAAGTTGTTATTAAACTTCAAGGAATATGTGAAATGGATACACATGCTTGCGCAAGGGTCAGAATATGACATGATGCCGTGTCATGAAAAAATATGTGACACGTTACAGAAGTACGCTGAAGGAAGGAATGAGAAGCGTAATTTAATGATAAACTGTCCTGTTGGGATGGGGAAGTCGTTATTGGTTCAGTATTTTATCACGTGGTGTTTTGCGCGTAACAAGAGTTGTATGTTCTGTTATGTGTCGTATGGGGAGAAACTGATTAAGAAGTTATCGCGGGACAGTCGTAATCTGATGATGTTGCCTGAATGGGAAGAACTATTTGGGAAGGAAATGGATCCGGGCGACAAATCGGTATTAAACTATCACTTAATAAGTGGTGGGTTAAGAAGTGGGTTGACGGCTGGTACGATATCTTCGGCGTTGCTTGGTGTTGACTGTGGCAGTCCGGCATCCCCTGATCAGACCTACACTGGTTCAATGATTTTAGATGATATTTGTTCGCCTGAAATTGTAACGTCCGTGCATGAGCAGATAAACACGCCCGAAATATATCAGCGCAAGTTAGCCACGCGAAGAAGAACGCCCAAGACTGGCACTATATGTATTATGCAGCGGCTACATCCGCAGGATTTTGCTGGCTGGGTTGCTAAAAATGAACCAGACGAATGGGAATGGGTTATTATTCCTGCGTTGAATGAAGCGGGGGAGAGTTTTTATCCCAAGCGTTATCCCAAGGAAGAATTAGAGCGGTTACAGAAGCAGAATCCGTATATGTTTGCTGCCATGTACATGCAGAAGCCGATTGAGAACTATGGTGCGTATTTTCATCCGGAATGGATACAAACGTTTAGAACGACGCCAGAAGCGTTTCAGAAAGTGTTTATCACCACTGACTTTGGTTTTACCACAAGCGGGGACAAGTCTGTATTTGCGTGTTGGGGCTTAGCAAAGGACAACAATCTGTACTTATTAAGAAGCCGAATGGGCAAATGGGAAAGTCCTGACGCTAAAAAGTACTGTGTAGAGTTTTTCAGGCACTGTAATGCGGCGTTTAGACAGTGCAGAAGGGTTTATGTTGAAAATACGTTGTCTGGTATAGGTTTCATACAGGAAATGCGCAGGGAATGCCCTACAATGGCCATTGTGCCATTAAGACGTGGTGCCAAGAAGAACAAAATGAACCGTGTAGAGTCAGCAATGACTTGGTTAGAAGCCGGAAGGGTGTATTTTAGGGAAGCAGACCCAAACTTTGTACCAATGCGCGCCGAATTGCTGGCTTATAACCCAGGTGATAAAAATCCAAAAGATGAATGGATAGATAACGCGGGAGATGCTTGCGAGATAGCCTTTAATATGAAAGCCAGTTCAATTTTTGTTTAAGTGGAGTAAAAAATGGAGTTCTTAAGAATGACGGCGAAAGAGTATAGACAACAGTTTACAAAGAACAAATATCATGCGCAGAAGACTGAAGTGGGCGGAATAACGTTTGATTCCAAGAAAGAAGCCAAGGACGGCCTAAAGTTGCAACAACTCGCTTCTACGGGCGTTATTTCTAATTTACAGAGGCAGGTTAAGTTTGTTCTCCAGGAAGGGTATAGAAACAGCCAAGGCAAAGCGATACGCCCAATATGCTACATAGCCGACTTTGTTTATGAACGCGACGGGAAGAAGTACGTACAGGACTCTAAAGGTGTACGAACCGAGGTTTATAAAATTAAGCGAAAAATTTTTGAAAAAAAATACCCGGAATATATTTTCCTTGAAACATAGTGGCGCGGGCTTTTCTTAAATGCGAGCCCAAGGAACCCTGTTTACCGCCAATCAATTTCATCGGTGTTTGATTTCCCAAGGTTACAATCTGCGCACAAGACCTGCAGGTTGGTTGGGTCTAGCCGCTTGCTCCAATCTTTAGATAAAGGCACTATATGGTCTACGTGCAGTATTACGCCGTCTTTTCTGCTACGCCCACAAAGTTGGCAACAACCGTTCTGTTCGCGCAAAACAGTGTAGCGCAATCTACGCCAAGCGTCAGATTCATAAAGTGCTTGCGCGTTCTTTTTGCTATAGCAGTCATTTGCCGTTTTGTTCTTTCGTGGTGGCAATGGCGGCAAAGGGATTATTGCATCGGGGCCCAAAGGCTTTTTCAAAATCTGGGAACTCTTCTCTGCTTTTATTTCTGGAATATAGCCAATAATTTCAAAAATGTAATCCGGAACCTCTGCGCAAGGATACGGGGCTGCCAGACTTATTGGTTTGACTGGCAAGACGATTCGCCCGCTGTTTTGCACGTAGTTTAACAAAACCCCCTGCCAAAAGAACGTGCCACAAGTACGCTTTTTGTGTTTTTTCAGTTGTTTTTTGTTTATGTTTGGAAACTGTTTTTTGAATAAGACCTTGGCTATTTCACATGGCGCGTTAAGGTTTTTGGGCAGTTTCAATTTTGGACTGTGTTTTCCTGCACTTGCCAACCCAATCTGCGATAAAATAACTCTGTTTAGACGAATCTTCATAACATACCCTTATTGTTATACCCTTAAAACAATGTGGCAGGCAACAGGATTCTTGCTTTTCGGTAGCGAACCTAGCCACATACCAATTATTATCTTTTAGGCACGGGAGTCAATTTTTTTGTTGAAATTATTTTTATAAGGTTGTAAGCATAAAAATGGTCTGGCAACGTAAGCAGATTTTCGACGACTTGAACACGAAGACGACCAGAGACCGGGGTGACAAAAAAATCACTAACGCTTGTCGGTTTGCAATAAACCGAATGATGGTACTAGAACATACGTACCCTGAGTTGCAAGAGTGTAACACCCATAGGGCTTCCACAAAAGTCACCTTGGTAGTAAGAGTGGACAAGTCGCCAAATAACTCTAAACTATACATAATATTTTTTATTTTGGCGCACTTTTTAATAACTTGTTGTTTATACTAAAAAACCCGCCGAAGCGGGAATTTTTATAATTTTTCCTGAATAAACTTAAGCGCCTCTTCAGCCCCCTCTTTTTCAACATTGACGCCGTATTTTAGCAACAAAGCGGTCAGCATTATGCTGTGCTTTACTTCCTCAGCCATAATATCGCGAATCATTTTTACGCCATTGGTGTCTTTTTCTTCTTCTAGGGCTGCCAACAGTGGCGCGTATTCTTCCAGCGCAGAGCCTTCAGATTTCATATTCTTCGTTATCAGTTCTTGAATTTTTTCCATTTTTAGGCCTCATAGGTACAAAGGTTGTTTCTTTGGTAAAACGGAGGTTTTCGACCTTAAAGCGCAGTTCGTCCCAGTCTATGCTGGCCTTAAACGCCTTGTATTCGTTTTTTTCCCAAATGTATGTTCGTGGAGAACTGATGGTCTTGTTTATGCTTTTAAGCCCGTCTTCTTGAAGCAAAAAACGCAGATACAACTCTGCGTCATCTTTTGAATCAAAATAATATTTGTCGGTGATGATGCCCTTGGGCGTAGTTTCACTGGCCAGAACCTCGTATTTATTAAAAGGTTCCCCGTTTTTTATCGGATAAAAACACGGCCCTCGTATCTCCATGCTCTGATTATATTAGATAAACTTGCTAAAAGTCAAACAATTAGTTATAATGACGGAGTGATAAAGGATTCTTTATGGCGAAAAAGGCTTCAATAAAAGATGTTAAGTTAAGCAACTCCATGCAACAGATGGTTTCTGGGATTATTCCTAGTGGGCAAAACACAGACGGTTCGCGTTCGCCTAACAAAATAAACTCCCTTCAAACCTTGGCGCAACAGGTTCGTGCCGGTTATATTACTTTGAACTATCCGTTGCTGACATATTTGTATCAGCAGTTTGGTTTGATTCAGTCGTTGATTGAAGTTCCTGTTCGTGACGCGTTTCGTGGTGGTTTAACGATTCATGGGTACGAGAAGAAGGTTGTTCCAGAGACACGGAAACGCAAAAAGAGCCTGTTTAGTTTCTGGAATGCTGAAGATGATAAAAAGAACGCGCAGCCCAACTTTGAAATAGAGCAACAGAAGAAGCGTGAGGCGTGGGAAAAAGAACAAACCGCGCTAGATAAGAAACTTAAAGAAGGCGACGATTCGTACTTCCGTGAAGAGATTACGCGTGAAGAAACCCGTAAGATAGAAATTTACCTGCGTCGTAATCAGGTGTGGGAAAAGGTTCAGCAGGCAGAATTTTGGAAACGTCTGTTTGGTGGTTCTGGCATTGTTATTATGGACGGCAGAGATCCTGCCACACCGTTAAACTTGGAAGATATTAACGAATCTACCGATTTGGACTTCTTCGTTACTGATAACTGGGAGCTGAGTGGTTCCACACAAACGGGCAACGATGGGCTATCACCGATAGATTGGCTTTCAGAAACGCCATTTATGGTTCGTGGCCATAAAATACACAAGTCGCGTGTTATCTTGCTTAAGGGCAAAGAGTTTACGCCTTTGTACCGTGCCGTAGGTCGTGGCTGGGGCATGTCCATTCTGGAACCGTTGGTTCGTACCTTGAATAAGGGCGTTAAAAACGAAAACGTTATCTTTGAGTTACTGGATGAAGCAAAAATCGATATTTTCCAGTTCTATGGCCTGAACGATGCCTTGCAGGACGAACAGGCCACCGATGCTATTACGCGCCGTGTGGGTTATGCTTCAATGGTTAAAAACTATATGAAAGCAATCCTTATGGACTCAGAAGACTCGTACAACCAGAAGCAAATTCACTTCTCTGGCTTGGCGGACTTAAAGGTCGATTCACGTGTGGATATGGCGGCAGATGCACGTATAAACATGAACAAGTTATATGGGACATCGCCCGCTGGCTTTAACTCTGGTGAGGCAGACCGCGAAACGTATGCTGATACTGTTGAAGCGGAAGTTCGCATGCCAGTAGAACCAGCAATCATTCGTATTTTGGAAGTTGTTGGTCGTAAGGTTCTGAACAAGACCTTGGACTGGGATATTGAATGGAAACCATTGATTCGTGCTTCTGAATATGAAATTGAAAAACAGAAAACATTGATGTTGGCGAACTTGAATGAAGCAAACATTTGGGGGCGCATAACAAACAAAGAATGGCAGGATGCCGTTAACAAATACAACTTGCTGGGCATTGACGTATCCTACAAAGAAACCTTTGTTGCTGACCCAATGGCAAAGCAGGTGTTCAAACCAGGGTTCGGAGGTAAGTAATGAGTTACTTTGAAAAAGAAAACACAGCCGTTCCACGTATTGAAGAGAACGAAATCCCAAAGGGCCAGACATACCGCGCCAAATTTATTTCTGCTGGCGCTGTAGGCTATAAAGACGGGGTTTACTTCCTGTCACAGGATAGTTTAGATTCTTTTGCGTGGACGTTGAAGGGTTGTCCAGTAGTTATTGGGCATCAGGATATTGAAGACACAAAAGACATGAAGGAAAAGGCAGTCGGCTACGTTTCCAACGTTGACCGCTGTGAGACCGGTGATTGGTATGCCGACTTCATTATTTTTGAAGACAAGGCCATAAATAAAATTGCTAACGGCGACGTTCCTTATGTTTCGTGTGCCTACAGAGCGGATTTAACGACCGATGATTGCGATATCAACAACGTTAAATACAAAAAGCGGATAATCGGCGGTGAGATGTTGCATCTTGCGCTTGTCAAAAATCCGCGTTATAATGGAACTGATATATGGAGAAACTCCACCGATGAGTTCTTTGTTGGTGAGGGTGCTTTATATAACGAAAAGGAAAACGTTATGTTCGGATTCAAAAAGACAAAAGTAGAGTTGGACAAAGATACGTTAATCAACACGTCTTTGGGCGACAAAACAATCGAAGAGTTAATTAACGAACTGGAAGCCGCACAAACAAAGATTGCGGAACAGGAAGCAAAAATCAAAGATTTGGAAGCAGAAAAAGAAGCAGCAAAGGCATCTGAAGCCACTGTGGTTGAAGATCCAAAGGTTGAAGAAACCGCTGTCGAAACTGAAACCAAAGAAAACGCAGTTGAAGTGGAGGAATCCACCGATGCTGGTTTGAAACAGGACTTGAATAACGCTTTGACCGAAAAGCCAAAAGTTGAAGTCGTCACAGTCCCCAATGTTAATGTTTAACAAGGAGTAAAGAAATGGCTATTGTAAAAACTAATTTCTATGCTCAGAGCTTGAACCAATTCGCGCCAAACCGTTTGCGCGGTGAATACTTGGATTGGGGCTTGAACGCTCAGGTCATGGAAGTTGAAATTGACGCTTCTTCTGCGCCGATTTACGCCGGGGATAAAGTCACCATCGTGGCTACATCTAAAGGCAAACTGAAAGTCAAAGCGGGAGCCGCTGCAGATAAGGCGTATGGCTATGCTTTGTACAATTCAAAACACAGTGTATTTAACCCAGGCGACATCATTTCCGTTTTGCGTGATGGCGGCGTTATTTCCGCAGTTACCGACGAAGAAATCAGTGCTGGCGATGTTGTTTATTACGACCCAGCAGATGGCGGCGTTACAAAAACAGCAGGCGCATTGAGCGGCCCAATGGGTATCGCGTTGGCAGCAGTTGCTGCAGCAGAAAACGGCGTTCTGATTCCTGTGGAAGTTGTTAAAGAACCGCTGGCATAAGGAGTAAGAAATGGCAGAAAAGAAATATTTGGTAAATGGCGTTGAAAAAGAACGCTCCGAATTGTTCAATGATGCCGAATTGGCGCGTATTGACCAAACACAAGAATTGGTTAATGCTGCTGGTTTTGGTGACATTGACATCACTTTGCTGACGGTTATCGAATCTGAAATTTCCCGTCAGAAATTCTACACAATCGACCCGGAAAAGTATTTGCCGGTTGACCACACCAAGGGTGGCTGGAACGACTATATCACCGTTCTGCGTTCCTTCTACAATATTGAAGGCGACATTGCTTCTTGGGAACGTGGCAATGACACAGATAATGCACGCCGTGGCCAAGTTGGCGCGAAAGTTGAATCTGTGCCGGTTAAAATCCACAACTTCAACAAAATGGTTTCCTGGTCGCTGTTTGAATTGCGTCAGTCTATGGAAACGGGTGTTTGGAACGTTGTTACGGAAAAAGAACGTGCGCGCAAAGTCGACCACGACTTGTCAGTTCAGCGTATGTTGCTGTTGGGCGACGCTTCCCACAAAGGTTTGTTGAACCAGACTGGTGTTCCTGTAGATGCTACAGTTTTGACAAAGAAGATTTCTTCTATGTCTGCTGCTGAATTTAAGACATTCTTGGGTTCAGTGTTTGGCAACTACTATGCACAGACAGGTATGACTGCTATGCCAGATACACTGGTAATGCCAGTAGAAGACTTCATGGGCTTGGGTGTTGCGGTTGACGAACAGTATCCAGTGTTCACAACTATGTATCAGCGCTTGACAGACGTGTTCCGTCAGGTAACTGGTAACCCGAATGCGGAAATCTTGCCTTTGGCATACTGCGATGCAAAATACAACAACGGTAAAGCCCGTTATGTTCTGTACCGCAAGGACTTCGACACACTGCGTGCCTACAACCCATATACTTACAACGTTGTACAGGGCGCGACAGTCGATGGCATGAACTATCAGAATACTGCGTATTCGCGTATTTCGGATGTGTTCGTGAACCGTCCAGCCGAATTGCTGTATATGGAATTTTAATTCTGTACGGCTACGCCTTAAGGGGGTTGGGGATTGCCCCGCCCCCTTTTTTCTTAATAGGAGAAACAAATGCAAATAGTAAATACAGGAACCGAAACGTTAACCCTGTCCGTGGCAGGAAACATTGTAGTATTAAAGCCAACACAGGCTTGCGAAATGACCGAAAGTCAGTTTGATGCGTTCCGACGCGTATTTCCAGAGTTGGAATGGGTTGAATTGGCTGCGGACGTAAAAGAGCCAGAAACCACACCAAAGGAAGCAAAGCATGTTGTCAAAAATAAAAAACAACGGAAATAGGGTTTTTTTGCCCTCTGGGCGCTGGTTAGAAAAAGGCGAGGAATTAACCGTCACAACCCCTGAAGCGCACCTGTTGGTTATTACAAGCCCAAATATCGTTATCATAGAAGAAAAGAAGAAAAAAAGATGAATAAGTTTCCCGTTTCCTTGGATGTTTTTAAGAATTATTTCCTGCGTGAAGCGGGATTGGAATACCAGCCGTACCCTTCGTGGGTTAAAACCACGTGGGATAAAGGCGACTGGTGTTTGTTTGAAAACGTGTTTTATCAGTCAGACATTGACTATAATCACGAAATACCCGGCCCAGACTGGACTGTTGGTAGTTATGTTTATGAGGCTGGAACAGCCTATAAAAAGGGCACTGTGGTCTATTATGAAGAAGCATTCTATGTTGCGCAGGAAGATACAAACACCGTTCCTACAAGCAGCGCTTGGACAACTGCCGATATAGAAGTTTTGTTTCCTAAATGGCGTCCTTGGTCTGAGCCAAAGGCGTACGCCAAAGACGAAAGCGTGATAGCGGTTGTAAATTATAAGGTCGGCGTATGGACTTCACAAGCAGATGACAACTACACAGACCCTATGCGCAACCCGTTGATTCCTAACGAAGAAGTGAAATACTGGGAAGAAGACGACGATGCCACAGAAGAACTTTCCGATGTTATTCTAGATGCGGACATCTTGCGTGCTATGGGCGAGGCGTCATTTAAGTTTAATCCTAACCTGTTTAGCAAAGAGCGTGGCGATATTCTGTTCTTGTACCTGACGATGTTTTTCTTGGTGTACGACCGCCAGATGGCGTCTTCTGGTATGAACGGCAATTCTGCTGCTGGGCCAGTGATACACAGAACGGTAGGAAAGATGACCGTAACTTATGCGGAGTCCAAACTGTTCAGTAAATACCCTTCATACGAGTTTTTGGCGAGCAACGACTATGGGCGCAAAGCGTTCAACTTAATGGCACCGTATTTGCGTGGTGGCGTACGTATATTGAGAGGGGGTTCGACGGCCGAATAATGCGTGTTAATCCGAAATTTACGCGGCGTTTTGAAACAGAAATAAACAATGCTGTTATGGCTGCCTACGAAGACCTAAACGGTCTAAGTGCTTGCGCTGGAATTGATGATGATGATAGTAGCGTTGGTGCTATGGAAGCAGCGCGACAGCATTATGGTTATACTGTAGAGATGCGCGACAAGTTAATGTTTATTCCGCCGCGTGATTTCGTTTCGTTTGCAACGCACGATAAGGATTACGAACAAGAGATAAAAAAGATAATAAAAGACCGCATTCGGGCAGCAAACTTTACAAAGTCGCAACGCATTAAATACACTAGTTCTGCTGGAACGACCATTAATCGCATTGCCGCTGGGAACACTACGCCTTTCTTCATTGGCGAAAGGAAAAAGAACAGCCCCACCCTTATTATGACCAAGATTGCAGAACAAATGGCGCGCAATCAGTATGATGCCATTACGTCTTGGCGCGTAACGCCGCCCAACAAAATGTCTTGGCGGGAAAAGAAGGGCAAGGACTTGCCACCCTTGGAAGGCATAAAAGGTGAAATAATGAACAACATAAAAGGCTGGGTAGAATGAGAAAGCGCGTACACGTCAGGGTTTCTTTTTCTGAAGGCTTGGTAGATGAGCATCAAGAAGGACGTTTCTTTTGGAAGGTTCAACCAAGGATAGCGATTGTGCCTTGGAAACTGAACTCTGAAGACGTTCGGCAAATTACTGAAGAAACCAAGCAGTTTATAAAAAATAAGTACAAGGGCAAAAAGTTAACAATAAAGGTAAAGTAATGGGTTCGTTCTTTCAAGATGCTTTAGGTGATTGGATGATTAGTGGTGGCGTTATGCAGTTAACGGCACGCGTTGTGCTTTATGAAGACGGAATGGCTACGCACGAAACAAAAAAGATTAAGTTTAATGCGCGTAAAAGCATTCAGCCGCTGTATCCTGACGAAGCCCAATTACAGGGGTTTGGTGATTATGGAACAAACGAGTTTATAACGATATACTCGTTAAAGAAAATACCTATGCCGAGCAACAAAATGGAAGCGGTGGTTGTTCGGTTTAACAAAAAAGATTGGTACGTGCGAAAGGTTCTTCCGTTTGTGTGGGACGAAGGCACGCCAATGCAACTGGGTTATTATGAAATAACCTTATCACGGTTTAACGAAAACGAGGTAAATCCAAATTGACAAAGTATGCAGATATTGAACGTTATATAGCACGTATGTGGCTTTACCTGTTGGGGCCACAGGCTGTAGAACTGGGCTTTTCGGAAGCCGAAAACGAAAGATGCATTGCCGAGCGTCAGAACAGCAATCCGCTGCCTGGCGCCAGCACTGTGCTTACATTCCGCATCGATAACTACGACAACTGGCGTTCACAGCGTTATGGTCGTGGAACAATCGGTTATGACCGTTATGGCGGCGAGATAATTGGGGAGTTGCGCACATTCAAATGTGTTGTGAATATTATGAGCAAAACGCTTGGTGACGCGTTTGATAGTGCCCGCTTCTTAATTGCTAATCTCCAAAATAACAGGTATAATGAGTTTGTAAGTAAAAACGGTCGACTGCTGGGCATAGAGCAGATAAGCAAAATGAAAAACTTGTCTGATTTAGAGAACGGCACGTGGACAGAACGAGTGAACTTTGAGGTTCAAATGAACTTTAGAGAAACAATTTTGGTTAATGACCCGACTTTGTTTGTGAAAAAGCCAGACACGCCCGGCGATTTGCCAGAAAGTGTGGACATACGCACGAATTTAACAAAATAGGAGTAAATTAAATGGCTACTAATGTTATAAATATGCGCCGCTTTGTGGATGTGACTACTGGTGTCCAGCAAACGCCCGCAAACGTTGCGCGTGACTGGGGTGCCTATTTGTTCGTACAGAAAGGACAGGATAGCGCAGCCACCCAGTTGACAAAATATGACGACTTGGATGCTGTTATTGCTGCTGGTTCTAACACAGAAGCGGCTAAAGCGGCTACAGTGTTCTATGGAACTGGCTATAATGGTGTTAAACCAAATTCGCCATTCTATGTTGCCGTTATTGGCGCAAAGGACACAGAAGAGTTCCAGACAAACTTCACAGCGTTGATGGGCTCTGAAAACTATTATCTGATTGGTTTGGATTCAAACTTTGAAGTAGCAGAACGCAAAGCGGCTGTGGCCATTGTTGAATCGACACAGGCTAATTCATCACACAAACTGTTTGTTGAAGATTATAGCGCAGATGCGGTCAACAAAGACTTGGCTTCGGACACAACGTCTTTGGCGGCATACGTTGCTAACAACAAATATACTGCGACTTTCCCAGTATGGGTCAATCCAACCAATGAAAACAAATACTATGGGGCAGCGGCGGCAGCGTTTTTCGCGACACGTCAGTTTGCTAGCACAGACCGTCGTATGGCTTCTATTGCACATAAAGCGGCACAGGGCATTTCCCCGATTGATTTGACTGATGCAGCGGTTACAGTAACCCCAACGCAAGCGTTTGACAACTTGGATGCAAAACACTGCAACGTGTATGCAAACATTAAGATTGTTGGCCTGCCAGCGTGGGAACGCGGCAACGTTGGTTCTGGCGATGATGCTAGCGACTATATTTCAGCCGACTACTTGAACTACACGATCGCTGTTAGCGTGTTTAACGCGCTGCAAATTAATCCACGTATTCCAATGAACAACGACGGCGCGGTCATCTTGGCTGGTGCTATTGAGTTGGGCTTTGAACGTTTGAATGCAGCAGGCGTTATTGCTGGCGGTGTTTCTTTGGATGGCGAATCTTTCCCTGCAACAGGTTACAAGATTTCGATTCCAATTCCGGCTGGCGTAGCACGCGCAAACGGTCTGTGGGAAAATATTAACTGTTCCGCCCTGTTGGCTGGTTCTGCCAAGAAGGTTGTGATAGGCAACACATTAAAACGATAGGAGTAAGAAATGGCACAATTTGATGGTGCGTTTAACGATATTGGTTTGGTGGATTTGGAAATTCGCACACCAATGGGAACATTAAGCGCTAAAAACTTAGGGCCGAACGATGTTGCTATTCTGTTGGAACCGGGCAACAACGGTAACGTTATGGAAGTTGTAGAAGGTTCTACAGGGCAGGTTCTGGCCAACAAATCATACAAGGTTAAGAACTGGTCTGTAACGGTTCGTTTCCTGCGTCACTCTTTGGACTACTGCAAAAGCACGTATCTGATTCAGGAAATTTTGAACGGCCACATAACAATGGTTAGTTTGAAGTTCCGCAACCGTAACTTCGGTGCTGCCAACAATCCTGGCGGTGTAGATGTTTTGAACGAAACATTGACTGCTGGACAAGCGTTCTTAGTTAACTTTGCTGGTTTGGAAGCGGGTGCTGGTGCAACTGGCGACTTCCAGGTGACGTTTAAGACATCTGGCGCAACTTATGAATCTGGTGCATATCAGGCTTGGTCTAATCAGTACGCTCCTGAAGAGATGCAAGACCGTTCTGGCAACATACAGTATGCGGGCAGTGTAGACAATTACACAAACACCACAAAGGTTAGTGCTTAAAAAAGGAAAGCAAAAATGGAAGAAACGAAAAACATTAACGAACAGTACTTGGCCGCTATCAAACACAATGTTGAAGCGGCACAGGAAACGGGCGACATACCGAGCGACTTCGTATTCTCGTTCAATGACAAGACTTGGGTTTTGACATTGCCGCAGTCAGTAATGGCGCAAAAGCGTTTAATGAACCTGCGTAATAAGTTTTTGTCCGAACCCGACAACTTTGCTGTCGAAGAAGAATTTCTGCGTGCTATAGCCAAAAACACGCGCTTAAACGGCAACATAGTTAACATTGACCAGTTGGACTACGGGGAAGTAGAGGTTTTGAAGATTGCTTATATGGACAGCCTGTTACTCCCTTTATCCCTAGGGGGCGACAAAGCGCTGGCGACATACATGTCGAACGCAGCGGCAAACATAAAGTAACGCCGTCCCCGGAGTACTTAGATTGGTTGTTCCTTAATCCAGTAATGGGGGGTCTGATAAGTTATGCAGATCTAAAAAACGGAACAATCAATCTATACGACTTGTTCATAATGAATGAGTTGTTGGAATACAAGGCGAAGACGCAAAGTGAGTGTATTCGTGAAATAGAAAGAAAAAGGGCGGTAGCAAATGGCTGATTTAGATTTTAGTGCCAGCGTTAACATAAGCGATGTTACTGGTCTTGATAAGGTTCACAACGAAATTGAAAAAACGCTTACTAAAACAGTAGAGCGTCTTAAGAATACCGCCAGCAAAGAAACGTACCTTTCTGTTTTTTCTGAAGGTCTGAATAAGGGTTTTGGCGCGTTATCGGCCACAAAACTTAGTGCCGCAACCGCGCAACAATACACAAAAGATTTAGTTCTTCTGCGGCAATTCGTTAACATGTATGCCAGCGATGCTGGTCGTGTTGGCGATGTTGAAAAGATGGCCGAGGCTGCGGGAATGCGCGAGTTCATTAACAAAATGGTTGGTGCTTCGCGCGGTTTTGCGTCATACACAGAGCGTCAAGAAAATAAAAAAGCCAAGCAAGAAGAACAAAGCCGAAAAGAAGCCGAACGCACAAAGAACGAGGAAGCCCGTAAGTTAGTGCAAATGCAGGCTGAAAAAGAAATCGCTGCGACGAAACGTTCAGGGCGCTGGCAGTACACGCACGCTTACAATACGCTTGCGGAGCGTCTTGCGGGTGGCGATATAGACTATGAAGAAGCAAGCGACCTGTACGACGACCTTATGCGTAGACGCACCAGAATGCTTGGCACATATTCTGGGCGCGACCGCTGGAAGCACGACGACGATTCCCGAAAACAAACCAAGTTACTAAAAGAACAGGTTGATGCATTACAAAGAAACACCAAAGCAATAGTTGGGTGGAAAACCTATTTAGCCGCTGGTGCAACTGGCATGTATGTAGGAAACACCCTGTCAAACATTGCCACTGCCTATTATAGCAACAGAAATGACCCATTCTCTTCGTTACGTAGAACGGTGGCCGATTATGGCCAAAAAGCAGGTGCTGGTATTGGGGCTGTAATTGGTGGCATATTAGGCAACCTCGTCCTTCCGGGCGTTGGTGGTGTAATAGGCGCGACCGTTGGTGGTGGTGCCGGTGCGTGGATGGGCGGCGAAAGAAAGCGCAGCATCGCTGCTGCAGAAACAACCCAAGCAGAAGCGGTTGACCAGCGGCGCTGGCGTGCTTTATATGGCAATCGAACTTTGGGCTACCAATATGCAAAGTTGGCTGAAAAAACAGGTTTTGTTGGTTCATCTGATGTACAAACAATTACTTCTAATGCGAATACGTTTATGGCCGCGGCGGCCTTTGGGGGCGTAAGCGACCAGCAGTATATGGCACTAAGCATGTTGCCAAACTATTATGCGGCAATGGTTTCGGGCGCTGATGAACAGACGCTTATGGAAGCCCTTCAAGCAGATTACGCGTCTTTAGGGCCGGGAATGGCACAATATTTCTCCCAAATGGCGGGCATTCCAGAAAACATACGTGCGTTCGTTGGGAGCGGTATGCTGGGCGAGGTTGGAAAAGACGTTAGAAGTGGCTTTGTTGGAACATTAGAAGGGGCGCTGGAGCGGGCGACCGGCGGCGCATTAAGTGCTTTGTATTCAAAGGGGCGAAAAGACAGACTTGGCGTATCTAAATCGTTGTTAAAAACTGTTAGCCGGCCACTTTATATGGATTATTTAGATAGATTTAATGACACGACGTTTGAGCAACTGCCACCGTTCCTAAAGGATAAGGTTCTTAATGCAGTGCCACCATATGAACACCCTTACGATTATGCGCCAAGGGGTGTCTATCGCAAAGACGACGATGACACACTTGAAAAATTACAAAATCTATCACGCGCTACCGTTAACGTGTATATTGATAACGACAAGGCTTTCGAGATTCGTGACGTGTATGCAGAAAAAGATATGTTAAACAATATTATAACAACGAACGCGGGGAACTAAGATGCTTAATCCATACTTTCAAACAAGCAACATTAATGGTGCATTACAGTCTGGAATGGTAATAAAGTCTGCGTATGAGACAGACAGTCTAGACAAGCGAACCGCTACAAAAAACGAATCGCGCCGTAATTCTGCCACACAGATAGTTGATACTGTTCAGGCCCTTTCTGATTCCATAGGTAATTTGGCTGGCTCACGTTCGCCAATGTATGTCATTGGTCAGATAGATGGTTATGACGACGAAGCAACTTGGTGGCTTCCAGATCAGGTTTCTGGGTTAATTAGGGCTACGGCCAACGTGCTTGGTTCTGTTAAACAAGAAGGCGTTATTATTGACGGTATAGGCGATGTGGACGGGAACTTCTCTGTTGAACTTACTAAGAACCCAGTGTATTTCGTTGGCAGCAATGTTAGCGACCACCGCTATCGTGTTCCAGCGACATTGCGCATGACGGTTATGGTTTCTAATTATTTATCTGACAGCATTACAGATGCTACGCTAAACGCTATTTCGGCATTAGACCCAACTGGGATTTTAGCCAACTATACAAACAATTTATCCTATGGGGGCAACACACGTTCGCAGTATGCTTTATTGAAGTTGCGTTCGTTAATGGAAACAGCGCAGCCTTTCACTGTATATACACCGCATGGGATATACGAAAATATGGTTATTAAGAGTCTAAAACCAACAACAGATGCAGGAAAGATGGATATGTTGTACTGTGATATAGAGTTTCAGGAAATCATTTTCTATACGCCGTATTCCAACGACCCTGGTAAAATGCCTGCGCGCAAAGGTGTCGATAGTGTTCGTGAAGGCTGGACAAACAATGCCATAGGTGCTATTAAGAACTTATCTATTAGTGGGGGTGCAGCATGACGTTTCAAGAATTAGTTGTTGCTTCTGAAGAGCAGACGCTGTCGTTACTAGATGGTTATTCTGCTGTTATTAAATTTGACCCGTTCTACAAACGTTGGTATTATGATTTATATCAGGGCGAGAGTCTAGTGTATGCTGGTGTTGCATTGAACCCAGATACGCTTCCTTTAGGGCGTTTTAACGACTATTCGCTTGGCTTGATAGATAAGATAGCAGATGGCTCTTTCTATGAACCATACAGCGAATTAGGGAGTCGTCTTGGCTTAGTTGAGGCACGGGGATGAAAGTAGGTGATACTGTTGTAAATTTTGACCGTATTATGCGCATAACGCTTTGGTATGCTGGTGGAATGCACACAGAAACGGTTGATGGGAAGGTTGTTCCTGTTACATATGTTGTTGGCGAAGGCGAAAACACTGATGTTAAGACCGTGGTTTTAGAGTATGCGCCGATGGCAAACGTGTCCGCGTATTATGATAAAGAAGGCAACAAGTTAAAGTCTGCGATAGATAACAGCATAGTAAAAACAGCATCTGGTGCTTCTTTGTGCCCCATGATGGAAGTGGAAATCAACGATATTATAAACCCACAGAAGAAGAACGGTCTTCCTGGTTTTACGGCAAAGATAACAATAACAAACCCAGACGAGTATTCCCGTCGTATAATTGCGCAACACAGAAGTTGGACGCTGGATTTTGTTGAAAACCCAAGAAAGTTTGAAGAAGCCCTTCAGGGAAGCGACAAGAAAGAGTTGGCGGAGGCACAAGATGCGCTAAAAAAATACTACAATTCGCGCGTACGTGTTCGTGTTGAAGCAGGCTATTGGCGTTCGGAAAACACTGATTCTAATGCAGAAAAGCGCGACTATCACACAATTTTTGAAGGCTACGTCAACAGTAGTTCGTATTTCCGCAAAGGTATTGACGACAAACTGTTGTTGTTGTGTCATAACTTTGATACGACGGCTATGTCTACGGATGCTGTTTTGGCAGCCATTGGCCGTGGAAATCGTTCGAGCGATAAGTTAAAACAGTTTGAAACCCTTAGCCGTTCGCATCAGTTACTTCGTACAGGCGCTGGCGTAAAAAACTGGGATGAAATGGCAAAGAAACTGATTCGTAATTTTGCGCAAACGGCCCCAGAAAGACAGGGGACTTCCGTTTATTCAATGGTTGTGGACTGGGCTAAACGCAAAAAGAACGACTGGTATCAGGTAGTCTACATAAAAGGTAAAAACAAAAAAACAGAGCCTTATGAGCAACTCAAAGAAAAAGCGCTGAACACTAAGGTAAACAGATTTTATTCTGTTGGGCCGTTATTATATGATGACCTTGGTATGCTTTCCACGTACGGCGGAATGAACGTTGACTTTGAAATAGACGAAAACTTTGCGCCTGGAAAATTAACCGTGTTCTTTTGGCCAAAGGGCGATGGAATTAGATTTACGCGTGCTAACGCTGCAGAAATCCAAATCGTTAACCACCAGAACCTTATAGAGGCACCAACGGTAGCGGGCAGCGGGGCGTTAACAATAAAAATGTTCTTTAACCCTGATTGTGCGCCAGAGAAGCGAATTGCGCTGGTTCTTGACGAAACAAAAGAAGGTTATGATAAAGCGGCGTTAAGTTTTACTAGCGACGTAGGCGCATACGCGGCTTCGGTTCAGTTGGATAGGGCCGCAAGTTTGAACGCTTTGCAAGTTGGCAGAAATAAGCGCGGCGTGGCTACTGTGGTCAATCGTGGGTATTTGTACAACACAGGATTCCCTATTTCGCGCCTGACACATAGTTTAGCAACACATGGAAACAACTGGTACACCACGGTGCAAACCATTCCTATGGGTGTAGGGATACTTGGAGGCGACTAATGGTTATTAACTCAGTAGACAGCGTTGCTGCAAAATACTTAATAAAAACACACTATGTGATGAAGGTTGTTGAATTTCATCCAGAAGACCAGACTGTCGACCTGATTCAGGACGTATTTGAATACACCAGTGCACCATATAGCGACACAGCAATAACCAATGAGTTTGGTCAGTTGGTTACCGTTACCTTAAAAGCATTAGACGCACCGATTCGTATTCCTGTTAAGACATTACGTTGGGGGCAGTTTGAAATAATAGCATGTCCTGAGCCTGGCGACACTGGCTATATTGAAGTATTTACAAACGACATACGTGACTGGATGGAAAATGGTGGCCCAAGCGTTCCTTGGAGCGATGACCATTTTATAAAGACAAGTTGTGTGTTCGTTCCCTTTATGCCTAACGCCAAGAACGCATCCCCTAACTGGCCAGCAAAAGAAGACGGCTCTGCAGATAATACAAAGATGATTATCAAGAGTAAAAACGCCAGCATAGTTTTTAGTGATGTTGAAGAAGAAGGTAAAGAGCCAGAAGTAAGCATAACTACGACAGCACAGAAGGTTAACGTTAATGCCGAAAAGGGCGTTGCCGTTACTGGCGACGTCGCTATAACGGGAAATTTGGCCGTAGACGGCGATTTAACAACCACTGGGACAATTACAGCCAAAAAAGACATAACGTCTACAGGCGGGGATGTAGTGGCTTCAGGCATAAGCCTTAAAAACCACACCCATGACTTTAATTACGTTGGTGCGGGACAGGGTTCAACCCCGCAGACAGGAACAACAGGAGCAGCACAATGAAAACTTGGTATATGACAGAAGAAAACGAATTACAATTACAGTATGGGCAGTTGCGCGTTGTTCAGGACATAGAAGCGTTACGCGTTCGTATTGACGCTGCTTTGCAGGTAGTGAAGGGCGAATTAGACGACGCTACTAAGGGCGTAGACTATTTTGGGATTATTTTCTCGGCCACACCTATCAGCATGAAGGTTCAGGAACTAAGTCGCGTTATTCTTAACCAAGATGGCGTAGAAAACGTTGTCTTTGAACGCGTTGAGCACAACAAGATAACACAGAGCCTTCATTTTTATTTCACAGTAGAGAGCGTGTATGGCACATTTGTCTATGATAGAGAAATTGAAAAACTGTCATAACACGGTTATAATGAACCTAGAGGTATAAATTATGGGCAAATGGGTAAGTCAAGGTTTTGTAGCAAACAGTCTTCAGACGTATAAAGACCAGTTGGTCGCTGCTTTTCGTGAAGCATATGGCGACGACTTTATTACTGACGACGAAACGCCACAGGGCATTTTAATTCAGCGTATTGCTGAGTTGCTATATAACACAGATATGGACGGCGTTGAAGTGTTTTCACGCATGAACCTGAACTCTATGAGTGGAGTGTTTTTGGATATGGTTGGCGCAATGCGTGGCATATATCGTTCTTTGGGCACGCCACAACAGGCCAACGTTAGCATAAAGTGTTCATCTGTTCCGTTTACCATTCCAGCAGGAACTATTTTTACGGTTGTTGGTACAGAAGAAACCTTTACATTGCCAACTGCTACAACCATATCTGTCCCAGACGCAGCGCTGATTTTAACTTATTCACAAAGCGGCAATTCAAGCGCCATTGTTGGTGGCAAAATGCAGACCACTAACGTAAGCCAAATTCAGGACATAACGATAACGGGTTTGGTTAATGGGCAGGGCCGCGAAACAGACATAGAGTACCGTAGACGCTTGATTTCTGAATACCCTGCAGCCAACAATACCATCGAGTGGGTAAAAAATAAGATTCTGGAAAACCCATTGGTTCGCGTGGTTGGTGCTGAATATAACGATACTGCTGAAACACAAGGGACTATTCCACCTTATTGCACAGAGTGGATGGCCGTTCCAAAAGACGGGGCAGATTTAACAATATTCAAGAATGCCGTTGCCAAGATTATTTTGGACAATAAGGTGCCTGGTTCACCAACACACGGAAACACAACCGTGGAAAACGTGGAAGATATTTTTGGCACAAAAAAGACCGTTAAGCTCACAGTTCCTGACAAGATTGATTTGCAGATAGAGGTTTTGGTAACCACGCCGGAAGGAACAGGGTTCTTGGATTTAAGCAACGTAGAAACAATTCGTGATGGCATAAAGGACTATATAAACAATCTGGAAATTGGTGTGGACGTAAGTTTCTCCCGCGCCGCATCTGGCTTATTTGCCGACCCAGGCTTTGACGTCCAGACATTCAAGATTAAGGCAAAAACCGACTCTTCGTGGGTAACCAATGGAAATTACACAATAGGGCCGCGCGAATACGCGCACATAGAGTTTGGCGACATTAACATAGGGATATAGCGTGCAAGCAAATTACAACTATCCTTGGTATATGCAAAAGACGCCGTCGTTTACAAAGTTATACGACGCGTTGTTTAACATCGCTTCTATGGCTACGCCCTTGGGTGCTGAAAACCTTATGTTCCCAGACGAAGCGACAGGCGAAGCCTTGTTCCGTTTAGGTATTCTTTGGGGGCTTACTGGCGCACCCAAATACTATGATGGGCTTATCTATGCGGTGGATAACTGGTCGGACACAAAAACGTGGTCTGGGCAGTTAAAAGACGTTGAAGGGAAATTATACAAACAGTTCATAAAACTTCATGCGTTTTGTAACGGTCGTCAATTCAACCTAGAGCTGATAAAAGATGCGATTGCGTTCTTGATGGTAGGGAAGAGTTATAAGTTGACAGTCGATGAAGGTTTCATGTCGTTCACAATAAACATTGAAGGCGATGCTAACGACCTGCGTATTTTGCAGGAAATGCAGAGTTACGATAGACGTTTCTTAGGCCAACCGTCTGGGATACAGTACAGTTTTAATTACATAACAACAGGTGCTTAATATGATTAAGAAAGATAGTATATATGGTTCGCAGGGCGAATTAGGGACACCGAAGACGGACACGGAGTTTCGTGCTGCTTCTGGTATTGAATCTAACCGCGTTGCTTTGGCGAGCGACGTTAATATTTATCACAACATGTCTGATAAAGACCTGTGGGTCGTGTGCAACGAATTAACCAACCTGTTGGCGCAGTACGGAATAAGCCCAAACAACAGTTATGATAATGGACAGCAGGGCCAGTTGGCGTCCTTGTTCAAGAATAATTTGACCACTGGGGCGTTTTTAACGGGCATAGACGCGTTAACATATACTACAGCGCCGACACAAAGCGGGGCACAAGTTTCGTTCCCAGAAATGAGCATCGTGTTTAATACGGGCGTATATTATGGAAATACTGCGGCCACGCAAATAAGAACTACTTTAGCAGCAACGACTTTAACTGCGACCGCTGCGTGGAAAGACGGCGTGCATTTTATCTTCGCTTTACGCAGTGGCAACACAGTAACATTAAGCCATCAGCAGACCCCTGTATTAGGCAGCGATGGTGCGACAAAATGTATGCTGGGTAGTTTGTTCGTGGTTAACGGCGCCATTCAGGCCTTGTCTTGGAAGTTCCAACCTTGGTTGCAGGTAACATCTGCCGAGAACCGCGAAGACCCAACGGCCTACACAAAGGGTGGTTTTGTGTCACCTTTGTCTGGGACTAAAATTCAGGTTGGTGCTTTGGAAGTTATGGACGAGGGCATGAACGTTGATGCTGGAATTAACACACCAAACATTATGAGTGTGCCTGCCGCCAACCCGTTTAAGTTTAAGGTTTTGTATCCAGGGTATGACGCTTCACAGGCTGAATCAACTGAGTTTGATACTACGCACATTTATAACGTTACGACTGGTGCTATGGAAGAAATTCCCACACAGGCGTACGACCAATTTATTGTATTTGTTCCGTGCATCGCGCCTACTAAGCAAGGCTTAATGGTACCGCCTATGAGTACAAAAACTGGCGAAACGTATGCTCAAGTATTTAAGAGCCAGCAGGAAGCGCGTAATGCCTTGTTTGGCCTGCAGTATTCGTTGACCAACGAAGATGGCAATGACGTTACAGAAAGAGCAATCTTCTTGGGTCAGTCAATTATTGTTAAAGTTGGGGCTACTGATTTTACAGATCCAGAACAGTTTGTTGCTGTGGGCACATTGCCACAGGCTTTGGCAGGGTTCACTTCTGCTGCTGGGCAGTCAGGCGGCGGCTCTGGGGCGTACGTTCCAATGAAGAGCGTCACTTGGCCAGAGGCGTATAAGGCCGTTACCTGTGTAAATAATGCGGTTAACGTAATTGAAGGCAATGCAGAAACGCCTGTAACAATTACATATCCAACAGCAATAGACGGGCAAATAAACCAGATTGAAATACACTATGTACACACTGCTACGAAACAAGGTCTAGCATTCCCAACAACTGCTAAATGGTGGGGAAGCGAACCAACTTGGGTAGAAGGCACGGTGTATAATATTATAGTTGAGTACATAAACGGCGCATGGCGCGAGGGCTATTTGTCGGCAGCAAACTAGGGGTTCTATTATGCAGTTTAGCAGAAAGTTACTTTTACAGGAACAAGTTCCATACGTTGAAATTTTAGATACCGAAGCGGGCGATATAAAAACAGTTATGGAACCCGCTGGCGTATATCTGTTTGAGGCCGTTGCTGGTGGTGGTTCTGGTGGCGAGGCCGTAGCAGAAGGTGGTGGTGGCGGTGGGAACGGCCGTTATCATAGTGCTGTAATTCGTTGTAATTCCCCTTTTAGAATAGCATATAAAGTTGGTGCTGGTGGTGATATTGAAACAGGAAATGGTGGTTCAGGGGGCGCCGGAACTTCTGGCGGCAGCAATGGTGGCAAAGGCGGCTCTGGTGGCCATATATCTTGGGTGTGCCCACAAACGGCCGTTGGGCCGAATAGTAGTCTATCCTATGCTGAAAAGGCCGCTTTCAGAAGTAGCGACGGCGAGATAATTTACTGGGACACCTTAACAAAAACCGACTCTATCGGAATTAACGGTGCTTCTGTAACATTACAGAGCAAAATTTCAAGCGAAGGCATTTACCAGTCGTATGTTTGCGAAGTAATAGAAAAGTGGAACACTGTAAAATACGGCGAAAAAACATACACACGCTATGTAGCGGGCGACCAATGGGGGGCCACTGCTGTTCAAGGACTTGCAAGCGCCACTGCTAATGGCGGTGGCGGCGGTGGCGGTGATGGCGGTCAGGGCGCGGTTGTTTATAAGGGCGGTGGTGGCTCTGGCGGTGGCGGCGGGGGCGGGTTATATGTGGCAACGGCCGCAGTGGGCGCTGGCGTAACACCTTTCATTTTTGCAGAAACAAACATTACGGGGCGGGATGGCCCTGCGGGTGCAGGCCTTGGCGGTGGCGGCAAGCCCGGTCTTGATGGCAATCAAGATTTCACAGTTTACTCTGGAGCTGGCGGTGCCGGCTATATGGGCGGCGGTGGCGCAAAAGCCACGGGCGGCGGCGCGTCTGGCGGCTCTGGCGGTGGCGGAAAAGGTAACGATGGCGATTGGCATAAGCGTCGAGGCGGTGGCGGCGGTGGTGGCGCGCCCGGAGATTCAACCGCTGGTGGCGGAAGAGGTGGCCTAAGTATATGGGACGGCCGCGCAGGAAACGGCGACCCTTACAGAACAACTGGTGCGCAAGGAATAAGTCCAACGGGTGAGCGTGTTGATGCCGCCTATGGCGCTGGTGGCGCAGGTGGTGGGAACCCTGGCTTTTCTGGCTGGGTTTCTATAAAGAGAATAGCCTAAATTAAATAGACAAAGTGCGAATCCGCAGTCATAATGACCGTGAGGTACATAAATGATAATAAAGATTCGCACTGCTACTACGCAAGGTTTGACATATTCTATTGTTCGTGATGGTGGCCAAGGCGAACATATAGATATGTCGTTTATTACTGCAAAGATAATGGTTAAGAAGTCCGTGTACGATTCGGACAAGAAAGCGCTGATTGCTAAAACGATAGCACACCCAGCGTCAAACTTGCTTTATTTTGAGTTAACTGCCGAAGACACTGCCAAGTTGTCAACGGGCAAATATCCTATTGCGCTGAAACTGTTTTATGATTCTGGCGCTGAAGTAGTTTTACGTGAAGATACATTACTGGTAAGTAAGGGGGTTTTTGATGCCTAAAGTTGTTGAACCGCAGATTCCTAATTATCCACCACAGGGCATACAGGCTCAGTTGGATTTGTTATATTTATGGAATCCAGATGCTGCAAACGAATTAATTAAGCAGTTAGAAGAACTGATTAAGGAAGTCCAGTCAAACCTTGACTACAACAAGTTGATTAACAAGCCGACGTTGAACACCACGTCTACTAATGCTTTGAATGCTGGCACGGAAGAAGTTGCTGGTGTAGTAAAATTACACAAAGTGTCAAAAACTGGTTCCTATGAAGACCTGAACGACCAACCTGATTTAGATTTGTATGCTACGAAAACAGCGTTGGCTGCTGGGTTAGGGTCAAAAGCGGATTTATCCACGGTTAACACTATTAGAACTGATTTGGATGACCTGGGCGATCAGGTTCACGAAATTGAAGCCAAGGTTCCTGCCGCAGCAACTTCCGATAACCAGTTAGCGGACAAAGCGTTTGTTAATTCATCTATTAACGCTGTTGCGGCTTACTATATAACAAGCACGCCAGAAGGCGATTCGTTTGCTACTAAGGCAGATTTGGTCAATGGGCCGTATTATTTTCAGGGTGCGGTTCGCGTTCCAACCACAAACGATTATGCGCTGGTAAAGGCCGATGAAACACATGAAGGTTCTGCGGCACGTTATATGTATGATGGCAAACAGTGGGATTATCAATATACGCTGAATGATACGCCTTTCACACAGGCGCAGGTAGACGCTATTAACTCTGGTATTACTGCTGGGCTGGTGACTAAATACAACGCGGCGGCTGATACGGTTGATGCGTTAGACAGCGAAGTGGGGACATTGAAGACAGAAATGTCCACTGCGCAGTCTGATATCGGTGCGTTAAAAACCGCTTCAAACACACAGGCTGGCCTGATAAGTGATTTACAGAATGATAAAGCAGATAAAACAGCACTGCCACAGAATCAGATAGGAACTGCTGGGCAGATTTACACGAAGACAGACACCGGTGCGGAATGGCAAGATGCTAGTGGCGGGTCTTCCTTGCCCGACCAAACAGGCAATTCTGGAAAGTTTTTGACAACTGACGGCACAAACGCCAGTTGGAGTGACAAACCTTTGGTGAATAATGCGACTGGCACAAGGACAATTTCCATCGGCGGAACAGGAACCGGTGGTTATTCGTTGTGCGTTGGTGAAGCGTCGTCTGCAAGCGCGTTTGGGTCAACCGCATTAGGTTTTGGGTGTAGTGCAAGCGCGTTGTATGCAATTCAACTTGGTAATGCTGGGACAACAGTTACTAACAGTGATGCCAACACATTCAAAGTAGCAAACGGTAACGGCAACTTTGAAATGATGTCCGCAGATGGCACAATCCCATCAGCACGTCTTGCGGATAATGGCACAACAGGACAGGTGTTGGCCAAAACGGATACTGGTATGGAATGGAAAACAGTGTCTGGCGGTGGTTCTGGGGCGGACAACAACGGGTTGGAAGGCGATTATTGTTCCAAATATGGCATTGTTGACGAGACATCATCTGGGTTGCCGACACAAGGCACTGGGAACCAGATTATAATTCCAGCGCAGTTGGTTATGGACATTCCTGGCGTGTCTGGCCAGACCACAAATACGACAAAGATTACACACGATTTGGTATCTACAACGAACTGTGAAATATTCTTAGCGGAAGGCACAGTCATTGAAGCAACAAACACGTATTGGCAGACCACAGAACCAGAAGACGGGCAGACGGGCTATTTGGCATGGTGGAATGGCACAGAATGGAAGTTTAAGAGCAACGACACTGGCAATGTATGGCGCGCAGCGAATGCCGTAAGAATAGCGAAATGCATATTTACGGACGGCACACTGACCAGATTGTGCTTTACAGGTTGCCGTGTGCTGAACAAGCAGGAATGGTTGCCGAAACATGGAATAACACAAGGCGGTGCGTTCAAATACGAGTTTGTTCTTGGTACAACGTTGCAGCACACGTATTCTTTTCGCATGTCCGCATTAGGCGATAATTTTACACTGTCTGTGGCTTCCCAAACCCTAAGTTTTGGTTATGAGAGAATTGGGCAAATAAACTCAGAAGCCAAATATGCATTTGCGCTGAAGGCTACTGGCAATGAAGAAAACTTTATTGGCCTGAAAAACAGACCTTGGGACGGTATTTACGTCAAGACAATCAATGGCGGCGCAGACAATGCAGCAATTACGGTTCCGACCACAAGCGGTACGATGGTTGTAGCAACGCCACCAACCACAGCGGGGAATTATGTTTTGAAAGCAACTGTTGCTGAAGACGGAACAGTCACAACGCAGTGGGTTGCAGAAGCGTAAGGAGTAAGCAATGTGCGATGATTTAGAACACGCTATTGAACTTCAAGAGGAGATAGGTTCAGATACGACCAAGGGGGCTATGATGTTACTAAAGACCGCGGCAAAAAGCATCGCACGCGTTTCTACACAGTTAAAAGCGCATATCGAAGAAGACAAAAAGAACACAGAGATGTTGGCCGGTCGCATGGCCACACTAGAAGCAACGGTTCGTGAGTTCAAGGTAGCGTTTGAAAAGTACCAAACAGACGCGGTTAAGTGGCAAGTTGTTGTAGGTTTGTTAAACTGGCTGTTCGGAAGCGCAAAACGAACCTTTGTCACAATATTGACGTTTGGCATTGTGTTTGGTGTAATTCATATTAATGATGTCGTAGAGGTTATACGCGCATTAATATAAAAGTTTTCGGCTGGGTGGATTCTCCGTTTCTTCCTCCCTTGTTGGGACGAGCCCTACGTCCGCCGAGAAACTGGGCAAAATCGCAACGGCCGTTCATTGCCGTCCTTTCCGTTTCAGCAGTAACGGGCGTAGACTGCTAATTTTATAGGGGATTGCTATGAAATGCATCTTAAGTGGAATAGAAATTCCGCCAAGAAAATACAGCGTGGAACATTATTGCCCACGATGCCATCTGCCCATAGAACTAGCAAAACTCCCGTACAACATTTATCCAGCAATAAAAGTGTTCAACAATATTAAAGGCGCTCTGTATCCGTGCGAATGGGAAGAACAAAAGTACGACAGAATATACCATGCATTGAACAACTGGAATTTGAAAAATTCAGATAGGAAACTATGCCGACAGGCATTAAACGGAATGCCAAAAATAAACCCTTGCGATTTTTGCATCGCAAGTATATATTCAGAGTATTGTATAAAAGGACGTTAATATGAAGCGATTTTTAGCCTTTACAGGCGTTTTTCTGGTTTTAGGCTGTAGTGGTAAGCCTGCGAGCACAACTATTGCTGAAGGCGCAAAAGAAACGATTTCTGCTGTATATGCCACACTACCCAAAGAATGCCAGTCGGAAACCGTAAAAAAACTTACAGTTGTTGCGCAGGCGCAGGTTGACTCTGTGGTAACCGCCTGTGAAACGGAAAAAGCCATACTGGAAGAAGAAAAAACCACTCTGAGGGTGGTTATAAGCGTTCTTTTGCTGGCGTTAGCGGCTATTCTTTGGAAGAAGTTTTAAGATGTCTATCTGACAGATAGGGCGTTCCTGCGGGGTCTACGTATTCTTCGTAGCCCCATTTTTTTGCCCATACAGCGACGTTTTTCTCTGGCGCCCATATCTCTATTGGCGAGAATATTTTGCTCCCCAGACGGAAAAACTCGTACAGGGCCGTGTCTTCCACTTCGGGTTTTGCTTTTAGACGCACAAAACACAGACAATTAGGCCTAATATCCCAGCAAAAGGCATCCAGAAACATGTCGCTGCTTAGCCCCAGCCGAAGACCTAAATCTGTGTTTATGCCCACCGTTTGCATTAAATGTCCTTAAAGTACAGATAGTGTTCTTCTGCACGGCGTTTAATGAGCCCATTAAAGGTTTTGCCGCCACCCTGACACCAATCCCATTCTTTCATGGCCACGTCATACTTTTTTGCTTTCAAAGCCGAATAGCATTTTGATTTAGAAAACGCAGGCCAGCCGATGTTGTATATCAAGGAAATTAACGCTTCCGATTGGGAGGGCGTTGGATTTAATGATTCTATTTTTGGTAAAATTTCACGAATCACATAGTCGCGCAACAACGCTTCGGCTTTATCCAGCGTGATTTGTGCGTCAGTTGATTTTACTGGCGTACCGTCTGGGTATTTTGTTGTCCCATAGCCGATAGTCCATACGCCTGATGGGCAACGGTACGGTTTTAAGGAAATTCCTTCGTATTTTTTTATAAGGTCAATCATTTATCTCTCCTAGTAAGAGCGCCCCGTTTTGAGTAGAATACTGAACAGAAAGGTAACGGGGCACGGCAACCAAAAGGCAATCTGGTTCAACTGAATAATACAAATTATTTTTTTGTTTTGCAAGCGTTCTCTAATTCCAGACAGATTCCGCAAACAGCGAACCACATAACGCCCAGAACCACGTGGCCTGACGCAAAGAACATAACCAGATACATAACCGCCTTTATCTTCTGGATGTCTCTTTTATCTTTGGCCATATCTTTTTTTAGTTCATTGCGAACCTGCTTTGAACACAGCGCGATTAAGGCCGTTGTTAGCAGCGCCCCAACAAACACGAGCCATATAGTATGGATTGCGGCAATCATTGGATACTGTGTGAAATATGAAGTGAAGCCCAAGGCGAGCACAATATTTGCTATCATTTTTAGTCCTTTTTGTTAAAGTTTTGCGTTTTCGACTTATTCGCAGTGCCATGAATAACTACCGGTTCGCTTCGCGCGCGTTTAACTATTTCTAGCATAAGTCGGTTCTGTAGGTTGTAAACGCCAACAACCCTAGGATTATGAAGCGCCGGCAACTCTGGCTGGCGTGGTCGGGCTCGAACCGACAACATGTTGATTAACAGTCAACTGCAAACTACCAATTGTGCTACACGCCAACAAACTTATATATCTTCTATCTTGTTTCCTTTTGAGTTAGCAACATTCCACGCGTCCATTGCCGAATCTGGGGTCAGCCCCAAAAACTCGTATGGATTCCATTTAGCACAGCCCTTTCCTGAGCACTGTGCATAATACAGGTCTGTTATTTTTGTTATTCGTGGCTTATTGCCGCATTTCTTGCATGGTTGTCCTATCATATTAGCACCTGTTCCTTTATTTGTTTGTACTGCTCTTCAAAGTATTCCGCTTTCGTAATACCGCGGGCGATACAAATTCCTTTCAGAGATTTGTTTGCCAACTGCTGAAGGTGTTCCCTTTGTAGGTCGGTAATTGGCTCGGTCATTTTGCCATCGTGAATCATTTGATGGTGCTTAGCGCACAGCGGAATCAGGTTTGGCAAATAATAACGCGTTATTGGGTTTGCGCGCCCAATTACGTGGTGTATGTGTTCTGAAGGTGTAATTTTATACGCGCCCAAGCAGGCCAAACAACAACGCCCATAAGACAGTTTTGGGTAGAGTTTTTCACATCTATCCATCATTTTCTGTTCTAGGGTTTCTGCTGGTCTTCTTGCGTTCATTTTCAGTCCTTTAATGGTGGGACAGGTAGGAGTCGAACCTACTAAATCTTAAGATAACGGGTTTACAGCCCGCCCCGACTCTCCGACTTCGGCGCTGGCCCACTAACTTGGCGCCACCCTGCAAGAGAGAGAATGTAGGAAGGAAGGAAGTACAGGGTGGCATAAGATTTACTAGAATGGCAGCGCGTCCACGTCAGAAACTTGTGGTTCTGAAGAGCGTTTTACTGCTGGTTCTTCTTTTGGGGCATCAACAAATGTTACCAAGAAGTTATTGAACACACGGCCGTCGCTTGTTGTGAACGAAGTGATTCCGATATCCATTGACTGTTTCTTGCCTGTCTGTAATTCGGGCACCAGTTCATCAGAAACACGTGCCAGAATTGTTACGGGTTTCTTGCCGCCCTGTTCCAGTGTTGCTTCTGTGAAAGTAAAATCACCGCCATCACGCTTTTTGATTGTTTTTGTTTCTACTTTTTTAACGGTCAGTTCTGTGGTAAATTTAATCATTTGTTTTTTCCTGTTGCTTGTTTGGTTCTATCATAGAACGTTTTTTTGATTCGTTCAAGCGTCTTCTTTCTCTTTTATGAAAGCAACGCCTTCGCGAAGTGCTTCTTTAATTCGTTCAATGTATTCCTCGTCGCGTTCCACACGAATAATGTGTAGGCCGCCGCGCGGATGGTAGTAAACTACATCGCACCACTTACGGTCTGTAATGAACAGGTTGTATTGAACCTGCGTTCTATATTCCGGCTTTATGTAGTTGTACTTTTTCTCGCCAGGACGCGTATATTGTTCAAAGAACTTCAAACAAATACACTTGAGTTCTACCATACCGTCGTCGCCAACAAGGCCATCTGGCGAGCATACAGCATAGCCATCAAATTCCCCATCGTCTTCAACGAGTTCGACTTCTTCTACTTCTGTTTCTGTAACAGCGCAATATACACGTCTTGCTTCTGGTTCTAGAATAACACCACGCTCCATAGCGAAAGTGGCAAATTCTTCACGGTCAGAGTCGCCGTATTTGCGTTCGGCGACCTTTTCCCACAGGAAGTCGGTTTTAGAGGCAGAATTGCCCAACATTATGTGGAAATCGCTGCCGCTAAACTTTCCCAACTTCCGTTCATACCAATCTGGCGAACGCTGTTCATAGTCACGAATTATGCGCGGCATTTATTCCTCCGCCATTTTTCGTTCTTTGGCCTTAATCAGGGCTTCCGCTTGTTCCGTGGAAATTTCATCTACGGATTTTAGGCGCAAATAAGAAACCAGTGTATCGAAGTTTGCACCCAAGTCTAATAACCGTTTCTTTTGTTCATCTGTCATTGGGCAGAAAACTCCTTCAGCGCGCCCATCTGTGTCTTCTTCTGTTGCTATTCCGAACGCGGCACACAAAGAATAACGGCGGGTGTATGTAATTGATGCACCTTTCTGTTGTGTGATGTTTGTTCCTTTTACTGGCGTTGCGTCCATTTCGTAGCGTGCGCCGATATATTCGCCACTTGAGTGAATGATTATTGTTGTAACCCCGTCCTTCCCATCTATTGTTTCGGGAAACTGAACGAAGCCCAAGTTATACTGTGGCAAAACCTCTTTTAACATATTTAATACGTCGTCCAAACACGCGTATTTATAGCCAAAACCGGCCTTTGCTTTAGTAACAGCCTGAATATTGGCACGTGCCTTAATCAGGTCTGGGAACATTTTGCTTGTTGTTTCAGATTTAATCATTTTTGAACCTCTTATATATTTCTTCAAAAGTTTTTCCACGTTTTAGGTGGTATTTTATTGTTTGAAAGGCTACGCCAAGGATTTTTGCCCACTCGGTAATCATCTTCGTCTCACCACGAAACGACAACAAGACAGTACAACGCCGGTTGGCCTGCTGTTCTTTTCTTGTGGCCCAGCGACAGTTTTCTGGCGAATAATCGCCATTAACATCTATGCGTTCTAGCGTCAAACTCGGCCGGTATCCGCTTTTGTTGGCCCATTCGGCAAACGCTGCGGGGGCGTTTAACCATTCCGAGCAAACTTTTATACCGCGCCCGCCATAGTTTTTGTAAGCAGAGCAGTGTTCATTGTAACAACGCGCCTTCATTGATTCCCATCTAGAATATATCTTTGTTTGATATAACCCATGCTTTGTTGCATATTTTTTAAGAAAATCAACTTTTGCACAGCCACAACTAACAGTCTTGCCCGACAAGAGATTCCGCTTCTCGGAAATAATTGTCCGGCCACAATCGCACCGACATACGACGCATTTATGGTAGTTTTTCGGAACAACTATTTCGCGCAGAACAGTAAGTCTGCCAAAGCGCGTGCCTTCCATATTAGTCTCCGTTTACAATATGTGCGAACAGTTGTGTTTTTGCTTCCTGTGCAGTCAGCAGTTCTGTTTCGTGTTTTATAATAGTCCACACATCGTTTTTCTTTATTACCTCGTACAGGCGTTTTTCTGGCCCTGTGGTGGCGATTGTTTCCGTTGGGTTACTAGTAATGCCTTCGCTGGCTTTGCCCGCGCGCTCGCGTCTTTTTGCCTTGTTGATTGCAAACATTTCTGAACGTGTCAAGAAGTCGCTATCTGGGTTCGTGCAAATGAACTGAATGTCTTTATAGATACCAAGATTCGCCCTAATACGAGCGCGAATGGCCTGACGGACGCGTTCTTTCAAATCGTTCATTGTTTCGATTGGGTTTTCTTCCAAGACCTGCGCTTGTGGTTTATAGGTTACGTAGGTTGTGTTTTCTACCCACTTACACGCTTCGTTATCGTACAGATTGTAACGAGCGTCCGAAATTCCGTTTTTGTTTAATTTTGTAAAATAGTATTCAACTTTATAACGGCTCATTTTATATCCTTTTGGCCAATTCTGTTACGGCTTCTTCCCAAGTCAGCAGTTCTGTTTCGTGTTTTATAATAGTCCACACATCGTTTTGTTTTACGACTTCGTATAAACGTTTATCTGCTGTGTTTTGGGCTTTTTGTGGCTGTTCCACCTTTTCGATTGGTTGCGGTTCGGAAACTATTTTTGTTGAAGTCAGCCCCTTCATATATTTGTAGACGCTAACATCCTCCTTAAAGCAATCAGAAAGGTTGGTATCATCGCCATCCCATTCATATCTAAATGCCTTGTCGCTGTAAACTTTGTTGTTTTCGCGGCGGTAATAATGTACCGCTACTGCTACCGCCTGATTGGTTCGCGCCAACAACTCTTTTAAGGTTTTTACGTTTGTGCGCGTTGTGGTGGCCCCTTTTATGGGTTCGCCTTCGATTGTCGGCAGTGTAAAAGTTAACACGTACCGGTTAAACGACAGTTGTGTAATACTGTATTCTACTTTCATTTTTTTGCCTTTTGGTTAAAATAGTGTCAATTTATTGACGGGTTTGTTGGAATAAAGCCGTTCAACGCTTTGCTTTGTTCGCGCGCCGCGTCCTGCTTCGTTCCATTTCAGGTACTCATCTACCAAAAAGAACTCTTTTGGCATTTCGTACTCGGAAATTAGCACTAGGCCAGGTTGTGCTAGTGCCCATTTGTAGAAAGCCTCGTGATCGAAGTTTCCACAACGGTATCCTGCTGTTCCACGATAAGGCGGGTCACACTGCCCACACCAGATACACTTGCCGTTTCGGCGAACCAAAACAGTGTGCCATTTTTCCAGCGTGCAACAGTATAACAGACCATCATACCACTGCAGGTTTTCATGTGCCTTAACGCACGTTTTGTAATGCTTTTTTAGCACAGAAATCACATAATATGGTTTCTTTCCTATAATCCAACGGGATTCTGTTTTTAGGAAAGACGCCTTTGGTTGTATTGTTTTTGACTTGGCTGCGTACCCTGCCTTGAAACAAAGTTCCATTATATCGTCCGCAAGCGTTTTGCTACCAATGTAAATTTTTCTTCTTTCTGAATCAGAGTCGCCATCTAAAACCCCATCTAGGAGTGCACGAATGGTCTCGACATCAGCGTTTTTGAACTCTTCTGGTATTCTTCTTTCTTCTTTGCGGGCGAATTGCTGGAAATAACCTGAGTGGCTTTTATGAATATAAAAGTCTCCGTTGTTGTATTCGCTGTATTCAATGTCAAGATTCGTCAAAAGCGACCGCAAGATTATTGCTGTTTTCGGTTTCTTTTGTACAATATGTACACCTCCTTGGTTGTTTGTACAGCCATCTGTTAAATATATGCCCAACAACCGTGCAAATTTTGTTTTATCCACTTCTTTTCCGTTCAAGAAAAATGGGTTCTTTGCGCCACCCCAAACGCCACCAGCAGATACCCAACGGAAGTTTTTGTTAGTCGCATCCGATGCCGTTATAAATTCATCACACATTTGTTTTTTCTTTCCGTGCGCGCGGTTAACAAACAATTTGTGTTCCAACGAAACAGCCAACGATACGCTCTTGGATTCGTATGTATAAAGTTTACCACTATATGGTCGCTTTATCACACGCGTATTCTTAACATATTCAAGGCGTCCTGTGTTTGGTTCGCGAGAAAGGAAATAATCGTTTTCTTTTATCTCTGCGAACGGCACCCAGCCACGCTTAGTCAAAACTTCGTGGTCTGGCGTAAAGCAATAACCCAACCAGCCTTCTGGGACTGGTATTTGATCATACGAGCCACAGCGGAACTCTAAATCAAGGTTGTAACGCGACCATAGTAAACAGATATCTTCAATATGTTTGAATCTGCTGTTTGGTTCAGCATCCCCCCTTAAAAACTCTTCAATTTTATTCTGTTCGTTTTCTGTGCTTGTTAAATAAGTTCTGCCATCGTTACCGAACGACCATATAGAACGAATCATTGCAGCCTGTGGCCCTTCAGCATTCACCCACTGCTTGAACTGCTCTTTGGTATAATACAACTTGCCCCACTCATGAATTAAATCTGGGCGGTGCCGGCAAGTGTCGTGAAGGCCAACAAGGCTTGCGTCAATATCGTTTGCAATTACCTTGTACCCTTTGCGGGCCATAAAGTATGCAAAAGAACCGCCGCCGGTAAACGCATCAACTATTCCAACGGGTTTAGGAATATCCAACAGGCGAATCGTGGAATATAATTGTTCTACTATGCCAAATTTATTTCCGCGATACGCCACATAAGGTTCTAATTCAAATGCCATTTATTTGCCCTTCTGTTCTTAGGTTGTGTTTATTCTAACAATAAAAATATTATTAGTCAAGAATTTTTTTAGGGTAAGAAAACACAAGCCCAAATTCGCCTTCTGCCACGGTTGACGGGGCTACGGCCAGCATGTCCCAAGCCAGCCGCGACAACTTATATTTCGGGCGCAGCATTTTATAATGCTTGTTTTTTGTCGTGAGGACGTGTTCCTTCAGGATATCGTATATTTCGGAATACAACGCTTCTGGTATGCGTATTTTGTCTATATCTATTTTTGAGCCATAATCACTATAGTACTGCTCGAACATTTTGTTGAACCCCAGTTTTTCATAAACCTGTGACCAAGACACAACTTCTGGGTCTTCAAAAAACTTAAGTATTTCCTCTTTAGAATACACAAAATCGATGGTTGTTTTTGTTTCAACTAGTTTCATTTTGTAGCCTTTTGGTTAAATAAGCGCCCCTCCGGTTGGCACCTTTAAGAGGGGCATTGGTGGGGCAGTTTGTTATACGGGAGTGGATTTAACCTTCAACTGCCCCATTTTGCGCACTTTCGCCGAAACGGCTGCGCAACACCGCTGGAGGCGCTAACTGCAATTAGCATCGGCCCTAGGGGGACTTAGAACCCCATCTTTTTCCACGCCTGTTCACAAACAGACAAGCAGTGGTGCGGGTCGTTTAGTTTACGCTCGCAAATTTCTTCATTGACGTTAATTATGTCGCTAACATCTTGTTGGGTGTAATGGCCAGTTGCGTTATAGCCTATTAAAAGGCCCGCCAGCAGCGCTAAAATTATATACAGGGTTGAGCGTTTTGCGCGTCGTTCCCACTTAGCGGCCACCAAATTGTTAATCTGCATTACGTCTTCAAAATCTTCTTTTGTTGGTTTGTTGTTATACAACCAAGAAATATATTCATTTCGTTGTTCTGCGGTCATTAGGGTGTTTGGTTTAGGCATTGTTTCCTCCTTCGTGTTTGTAAAGCCCGTTGATGTTTTTCCAAGTTCTAGAACGGTTTTTGGCCATTTTTTCATCAATAGCGTCCGCCAAATCTTTTGTTGCATATGACGAATTATAAAGTTCATGTGCCACAGTAGCAAAACAAAACATTGCTTCTGGGTCTGAAAAGCGGGTCAGACCGCAAGCCACTATAAACATATCGGCTAACTCGTTTATATCGCCAATAACAACGTCTACTGTGACCGCGTGGCGCGATTCTTCCCACTCGCGTTTCTCTTCTGCCCATTTCTGTTTCTGTCCGCCCAGAGTTGCATCTGGGAACGTGTCTTTATGCCACTGTACTATTGAAAATATTGATTCCTTCATTTCGCTTCCTTTAATGCTTTCATTTTCTTTGCTATTCTGCGCTGGCGAATATAGTGCCACAAATTCCCTTCTTTCCAATGGCAGATTATGAAATTGGCATCGTATCCGTGGTCATAAATATATATCGTTGCGTTGGGGTATGTTGCTTGCAACCTACTTAATAACCAATCGTGCCAACAATCAGTCAGGTAATCCCTTACACCTAAAAGTACTTCTTGCATTTCTTGTCCTCCTTTTTTTAGTAATTCCCGTCTGCTACCTGATAGCAAGTCAGACCAATACGCCGCCACATATCAACACATTGCTTTCTGTCTTCAAACACGCCGTCAATGTGGTGGTATGGTTTAATGCATTCATCATATATTTCTTTTTTAACAAAATAATCTGGTCTGTGGTCATCATTTTTTCGCATAAACAAACCTTCAACGTTTTTGCAGGCATGTTTTTGCAACCATTGCAGTGTTTCATTCATGTATTTACAGGGTCTGCCAGTGACAAATATAATTTTTGCCCCGTGTTCGTGCAATGCACGCAAGATGTCAATAGTCGGTGTGATTGGTTTATCATTTACACAATCTTTATAAAACGACTCCCAATCTGGGGCTATTTTATCAAGGTCAACCTCACCCTCTATATCTTTTTTTGACGGCAAAATATAATGCAACCGTTGAGAACAATCGGCAATCGTTCCATCAATGTCAAATATATATATCATTGTTAGTCCTTTATCAGTTGTTCGATTTCGTCAATAGCCGTTTGAACATCTAGATTATAGTATGTTGTATTCGGGTGGTGTGCAGTTGCCGTTGTGTGCAACCACTTCAACGAACAATCCACTGCTTTCTGCAACCGTTCCGCCTTGTCCGCTTGGGCAATAATATCGTCAACATAGCACCAACGCACAACATCGGTATAATTCCACCAAGATTCATTGCTTGCTGACAACATCATTATATCCGGGTGATTCCAACCAGTATATGGGATACGACAGCCGCATGCAAAATACAGTATCAGTTTCTTTGTGCTTGCTTCACGCAAATCGTCTGTTCTCCAAATTGAATCACTCATTCTTCGTGTCCTTTGTTTTTAGTTCTCTAAATCTCCCACACCGTCTGCACCGTTTGCCGCTATAATCGCCCAAACGATATATATGTTTATGTGGTATAATTTTCCATATAAATTTCATTTTATATCCTTTGGTTCTATTTGTTCGTGCACATTGCCGATGATTTCAAAATAATCTTTCGTCGGCATACAATTTTCAAAATCATACCCGGAATCACCATCTTTTACAATCCAGCACATTCTGTCTTGAACAAAACACACGACCCCTTTTATTTTAGGATTTGGTGTTTTAGGGTGGTTTGGGTTAAAATATCTACCACTTACAACATCGCCTTCATAAATCAGGTTTCCGTTTTTATCGGAAAACCCTGTGCATTGTTCGTCTGGCTTTGCCGTCAGTTCGTCTCGCTTTGACACCCACGGTTCCC
>OLHA01000161.1_pt1 | contig 37858 bp, 60 predicted proteins | sample 1605961 | NCBI WGS metagenome assembly OLHA01 (sample SAMN03283288) | human gut metagenome | biome: human-associated habitat; material: feces | host: Homo sapiens | place: Peru | collected 2012
ATCCTTGTAGCGTGTACCTTCGTTCCGACCGCAAGGGTCTTTTTCCGCTTCGACTTGTAAGAAGGCTTGACCCGCAGGGGGTCAGCCTTGATAACAACGTAAGTCCTGTTTATCTTCCTACTTTTTGCCATGGTAGACCACCTTACCTTTGCTGTTAAAAACAGAGTAGCCGTTTTTATCGGCACATTTCTTAGCGTTCGCAAGTGATGAAAAAGCGCCCTTCTGACTCTTTTCATCCTTCCATGTTTTCCTTACACGGTAGATTTCCTTACTGGGTTTCTTCTTCCCATCCTTGAAAGGCACGCCCAAGTAGCTGCAAACGCCCTTTGCGATGGCTTTTCCGTACTTGTCCGGATGGGCTCTCAGTGTAGCCAAATCGCCCTTAATGCTTCCGGTTTCGAGGATGCACGCCGTCATGTCCGTACCGTTCAGCTCAAAAAGGTCTGTCCGCTTCTGTACTCCCCGTGATTTCATACCCATATCTTTTTTAATGGTCTTTTCAAGGCACTTAGCAAGCTTTTTTCCGCTTCCGGACACGTACAGCGGCATAACGCCCATCGGAGCTCCGGAATAATCACAGTGGATAGACAAGTACATGGCAACGCCGGAATTGTTCGCCTGTCGTACATCGGCAATCATATTTTTGTTGTTGCCGTGGTCTGCATCCGACTGCACCTTTACCCCAGAAGCTCTCAGATACTTGACCGCCGCCTTCGTGATGGCGAGCATCAATTTAGCTTCCGAATAGCCCTTATATACACAACCGGAATCCCAGCTTCCGTCCAAACTCACGCCATGCCCACAATGTACCGCAATCGTCTTACTCATCATCTTCACCTTCTTCTGCTTCATCCTCTTCCTCTGCCAGTTCGTAATCCTGCACCTCTTCGTCGGTGGTTTCAATGTCCGGGCGAACATTCAAGCCCAATGCCTGCTTGAAAGCCTGATTCAATCCGACTGCCGCCAGTCCGGATACTGCACCGGAAACTACCGCCGTAAAGGTCAGACCGTCTACCACGATTCCGCATACGATACCGACGACAAACAGCACCGTTGGAATCCACTTGTTATCTGTTGGCATCCAGTTTCTCATGATGTAGCCGATGCAAAGGCACATCACAACTACCGCCGGTACAAAGTAATCGTTCACAATAGAAATATCCATTTTCTTCTCCTTTTCCGCTGTTTTAAGCGTTTTAAAAAATATTAGTGATAGGTTATAAGGTTAACTGATTAAAAGCTGTTAGAAGCTAAAAGAGAGACTTTTGAGACCACTCTATCGTTCGATTAGATAATCCGTCAGCTCCGCTTTCGCCTTCCGCATCGCATCGATATCATTTCCATCAATGCCATGTGCCAAAAGAGCCAAAAGTGCCCGCTGTGTAATGATGTTTCCCTCTTCCAACTGGTTGAGTCGGTTGTAATCATTAACAGCCTTCCGCTCCAATTCTGCTATTCTCGCATCCTGTGTTTTGTTTGGCTTCCGGAACTGCTCGATTGCGCCGCATACTACTTTAATCGCCGCCGAAATAGCCACGATTGCACCCGCAAGCCAAAGAACATCCTCGGTAGTAACGTACATTCGCATGGTATCACCTCCCTTCTAGAATTTTTGCAACGAAAAACCACCTACAAGGTGGCATTCCGTTAATCATCTTTCTTTTGAGGTCATGACCGCCATGACCTGCTCTTGTAGTACTTCCTCCAACACAGACACCCGCTCTTCTAATGTTCCGCCCGGCTCAAAGTTCTCTTTGTCGATAATCTCGTACAATTTTTCTAATTTTGCCATTATTCCACCTCATCAAGCTTTCTCACCCAGCTTACCGCATTCGGCACCGCCAGCTGCTTCGATTCGTCTGCATTCCGGAACGTGACTGTTCCGCCGGCTTCCACCGGTAGCCATTCTTGCAGGGGTTCCGGGATGGTGACGTCTGCCACTTCTTCCGGATTGATTTCGTAGTACACCGTTGTCGGGTTTTCTGTAAGCCATGCTTTCGCCTTTTCCTTGGTGTCTATGTCCGTCCTGTCGTGGAGCCGGAAGCAAACAGCCTGTAATGATTCATATACATTAATCCCGGAAGCTAGCAGTGAATCGTCCCAATAATCCGCATGTGAAATCGTTGCCAGTCTATCGCTTATGATGTTGGACTTCACTTTTTCATTCTTGTTTCCAATGATTCCCGGCGTTAACTGATTTTCGAATACAATTCGGCAGCAGTTCGCATCTGTATCAACCGACACGCCATAGATTGGCGTTTCTCCGTCAATCCTCACCGATTTGATTTTCCGGTTGACTTTTTCGCCGTCCATGTCAATATAGTCATGTGCCGCAATCGCTGACCGTAGCTCCGGGAAACCTGTCGTGATGGCTTCCGCCCCGGCGGTAATTTTCTCCGTGCGGGACGAAATGATTTCCCCCGGATTGTACGGGTAAGACTCAGCCGGGAACATCCGTTCGAATTGTTCGGCGGTCGGTTCGTTGCCGGCACCAAAAAGTAAAGTCAAGTCGAACAACATGAACGAGTTTTTGACAATCTGATAATCTGTGCAATTAGGCGAGTACAACTGCACCAGCGCATTCCCGCTCTCTGTACACGTTCCAATCACTGAGAGCCGTGTGAATTCGGCACTATTCGTTTTGTCGTCAATATCTAAAAACAGATAATTCTGAAATCCGACCGGGTTCACGCCGTCGGATTTAATTTTAACGGTTTGGTAATACTTGTGTCTCTTCGTCACCGCCACAAATCCGGCTTTGTATCTGTTTACTTCCACGCAATCTGAGATTGTTACAACTCCGCCGGATTCGGTTGGCGTGCAGCCCATCGGGGCGAATTCGTCCGGGTTGCATAGCTGATTCCACACAACACTCTTACCGCCCACCTTGTCCACGCTCACATATTTCGCCCCGCTCGGTGCCGTTCTGCTTGCGGTTTCGCCCTCTTCCGGCAGAATGTCATAGGTCTGCCCCTTATTCAACTTCATTAGGGCGCTGATTCTATTCTCTTGCTTTCGATTTTCCGCAGCCAAATTGTCGCACTCGCCCCGCAAGCGGTCCACCTCGGTTTGCAGGGCGGCGGCGTTCTGATTGTACTCCGCTACCTTTTCGGTGTGGTTTTTGTTGTAGGCTTCCAACTTCACCTCGGCGTTGCGGTTGTAGTCGCTGGTGCGCTGTTCGTCGTTGGTGTCGTAGGTGGTCAGCTTCTCGGCGGCGTTGGCGTTGTATTTGGCTAACTGCAAGTTGTGATTGTCGTTGTATTCGGCGGTTGCAGTGTCAACAACCTTCCGGAATTCTCCGACCGCTCCGCTTGATACGCCCTCCATCAGCTCAGTTTTCTCCTCATCCGTGAAATAATCCACGCCCTTTTTCGGTGTGAACTCTCCGGAATCTGCACGGCGCTTAATTTCTGCGATTGCGGCATCTGCTTTAGCCACGAGCGCATCAAAAGTTGTGCGCTCTTCCGCTGTGTAGACGTAGTCAGGCGGCTTTGGCGATGATTGCACGTTGAAGTTATAAGCATTATAGGTTCCGTCAGAATAACGTTCATAGCACGTTTTGAATCCGGCAGTTTGCAGAAATTCGTCGGGGATTCGGCAGCGCTTGCCGTCCGTCTCAATTCGGATTACTTCATTACCCATCGGGTAATCTACAAACTGTGCTGTTGGTTGCAATTCTGTTAGATACTGATTCACATCCCATTGGTAGAGCTGTTTTTCTGATTTCATTCTTGCTCCTTTCTATAGCATGGTGCCGTCCGTGATGTACGTGAAGCCACCTATACAATCATTGCCCTTTGCCAGTGCATCCGCTCCGGCGTTACGGGCGTAAAACGTGCCATCGGAACCCATATACGATATATTCGAATTATTACCGTAATAAGACACGGCACGAACCCCTGATTTTGTTATTGGTGCCGGTACCCCGGTAATTTTACCGGCGGCGATATTTGCCCCGCTTGCTACTGCTCCGGTGCATTTGGTTGCAACTTCCATCTGTACAATGCTTCCGTACCGCCACCAACGTGGCTTATACTCAACTGCTCCGGTTGTTAGGGTTATCTTTCCGGTGCCACTCTGTATGTTCATCGTTATATTCTCAGCGGATATGTTTTCCGCCGATATCTTGTTAGCATCAATCTGCATTGCGCCCACATACATAGCACGGATATCTTGTTCAACGTTTAACGTGTTTCCAAAATACCCATTCCCTAGAAAGTCAACTGTGAACGCATCTCTCCTATTGTTTTCGGATGCAATCCCCGAGCCAATTTTCAGTGCTTTGAAATCGTATAGATTCATTCCCATATAGTTGATTACGTCTCTTGTTCGATATTGTCCAATATCCACAATCGCCGGGTTGAATTCTATATCGTATGACGCTCTTAGTGCAATTATATCTGTCCTCGTAATCTTTTCTCTTGTAACAAGGTTGAAACTGTCACAATATCCGTTCCCGTCGTCGAATTCTTCGTAGTGTAGGCTGTTGCTATTAATAGCCTTGTCAATTGTTATCGTGTCACCATTTTCTAATTCAAACCACACTCTTTTGGCGCCCTTGTTATAAAAGCTGTACACGAACGAATTAAAATAGCGCCCATCCAAATCTATCGTGTCATTTATATCTTCTACAGAAAAAGCGATGCTGTCTGATATTTCCGGATAGATATCTTCTGTTGGAGTAAGCTTATCCGTATTAATCCAAGTGCTGATTATTTCCGTGCCGCTTTTGAAGCTGTCGACACTAAATAAGCTTTCTGTTCCGGCGTTTACCGCCATTTTGTCTTTTGCGATTGTTACATGCTGTTCGCTTTCCCCTCCAATGTCGATGGTCTCCCCGTAGGATGCAAGCACTTTTTGACCGTCCCGAATCTGTACATCCTTATCCGTAAGGAGTACGTTGTTTTTCGTGGCTGCTATTGGCTTTACGGCTTCCGGTGATACCATCGTTCCGGTATCATCAGTGTTGATATAATTATCTGCATAATTCCGGGCATCGTTAGCATCGTTCCGTGCTGTTTGGTCCTTAAGCTCCGTGCTTGACGGTCCGGTTTTATTGGTCACGGTTAAAACCGTGCTACCTGATTCGCCTGTGCTAAGGTCTACCGTTGGACTGTATCCATCTTCTCCGGGGTCTCCTTTTTCGCCCGGCGCTCCGGGTTGCCCCTTTTCACCGGGGATTCCTTGCTCCCCTTGTTCGCCTTTGGTTTTGACCCACTTATACACTGCCGGGTCCGTTCCTGCTTCCTCCGTCAGCTGATTTACTGCAGTACCAAGGTACTCTTTCCCTTCCGGGGAAAACGAGAATCCGTCACCGTCGATAGTATCGGCGTAAGCAATCCATGTGTACAGCTCCCGGACCTTTGACAGATTGGCAAAACTGCTTGCTAGATTCTCCACCAGCTCCGAAATGCCGCTATCCTTGATTACATACTCACCCAGTGTAGCCTTCTTCGTTCCGTCGGTGACAGATGTTTCAAGCTCAAGGATTCGACCGGAAATGTAAGTGTTCCCGGCATCGTCCACGATGTTCACACGGTCACCAATACCGACTCCTTGCGGAAGGTCTGCAATGTCAATTTCATAATTGGTCTCAATATCCGAAATGGAATCCAGCTTTTCTTTTGCCAGCTTGTAAAGGTCTGCCTGCGAATTCGTGTCCGAGGATTCGAATTTCTGGTACAAATTGCCGCTGAAAGAATCTTTACTCGAATAGTCCACTCTTGCCCATTTGGTCAACGCTTCGAGAGACACAAGGTTTCCGTCCGGGTCAATCTGATACTTTTCTTTATCCTCTTCCGGAATCGTGAATCCGACAAGAGTTAAATTATCCTTTCCGGTGGCGTAAAGTGCCGTCGCTAGGTTCTCGATGGTATTCTTTACGGTGATATTGTTCACTTCTTTGTTAATGTACAGATTGATTTTTGTGTCCTTTCCTGTTTCGTCTGCAATATCAACCCATCTATCAGACACGGTCAAGCCTTTAACGCTGAATCCATAGGTAAGCTCAATCTCGAATTTTTCCGCAATATCCGCAAGCCTCTTTGTTACCGTATCGGTACTAGTCCATTCAAGTTTTTTCGGAAGCGCCGAAACGTTGTTGTTCCGCAATCGAAAACCTGTTTTCTCAAGGAACTTGTTGATGTAATCCGCTGCACTCATCTGTTCCGTTCCGGTGTACTCCTTAGCAAGGTTGTTCAGCAGGTCTAGCCCGGAATCTTCGGATTCGAATTTGATGGTATGGTCCAATACAGACAGCTCCGTGGTTGTAATCATGAAGAGATTTACAATATCCATATCGGCTGCAGTTTCTTTGCCGTAGTAGGCTAATACGTAGTTCCCCGCCCTGCACCAACCTTCAATGTCTGACCTTGTATCGTCGGTATAGGCGACGGTGCAATCGAGCGTTGCAATTCCTGTTTCCACTTCTTCCTTTTTCGTGTCGTCGGTGATAACATAGCCGCCCGACAAACTGGTTGAAGCTGTTCCGAGAATTTTAAAATTCTTATCCGCAAAATATAAAATCATATGAAAACCTCTCTGTATGTCATTGTGAACTTAGGCGCTGTTGATTCGCTCACGTAATACTCCGACGGATTCGCTGCCCACTGTTCGTATGTAGGCTGTGTGCTGTACACCGTGCCGCTTGAATTGCAGTAGACGGTCGGATTTGTGCCCGCATCCATGAACTGATAATAGCTTGTCGGGCTTGCGTTGTACTCCTCCTCGGTCGGGTATACTCTCTCCTTCGATGAATTGTAATATTCAACCCCGCTATCGTATGGAGTGTCTGAATCAAGCTGCTGATAATAATCTCTGCCATAAGCTTCATCGGCACGGCAACGTCTAATGTATGGCTGCTGCCCCGCCCACGCCGAATAGGACGTGTGAACTGAATTTGTTCCGGGATTCAAAACTAACGTTTCCCAGTCGTTGCCAAGCGCTCCAAGGTCAGGGCGACTTGTGCCTTCGTCGCTACCGTGCCTCAGCATGGTTACCGTGGCGGTCTTTCCGTCTGCCGTCAAGATATCGCCGTTCTGGAATGGAATTTCTGTCGTGCTTTCACTAGTCTTTGGTCGCCCGTAAAACGATAGATTCCTAACGCCTAACCAATCCATCGGCGGTTGCGCCTTCCACTGGTATGCGGCAATTACAACCTTTGTGACGTTGGTATCCTCGAAATTGTAAATTGCCGGGAACGGGTAAAATTCGCTCGTGGCGCTCCCGAACTTGTAGGATATCATGTACCATCCGCCCTCAATCTTAACTGTAAGGTTGCTATTCTTGTTATCTGCGTTGAAGGTGGTCGTTTTGTCGACAACTTCATTCTGCCATACGTACTGAATAGTCGCATTCTTGCCCCGACTTGACTTATACGCCCGAATGCCGGCTACTATATCATTGCTCTTGTTCAGCGCCATGATTTCAAGCATTCCGCATTGTGTAACATCGTTTGCACTTGTCCCAATGGAAAACTTTACCGATGCATCAATGCTGTAGAATTCTGCGCCGCTGGTTCCGTTCTCATCCGGCGGCAACTCCCTTGTGATTGTTGCCCCGTGCCATCCGCTCTGTGTTACGCTTCCATAACTTGATTTCAAGAAGTAGTTTGTCGGGGTCTTGTCGGTATAAGTCGGGATTGTGATTGTGTTTCCGCTCCGAGAACTCAGCTTTCCCGCTGACCCTTTGGCTCCGGATTCTTTCACCTCCACCTTGCACGATAGGTCAATGGTTCCGGCTTGAATATCCGACACCGTGAATGTGTAGGGCACCTTGTGAGACCCCTTACCCCATGACTTACCACCTGCCTTGATTGTCTTGGTGTGGCTCTTGCCAGCAACCGTGATTACCGCTTGGAGCTTTGCTTTCTTCCAGTTTTTCTTTACCTTGCCGCTGACTGAACCAACGACGGCGGTAATATCCACCGTGAGCTTAACCGAACTAGCTGTTCTTCCGGTCGCCTTGTAGTACATCTTGTATTTAACGCTCGGTGCACTTCCTGAACTGTCAGACACCGGACTTGAAACCCATGTTTTCTTTTTGGCATCCCACTTATAGCCGATAATCGCCCCGCTGGTAGTCCCGGAAGGCGTAGAATTGGCGCCATATGCTTCATAAAATCCGCCCTCGATAGGTGCGCCGGAATACCCGGTACCGCTCTGATTCGGCTTCCATAGCTGCTGTATAGCGCTGCCAAAGTTTCCCGCCTGTGTGAACTCCTGTGATACCCTGATAGGCTGCACTTCTGCCGGCTTCTCGATGGAAATATCCGGGTCGCCAAACTGCAAAATGTGCTCATTGCTATCAAAAAACGCAACGTATCCGCAATTTCCCAGTTCGCCCAGCTTTTCGTCTTCGTTGCCTTGATAGCTTGTATCATCGGCGTTGGTTTCGTCAACTTCCGGCTTCGTGGTATAAAAACTTGCCTTGAATGTCGGATGCGCCGGGACCGTTCCGCCGTACTCAACCATCATGGTTGTGTTCCCGTCTATATCCGTGAAAGATTCCGCTTCATATTCATCAACCGAATACTTGAACGGGTCCTGACAGTAGATTGTCCACTCTCCTTTTACGGCGTTCCGTCCTTCCTCGATATCGCCCTCAAAATACGGCGTTCCAACAAAGAACATATCCTCTTCATCGTGGAAGATGAACTGACTCTCTTCTCTATCGAGAATCCCATTCAACTTATTGAAGGCGCTCCGGAACGATTCGTTATCTTCTGCGACAAGCTGAAACCCAACAACAATTTCTCTCTCCGGGTATCGTGTCGTTTTGATTTTCGTTCCGTTCCGGCTTCCGATTTCTTCTGTTTTAAGGTCCTTTTTAAGGCTCTCCCTGCCTTTTGTATACAATGTGCGGTAGCCTTCGATGTACAACGACGAATTCTCATCTTCGATGTATTCGCCGTTAATCATTACCGCCTCGGAAGGTAGGGACAATAAAGTCCCCACCTCCGTTGTGTCTCGGAATACGTACACTATCTGATACCTCTCCTTCTGTTTGCTCTGGTGGTCAGTCTGTTCTGTTCCTGCTGCATGGTAGGCGCCAGTTGCTTCGATACCACCTTGCCGTCAAGCTCGGACACTACCGTGATTTCATAGTTGGCGGTACTGGTATAGTCCCATGTATCGTTCAAACTGTAATCACCAGCAAAAGCCATTCTGCTAGGACTTAGTGTAGCCATGTTCGCCAGCTTTGCAGCCATACGGCTGATATCACGCTTCTTGGATTCCATACCGTTAACTAAACCCATTGATAGGAATGCACCAATCTTATGAGTTATTCTTGAAGGTGAATGCTCCTTCGTCGTTTTCCGCATCTTCACGGTTGCGGCACTGGAAGCTGCCGCCGCTGCTGCTCTGATTGCCGGAATTTCTGCACGAATACCATTAGCAAGTCCCCTGCCGATGTTAACGCCTACGGTGTGAGCCTTCCCGGCTTCTCCTGACATTGCGCTATTGATTGCGTGCATTCCACTTCTTGCGGCGCTTACTCCGCCTCTCATTCCGCTCGAAATGCCAGAACGGAAATTCTTACCGATGGAAGCCGCCGCCGATTTTGCCCCGGATGCTCCCGAACTGAAAGCACTCTTTAATGCTGACATTGCGCCGGATGCGAGGCTCTTAAGTGCGCCTAATCCGGACTTAACGACGTTTACGGATGTAACCATCTGTTTCAAGCTGGATGCCGCTCTTTTTGCCTGCGATGCGATGCCCGATACCTGCGTTTTGACAAGCTTTAATGCTCCCGCAAATATGAGCATGACCCCTGCTACGACAACACCTGCCGCCAGTAAAACACCGATTCCCATGGCTGCAATGCCAGCCACGGACCCGAGAGCCACAAGAACGATACCTGCCGCCGCTGCTGCTAAAGCAACCGCCAGTATTCCACCGGCTAATGCGACAAGTCCGACTGCTGCCGATGTTCCATTTTTGGCAATCGCCGGAAGTGCCCCTGAAAGCTTAACAATGCCGGCGCATACTAAGTACACAGCCACACCGACAAGCGCAAGACCGAGACCGACAAGTGCTACTGTAGCACCAAAAGCGACCATTCCCGGAATGGCTGCATTTAATCCCTCTCCGAGAGTGGAGAAAACAAGCGCTAAAGCTCCGATGGCTACTATCATTCCAAAGAATACGGCAATTGTTGCCGGTCCTCCGTTTGCTACCGTCGTTGCAGCCTGTGCGAGCACCCAAAAACCTGCGGCTACTGTTAGGATTGCCAAACCGAACACAAGGAACGTCTTCGCAGATTGCATTAGCGTACTTCCTGCCTTTTTGACCGTCTCACCTGTCGAGGATGCCGCCTTTCCTGCATTGGACATTCCGGCGGCGCCTTCTGCCAGCGTTTCGCCAACTTCCTCAGTGGCTTTTTTGGCGCTCCGTTTGAAGATGTTCAGCCCTTTAACCGTCGTGGTCAGCTTCTTAACAAGTGGCTCACCCATGGTCCTTAAAAGTCCCTTTCCGGTTGTCTTTTTCATGACGGCACTGATTGCGCCGAATCCCATGGCAATCTTCGGAAGCCACGGCGCTATCTTTGTCAGTTTGTTCAGACCGTTAGACACCTTCTCAATGACCTTAAGAAGGGCATTAAGAGCCGCTGACGTGGCTTTAGCCGTCAATTTAAGTACGTCCATAAAGCCTTTGTTCCGGCTAAGGGTACCGGCGAACCGTTCAAAGGCTTTGGCTGTTTTTTGTAGTTGTTTTCCGGTCCCTTTGAAGATTTTTGATAGTCCTCCAATGCCTTTATCTACAACGCCCATCAACTTTGTGATTCCATCAATGGCAACATCGGAAATTACCTGCCACGCCGGCGCCAGTCCCTTTGACAGTGTAGCCGTCAAGCCGTCTGCCGCTTGCCCTATCGTTTTATAGCTTTGCGCCATCTTGGATAGGTCGCTATCCTCAGACAACTTTTCCATCGCCTTAAAGAAGTCTTCTGTCTTGACTTTGCCGTCTTGAACATTCTTAACAAGCTCTGTTGTTGTCATGCCCATTGCTTTCGCAACCTTTGACATTCCGGCTGGTGTTTGCTCAAGAATCAGTTTGAAGTCTTCCCACTGAACTTTTGGTTTTGCTGCCATCTGCGTTGCCTGCATGGATAACGTTTTCATTGCCTGTGTCGGGTTCTGTGCCGCCGCCGCAACGTTTCCGAAGCCTTTAACAAGGCTTGGTGATGTTTTTCGGTTAACTGCATAGAGCTGTGCAAATGTCGCTGCCATATCTTTTGATGTGTATACGGTCTTTTTTGCGTAATCCTGTAAGTCCTTTTGTGTTTCCTTGATTTTCGTGTTGCCCATGCCTGACATTCTCATGTTGGAGGCAAAAGACGTCCACGCACTGTTTGTGCTATCCAGCTCTGACACAAGACTTTTGAGACCGCTTCCCACAACGCCAACCGCCTTTGCGCCGATTCCGGCGAGCGCCCCGAATCCGAGACCGCTTTTAATCTTGCCTCCGAGAGTCTGCGTTGTCTTGTTCGCCGCTTCAAAAGTGCTTTGAAAGTTCCTATCTTTAGCCATTAGGACGGCGGTTACAATATAGTCTGCATTGCTCATTCTTCCCTCCTTTCTTCTTTCATTTTTCTGCTGATAGCAAGGAATCTTTCGTTCCGCTCCGTGTTATATTCCCGCTCTACCTTTTCCAGCTCCTTTTTGTAGTCGTAGAATTTGTCGAACGTTTCATACACCGGCTTGGTCCGTGTCTTTCCTGCTTTCCGACTTGCCTTAGCCATGAAGTTGAGATAGGCGAGCTTGTGCACCCACATGTCTTTGTCCACCGTGCTCAGCTTGTGAGCCTTACACAGTAGCTCATATTCCGGGAACGTTAGCCGGTCCACTTCATCAAAGCTCCGGAAGCCAAAAAACCGGAAGCAATCTTCCGTGATTTTTTCTATCAGCTTTTCAAAGGTCATAGACGACTTTAGTTCTGATTCTGCTCTTCCACCGCTATCTTGATGGCTTTGTACGCTCTCTTCGTACAGTTCGCTTCCTATAAAAAATCGGTCACCTGCTTGAAAATCGCATCAATATCAGTGTTTTCATCCTCGAACCAGTTATTCAGCATGGAAATATTAAGTTTTGGAGTCTCTGTTTTGTTCGCAACAAAAAGAATCTGCTGCAATGCCTCAAGGTCTCCATCCATGAGCTTTGCGATGTAATAATTCAGTCCAACATTCTCTTCTTTGCCGCCCCATGCATCCATGGAAACAGTGACTCTCTTATTAATCTCACTGATGAAATGCATTCCAAACTTAACCGGGTATGATGTGCCGTTGATTTCGATATCGTACATATTAATCCTCCATATATCAAAAGCGGGGAACAATCGTCCCCCGCCCGCTTAAAACCTATGCTCCTACTGTAGTGTCTTTGAATACATAGGAAGCCATGTCTGCCTGCGTGTCTGTTACGGTTACGTTGCCCTTTGCGCCCGCTCCGTTGATACCAAAGGTGAGAGATACCTCGACCATATCCTCGGCGTTGGCTGTTCTCTCAATCTCGGTGAGATACCCCTGAAAGTAAGTGCCTTTGTACTGGTTTGTCTTACTTTCAATTGGTTCATCCATGTTTGCTTCCCATACTTCAATCAATTTGTCGTTGTCCAATGCAGATTCCAGCTTGTCCAGCATGGTGTCACCCTTAGCAAGAATGGAAGTGCACGTGATTTCAACCTCCGCTGTTGCCGGGGTTCGAATAGTGCCGTCCTTCGTTGCTGTAGAATCCGCATCCTTCGACTTCGTTCTGCCGTTCTCCGTAACAAATGCAATCTGCTTTGCTGCTTCCTTCGATGCATCCTCAAGAAGTCGGTAAAGATAAATGATTTTCTTTCCTGCAATCGCTGTTGCCATAATTCTTCTCCTTCTTTAGCTGTAGTAATATTCCGCCTCAATAATTGCGTGCATTAACGGTTCCGCCGTGCTGTTATCGGCGATGATTTTCTGACTCAAGCTCCGCAACGTGTAGCCCGTGCCGCCGTAATCCTCGAACTCCCGGCAAACATCCATCACCTCGGCAGCAATCCGTGAGAGTGTGCCCCTCTTCTTCGAATCGTTCTGCCATACGTGGATGTTCTGCGATACCGTGCCGATTCCATACCCCTTTACCATCGTATCCCGCATCGTGTTATCTGCGAGATACACAAAAGGGTATGGCTCATCCTCAGAAGGCATACCGCCGTCATGCACGCTTAATCCGAGTGCTTCAATCTTCAATTTCAATCCTGTAAAAAGGCTTTGCTGTGCATCCATCATTTAAACAACTTCCTCAAATCTCTCACAAACTTCTCTCCCGCTTCTCGTGCTGTTGGCTCCATGAATGGCTCCGGCGGCATGTGCCGGGTCCCGTACTCAACGTAGGCGGCGTGTTCGGCTGTTGTGCCTATTCCAACCGCTAAACCTTCTTCGTATAGGTCAGTTTTCAGATTGTTTTTAATGTTTCCGAGAGATTGCTCTACTCCGGAATAACCACCTGCAAAAACTCCGCCCTCACTTGCTTTCACGGCGTGTTTGCTTGCCGTCTCGATAAGATTTTTTTCTTGGTGCCGTACAACTCTTTTAATGTCGTCCAGTGTGGCGGCTTTTTCTAGGTTGTCCTGCAGCTTGTCGAGACCTTCCCATTTAATATCAACGCCCATGCTGTACCTCCGAAACAATAAACGCTTGTTTGGTGTATAAGTCGATTCGCTTGTCCACCTTGTAGAGCTTTTTTCCGATTCGAATATAGTCGAACGGATTCTCATATTTGTTTTGGAGCCGGACCGTCAACGACTCCTGCGATATGCTGTCATATACCATCCGAATCATTGCGGTTTCTGTTTGGTTGACGGAAGCTCTTCTAGGCACCTCAGACACCTCTAGACGGTCATAATCGCCCGTCTTAGCGTTGTAATCCGACTTTTCGGTATAGAAGTACACTTCTTTGTCAAATCTCATATGAACCGAATCCTCCCCCTTCTCGACGTGCCTTTGTTTTCGTCAATCCACGCTTGAATGTCGCTTTCGTAAGGCGAAAAATCGTCTCCGCTGAAACTTTGTGATTCGCCTTCGACGGTATGGGAAGAAAGCCCCTCTGAACCAATCCTGTTGAATCGAATGATGGATACCTCTGTCACGATGTAGGACAGCTGAGCGGGCACCTCATCGGTGCCCAACTTTACTTTCAGTCTGTCGCTTGTGATATCCATAATGGTTTGCAGCTTCTTCCTCTGTTCGTCTCCGGCATCTTGCATGTTGAGCAATTCTAACAAGTCTTCCATGTCGTGCCTTTCTGACTACTTCGTCCTTTTGCCTTTCACGGTCTTTGTGTTGCACTCCTCGGTGTACTCAATCAGTGGAAAGCCCGGCTTGTTTTTCGAACCCGCCAGCTCTTCAATTCTGCCCTTATTCACACGCTTTCCTGCTCGTGGGAACTCGTCACCGATTTCATAAATGTACGGAATTGAACCGTTCTTCGTTTCGGTCACATCCTGCGTGTCTGCGAACCGATGAATAACCACATAACCCATTACTTACCTCCTATGCTACCGTAGCTGTAACCTTTGCAACCGCCTTCTTGTTAGCCGGGAGAATGTACTCACCCGCTTTACCGGCTCCCTGCAGTGCCACACCGTCGAAATCCTCAGATTCGATGGTTCTAGCAGTCTGAATGCCGGTGAACGCCTTACCGATTCCGGTGATGTAAGCGTAAATACACTCGTTCTTCTGGAACATTGCATCCGGAATAACCTCAAGCTGAAAACCCTTGAAGGTGTTCACGGTGTTGTTGTCCACGTTAACAGAACTACCCTTTGAGGTAGTCATGAGCTTGGAGTCAACAATGATGTTCCATACATCCGGCGTAACCTTTGCTACCTTGGTGCCAACTGCACCAATGTTCACAAAGTACTTTGCAAGGGCGTTGAACGCCTTTACAACCTCTTCCTCGGTGAGTGCTGCCGCCTCGATTGTCTCAGCAGCGCTATCGGAAATGAACTTTCCGTGATGAGTGTTGAACTGATTTGTCTTTGCCTGTGCCTGCAGCTCAAGACGGTCAGCCACCGCCGTGTTGAAGTCGTTGTTAACCGTGTTCCGGTCGATTCCTTCGTGGAAGCTCCAGCCCCAGCTGTAAGGAACATCCGCATTGGTATAGATAATCTCGGTTCTATTGCCGAATCTGTTGGACTTTCCCGTTCCGGTTCCGAATGCGGTGTTCTCCTCGGTGCTGTAAGTGCCTACCGCTACCGGAATGTCGGAAGTCTTAACGCTGAATGCGGTCTGATTCTCCTGAATTCCGTCCAGTGCCTCGATTCCGCCGCCGAAAAAGTCTCCAAAGTACGCTCGGCTCTGGAATACCGCCTGCATAAGGTCCTTAAACTCCTTGGTATAACGTCTTACTGCCTGATTATTGTTTTCACCTGCCATAAATTACTCCTTTTACTTCCTGTACTTAGCAATCCGCTGTTCAATTTCGCTCATCGGTTCCGCTCCAGTGTAAGATTTCGGGGTGGTACCTGTCGCCCTCTGTCTTTCCCGGATTTCCACCTGCGCATTGACCAACTTCACGAACGCTTCCACCTGTGCTTTTGTGTCCTCTGCGGTGGTGCCTACGACCATGTCTAGAATGTCCTGTGTAGCATCCATGCCCTGTTCCTTGAGAATCTCACCGGCAACCTTGCCCAGTGCGATTTTCTGCAGCTGTGCTTCCATTTCCGCAATTTTGCGGTCCTTCTGCTCTGATTCATAGGCGGCTTTCTGCTCTGCGTTCATTTTCGCCAGCTTGACCGCCTCCGCTTTGGCATCCTCGATAGCTTTATCGGTCTTTTCACTCCATTTTGCGTATTTCTGACCGATGATTTTATCAAGGTCTGCATCCGAATACTTCTTTTCCGGCTCCGCTCCGCCAGTTGGCTCGGTCTGAGTGTTCGGCTCGGTATTCGGGTCAGTGTTTGCGTTTGTGTTCTGATTGTTCATTTCTTCTGACATAATTTCCTCCATTTGTTTTACATCACAATGCTCGATAATCCATACAGTTTAATGTCGTGAATGCTTGGACACACCCGAAAAAGGGTATATAAAAAATCGCCCTGTAATGAGCGATTTTCCTTCACGTGTAAAAGTATTTAAGAATCTTGTACATGATTACATTGATATCATCTTTCGCCATGGCTTTGCTCCTTCGTGTACTAAAAAAGCACCTACCACATAGGTGCTTTATTCGTTCATTAGATATATTTCATCATAAATCTTTTGTAGTTGATTTCCTGTTTCGTCCGGATAGCCGTCTTCATCAAATGTTTCAATAATAGCATCGTCTATCGCTATTAGTAAATCGTTCACTTCTCCATCCATCAACAACTTATCTAAATCTTTAATAGAGTCACCTAAGAAATCTTTTTGTTTTTTTGTTATTTTAATATTCATGTTACGCCTTGTCTTTCCTTGTTAGTGGGTTTACCTGTATTAGCCTTCCAGTATCTGGATTTAATGCTACGGAACACTTTCCATTCAATATATATCTTTGGCTTCTACCGTTGGAACTCTCTTTGATTGGAGTGACTTCGTCCGGATTTGTCAACGCTTCTACGATATCATTAATCGGCACTCCATTTCTCTTCTGCTGTATTGAACCGATAACTCTGTCAATGAAGTGGTACGATTTGCCCTGCACTTTAATTCCGTTTGCTGTTTCAATCCCTACAAGTTTTTCATCTATTTTTTTACTCGTTTCCTTGTAAAGTTCCACACCTGCAAGCGGTGTTATTGCTCCGGCGGCAACCGATTTCTCGTAAGCTTCCTCCAGCCGTTTATCCTCATCACTCTCCGTCGCTCTTTCTTTTATTATATTGTTTTTTCCTGTAGAATCAATGGTTTTTCTAGAGTTTCCGAAAGAATCCAACCATTTCTGATACTCTTCTTCATCCTCGTATGGTGCCGTCCTGCATCTGCAATTCGGATGCATTGGCGGCGCATTCTCTGCCGGTTGAAAATCCGATATCTTGAAATGCTTTTTGTTTAAGGCGTTGCAGATTTCACACGATGCCGTGCCGTATGCTAGGAATTCGAACTCTTCCCATCCGTTCGCCTTGTAAGAATCAATCTGAGCTTGTGTCTGCACCCGGACCATTTCGGTTCGCACCAGTCTCATTGCTTCCCGTGCCGATACGCTGAAATCCTTCCGAATCTCCGCCGCAAGGCTCTGATAGCTCTTCCCACCAATCAAGCCCTTTGTGAGTATCGTGGATAGCTTATTTCTTAAGGCTGTCTGATTGCTCCATATGCGCTCGCTGAATGTGGCATTCATGAAGGACTGCCCCACTAGGCTTTTAGCTCTTTCGGATGCACCTTTTACGCCATTCCCCAAGATTCCCGCTTGCCTCTCGAACTCTTTCACAGCTTCCTCGGTCAGCTTTTCTCCGGTCAGCTTCTCTAGGTCGTCGAATCCGTCTATCATATGCAAGCCGATATCCGCCTTTAGAAGCTCCAGCCGATTAATCCGCATGGTTGCGTTGTACAGCCGCATAAGCTCGTTAGCCTCATCGCTGAAATCACGGTCTTTAACCAGTTTTGCAGCCCTTGCCTCGAACGCCTTAACATCGAACTTCGACACTCTCTTTTTGGCTTCCGCTAGGCTGATTCCCTCTTTATCGGCGTACCTCTGATAGAATGATTCAATCTCCTTTTGGATTTCCGGGACCATCCGCTCGTATATCTGTTGAATTTCGGCATCGATGTTTTTCATCGTATGCTCGTTGATAACCGCTTGCCGGTCCTCTCTACTTCTCCAGTAGTCCCGGTTCTCCTTCGTTTTCGCCAGAAATATTTCCTGCGTTGTTTTCGCCATTTACTGCCCCCATGGTCTGCTGATACATGCTCAACTGCTGCATCTGCTCCTCTTCTTCCTCTTCCATCTTTTCAATTTCCTTCTTCACGTCCGGAACGATGGAGAGCACGGATAGCTGCGTTTCCTTCGACACGATACCTTCCAGCTGTGAAGCGGTCTGTGCTTCCTCTTGCAGATTCTTTGGAAGATTCCGGGTAAACTTGATATCGATATCCCTCCACACGTCTCTGTCAGCCACGTTGGTTGACAGGCTTGACCAAATCTTGAAACGCTTCCTGAGTGACTTTTCAATCTTCCGGTCAAAAGTCACGGCGAGATTGCTCATTGCCTGCAGCTTGTAAGCCAAAGCTACACCTGAGCTTGCGTTTCCGAACTGTTCGTCTGAGATATTCGCCACCATCGAAATCTGATATATCAGATTTTCGAGGCGGTTCAGCAGATTTTCTTGTGTGCCGTCTGCCGTTGGTTTGGTCATGAACTGCACCAAGATATCCCTTGCGTTATCTGTACCGTAAAGGTTAATGATTCGGTTGTCCCGGATGCGGTACACGTCCTCATCGTCAAGCTCGGACCCGATAACTGCCAAATACGCCTCCGCAAACGCATCAACATCATTTGCCTTCTCTCCCAGTGTCCTGTTGTACGTCTCCACCAGTCCTGACACGCCCTCAAAAAGTCCGATGCGCTCCTCGTTCAGTCGCCACTCAACGCAAGGGATTAATCCGTATGGGTTCTCTTTGTCGCCGGTTAACTTTCCGTTATCAAAGTAATAAATCGTGTCTGCCGTCGCTGCCATGCCGTAAAGCACACCGTTGTTCACGCCGTCCACCGTGTGCCGCCCGTACTGAATCATCATCAGTGCCCGGCGCTGTACTGTATCATCGACAATGCAGAATAGGTCTTTCGGGTTGTATGCAACTACTTTGGTGTTTGTCTCTTCGTCCTGATAGAAGAACTCCCATGCGTGCCCATATATGCAGCACATTTTAGCCATCTCTGCGTCATGGTCGTTCATTTCATTGTTCCGGTAGAATTCTTTCAGCCGCTCATTCTCTGAGTCCTCTGGTGCAGTGCACTTAATAGGCACTCCGTAGGCATATCCTAGGAAGGTGTCTGTGATGTACCTAGGGAAGTTTACCGCCAGTCTGTTGTCGGGCTTCCAATTCTCCTTTTCCGGCTGTCTATATACGTCGTGAAACCCTTTGTATAGGTTCTCAAGGTATTCATAGCGCTTGAATTGGCTCTCGTGCTTATTGATGTACCCCTCAATCAACTGAGGCGTGATATGCTCCAAAATTGACGGGTCAGCCGTGATTGGCTTTGGTAATTCGTATGGTCTTTTTGTATGCATTAGATTCCCTCTTTGAATCCCTTAACTTTAACTTTTTCTTGTCTCATGATTGTATACGTGAAATATCTCATCGCATCCATGCAGTGGTCGTGCTCTTTCAGTGGTCTGTCCTCTCCTGCATCCGCTGACTTCAAATCCCACATATAGGAATGAAACTCACGAATGGTATTCACGCAATCAGAAACGAACACCAGTTCTCCTCTTCCAAGTGCTGTTGAAGTGTACCGTATGCCGTCCAGTACGTCGTTCATTCCACGCTTGACCGTGTAACCATTCTTCCTGAGTTCTGCAATAAAAGAAGTGGCTGACGGGTCAACGATAATCCTTTTCGGAATCGTGCCGTCTAGCCACATCTTCATGTCTTGAACAAATTCAGCATCCGTCTTTTGCTTTAGGTTTTCCCTTCCGGAATAGCAATACTCACGAATGCATGTCCATATGCCTTTTATTTTCGCCCACATAAGGAAAACTGTTGCATTCTGTATTCCGTAGTCGCACGATACGTAAACATCGCCCACGGGCTTATATTTCTCTTTTGTAACGTGCCTGTCTTCACTGAACATATCATAGATAATACCCTCCGCTGCTACCCACTCACCGAGGATATACCGCCGATAGAACACGCCTTGATACATGCTCCGGTATCTATCCTTGATATGCTCCGATAGGCTCCGGTTGTCGTCCAATTCGAAATGCAGATACAAAAGATTCTTTTCTTCCTTCCGGTCTATCCAGTTCACCTTGAACCAGTGGAACGGCGTTGAAGGGTTGCAGTTAAACCACCACTTAGAACCCTCTACAGAACAACGTGCTGTTGCCTGATTCACGAATGATTCCGGCATCAGTGCCACTTCGTCGAAAAGAACGCCCGCAAGCGTTACGCCCTGAATAAGGTTCTGTGAGCTTTCGTCTTTTCCGCCGAAAAGATAGAAGGTGTTCACGTTGTCTCCGTGCCTAACCGTCCACTTGTTTTCGAGGCGGCTCTCTGATATTTCATAGCCCATATCTGGTAAAACATTCTGCATCGGTGAGAGCACGTTTCTTCTTAGCGCTCCTAATGTCTTACCACATATGGCGAACTGCTCCCCTTCGAATGATTCCATCGCCCACATGATGAAGCTTGTTCCCATCGCTACGGTCTTTCCGGAACGGATGGAGCCATCCGCAATGATTCCGTCCATATCAGAATACTTGCTACCGCTATTCCACCATGAGAAGATGTTGAACTGTTTCGGGCTTAGTGGTTGCCACTTGAACATTGCTCCACTTCCTCAACTGCAGCGTTCAGTGCCTCGATGAATCCGTTGTCCACGGCTACATCCATTCTCTGTTCGTTGGTCGGTCTGTTTCCGCTGGTATCCCGGATGAACTCTGCCGCCCTGATATCACCTTTTAGCGCCTTCTGTGCCTGTTTCAAGATGATTGCATCCTGAACTGTGATATTCTTCCCATTGGCTGCTGCCATGCTCTGAATGTCTTCAAGGTCGGTTACTGTTCCATCCTTTAGGGTTAACCCTAGAATCATTTCGGCGGTCTCTTTCATCGCCTTTCGCTCTTTTCGTGCCTTGCCCGATTTGATGCCGCCTTTTTTGCCTCTTTTTCGTGCTTCGCTCGTGGTTGGCGGCTTTAGATTTTCTTCATTTGCCATAAATCTAATTTCCTTTTCTGTTTATTGCATTATAAAAGGGACCTCTTTTGAAGTCCCTTTCAAGTCTGCTATTTGCTTTTCTTTTTCTCTGCTTCGTCGTCCTCTTCATCGGCAAACTCTCCGATTTTGTATTTCTTCCGCAATTCTTTCGGAATGTAATCTACCGGCTCCGAATACGTGACTTCTCTGTTCTTTTTCATTTCTTACCTCCTTATAATCCAAAACGCTTGTCCAGTGCGTTTACAATGGCGATACTTTCCCTTTTGGCTCTTCCGCCGTTACAATAAACATCGGCGAACGCTTCCGCTACTGCCTCCGCATTGCTTGCCGTTGCATATCTGCTGATTTTGGATGCCATTTTAACGACGCCCCTGTGACCGGTCGCCTGTCGTGCTTCCTTGACGATATCATCCGCCATGGCATCCAGCGACTTTCCGTGCCGTCTTCCTGCTGCTTCTGTCAGTTTGTGACCGTATTCATGCGCTGCCACTGCCTGCAATCCTGTTTTCTTTCCCCTCGACGGATGGAACCCGTCTTTTGTTGATTCATCCATGATTTTGTCCATTTTCTTCGAATCTAAGAATTTCTTGTTGATTCCGATTTCATCGCCGCCAAAGAATCCAAGCACGCCGGACGATTTTCCTTCCTTGATTGTTGCGGCGCCCAAATTCCCAATATCTTCTCCGTATTTGTCGTGCACGTCCTTACCTACTGACAACATTTCGTCAACTTCTCTCGGAATTTCCTCTCTCATGCTGACAAGGTCTTCCACGCCCGTTATGTCGTCAGCATTCAAACCGCCGCCTGAATATCTTCCGCTTTCGGATGCTCCTCTGCCACCCATATTATACCACATCTCCCTTCTGTTTCATTCGTTCGGTCGTCTTGTTTTTATAATAAATTACTTCCGTATCGCCATAATCATATGGGACTTTGCCACCGTACACCAACAACCTTTTCGGCTGCAGTCTCAGCAGCAGTTCATCCATTCCATCTTTCCACACGCCAAAGTTATAATCTTCTTTCTTGATTCCGATTGTTGAGATGGACAGTGTAGCTCTCTCCGGCAGCCCGTCAAAGCAGAAGTCAAAACTGTTGTCTCTGCACCAACTGACCGTCGGGATAACAGTTATCCCCCTTCGTTGTGCCATCTGACCAATAAGCCGGCTCCGGTACGTGTTCCATATCTGCATCGCAATAGGCATTTCCATATACAAGCTGAAATCCGGCGTTAACATGCAGTCGAAATTGCTTATCTTGTCTAAGTACTCATCCGGACAATTCCATATGCGTTCGAACTGGTAATCATCAACGTAAAAGTGTACCCCGCTGTCATAATCATTACTTGTTAACATATAGTTGAACGGTATCAAGTCCTTTGGAACGTAATCTACCGGGTCCAGCCGTGGAATATCATAGTCCCCAACCGCATTGACTCGGTCGTACTCCGATAGGTTGTAAGCGTTCCCGGTCCGTTCTCTTTCGTTGTGTTTTTCTTCCGGTTCTTCATCTTCTTCATCTACCGTGAAGTCGAATCCGAAATCACCCATATCGATATTGAGAATCTGGTTCAGTTCATCGTCCAGCAGTTCAAAGTCCCATTCCGATGTTTCCGAAACCTTGTTATCCGCAAGCCTATAGGCTTTTGCTTGTTCGTCTGTTAGGTTGTCAGCTACTATCACCGGGACTTCTTTCAACTTTAATTTTTTCGCCGCCTTAAGCCTTGTGTGTCCGGCGATAACAACCATATCCTTGTCAACAACAATCGGCTGCTGAAATCCGAACTCCTTAATCGAGTTCGCCACAAACTCCACCGAATCGTCATTTCTTCGTGGGTTTTTGTCATACGGCTTTACGCTTCCGGTTTTGACATATTTTATATTCATATGCCCTCCATTTTTTGCATAAAAAAACCGCCTCCCGGCGGCATCTAATAAAATAGCCGGAACGATTTAACGCCCCGACTATCATTCTGTCTATCCCAGCACACTGTCTTGGTATGCATCTGTTATTTTTTGTGCTTCATCCTGATATACATCAGTCAGCTTGTTCATCCACTCATTGTACTTGTCTTCATCGTCGTTTTCTTTTGTGTGGATTGCGGCGAGTCTCTTTCCGCCCTTTGCACAGATGTTTGCAAGCTTCTCTGTTTTCTTTGCACTGATGTTTGCCAGTTTGTTCATGTCAGATACACCCTCAGCATCTTTCTTGTACTCTTCAATCAGACCCGGTGTAGCATCCTTCATCTTCTGACTGTACTCCTTGTACACAGATTCATAGGTTGGCTTTTTTTCTTCCGCCTTCTTGGTTTCTTTCGTTCCGGAAGAACCGCATCCGGCTAACGTTGCAACCATAGCAACCATAAGTAATGCAATAATTTTCTTTCTCATTGTTTTCTCCTCTCAATCATAAAAGAAATATTCAATGTGATTATACCAATGATTGCTTAGGATTGCCATATACTTTTGAGAATTCCTTGCAAGAAAACAACCGCCTCTCGGCGGTCGCTCTCGACTATTCCTCATTTTATTCTTGGAGAAATGACTGCTTATGTTCCACATACATAATAGCATAAAGGAAAGTATCATCTGGTATCATGATTTGCAATTTCTCTTCCGAGGCATTCCAACGCTTGCCTTTTGAGACGTTTGGTGTGTGATTCCGAGTAGTTTAACTCTTTCGCCGCCTCTTCCGTGCTTTGCTTAAGAATGTATCTTCGTGTCAAGACGTCCCTATAAGTTGGCTCGATTGATTCGAGCTCGGATGTTATAGCTCTTTTTAGCTGTACCCAGTTAGAAGCAACCGTTCTTAATCGCTCCTGCTCTTCCAGCAGCTCCACGACAGCCTCCTCCATCTTGTTACCGGTGACAGAATTCTGCACCTTGTCGGTGATGTTCAAAGACCCACAACATTGAGCTACATTCTCCAGTTCTTCTATCCGCTGCATACAAGATTTGATTTCCCATTCCGCCTCGCCCAACTTCCGGAGCCTCGCATCCGCAATTTGTGCATATTCTGTCATCCGATACCTCCTATTCTATCGTTCCTATCTCATCACGATTCGCCCGCATGTACATTCCAACCGCAAATTTGATATTGTCGTAGTGTTCATCGCACATATCCAGCAGCCATTTGAGCTGACCGAGCGGCATCCGGACCGCATTTCCTTTTTGGAAGATTGCTACCTCCTTGTCACGGCAGGCAATCGTCACGTCCCCGTCGTCCAGCGAATAGATGAACGAGCCATCTAATCGTTTCCGGACCTTATCGGTGCTGATTCTATATCTTCGCATCTCCATATTCCTTTCGTAAAATTGTTCGCTTCAAGCCATTCATCAGCCTTTTTCTTCGTTGCTTCCGAAATTCTCGCTATACCTTCTCCCCTATCTCAACTCCCTGTGGTTTGTCTCCTTTCAAGTATTCAGTCAGCGTGTCGATAAGAAGGATGATTGCATCGTGCTGATACAACGACCCTTTTGTAAGCGCTTTTCGGATGTAATTCAAATCGTCAATACATTCTTTCCTATTCATCTTCTACCTCCATAAATGGGCAATTATCAGATTTATTTAATACTTCATCACCCCAAATTACTCGTCTACCGGTGACTTCACAGATTTCTAACCACCCACCACCCTGTCGTACTTCGATGTGAAAGTACTTACACAGCTCGCAGTGGTTGAGAATCTTTGTGCCTCCTGTTCTACTTGCCATTGTCCTCATCCTCCACTAAATCGCAGAACCTCCAGTTTTCGACGTAGAATGTTGCTGTTTTACTTGTCCTTCCCTCAGGGAAAGTGCTGTACTTATGGTCCGTGTCCCCGGTCCATTCGCAGAAATACCGCAGTAACCACTCGCCGTTTTTGTCGTTCCGCACCCGCACCAGTGTATCAACCGGAACCTTGTTCCAGTCTACTTCGTATTCTTCATCAAGAAAAAGGTCTAATATTGTGTTGCAACAATGGCAATCTATCGCTCCGCAGTAATTTTCCCAGTTCGTTCCAATCATCCGGAATAAACCGTGCTTTTTCACGAATCCACACAGCCTACCGTCCTCCTTGATAACGTCCATCAACTCGTTTTTGTATTTTTCTCTATTCTTCATTATTCTACCTCCACAAGTTCGCAAAATTTCCAACGCTTGATAGCTCCATGTGCTGTTTTGCTTGTTGTCCCATCTGACCATGTCACATATTTGCAAGATGTGATATCGCTAATGCATCTGAAATATTGCAGCGTCCAGTCTTCATCTTCTGAATCACGCACCCTCACCAGCGTATCGACCGGTACATGGCACCAATCAACTTCGGGTTTCGGCGGCTCTTCGTATTCTTCGTCAAGCCAAAAGGCAAAAAGATTTGCGCATGTGTAGCATTCAAGGTTCCCACAAATGTCTCGCTCAACGTCTACTTCGGATGCAAATCGGGGGATTACGTTATCCCTTAGGAACCGGCACATATTATCGTTATCTGCTCGCCTGCCTTTGATTGCTTCCATAATCTCATCTCTGTATTTTTCTCTATTCTTCATTTTGTCCTCCTTATAAAAACCACTCGTGATTCCTAAGTGGCGCTTGTTCTGGCTTCTCGGCTCTCACCTTGTCTTGCAATTCCTTTAGGATTGGTACTGCTTCGGGGTATTCCTTGAACCATTGCTCACGTTCTTTTTTCGGTGCGTTCGGGCACAATGTACAACCATCACGTTTGTATTGCTGGTAAAGTGGTGATAACAATGCATACCGATTACAAATCTCCATCGCTTGCTGTTCCGTGATTTTGTACTCCATCAGTATCGAACGCAACTTCTCGTTCAGCTGACTTTGTCGCTTCTTTTCGTCGTATGCTATTCCGATATCCTCGTAGTCGTAACATCCAACATCGCAGCTCTTCAACTCTTTTATCTTTCCGAAATTCTTGAACTTACACATCCTTGGGATAAAGCAAGGAAACCCCATGATTCCACCCTTGTCAGCACCTTTTGTTTTTCCGGCTCTTGGGTTTTCAACCGCAACCGTCAGCCATTTATCTTTTGGTACCTCGCTTAAGTCTCCATCCTTGATTTGATTCCATTTCATCTCCATGTTCTTATACCTCCTTCTTAAGCGGGCAATCTTCCGGCTTGATTTTCGTGACCTTGAATAACATGCACTCCGACCCTATGTCACCGAATTTGTCTGTGCACACTGGATTGAGTGGGCAGTCGTTGCAATCTTTCAGCTTGAACGGTTGGGGAAGTTTCATCCACGCTTTAAGCGATTCTGTATCGACCGGATAACTTGTCACCCCGACGAATACCTGTCCGCACTCCTCAAGGAAAAAATCGCTAACCTCTCCGATTGCTGTATAAACTTCTCTTGTTTGTTCATCAAGCACCGTGAAGATTACATCTTCATCACGGGGTGCCTCGCTCAAGTCTCCGTCAATAATCGGATGCCATTTCATTCCCATTTCCTAAACCTCCCTGCTAACCATTTATTAATAAATAGGCTCCCACAGACAGAACCCCTAGAAATATAGCTTCTCGCATGACGAAAATCAGCTTGTCTTTCGTTCTAAACTCCAGACAAGTTAACCACACGATTAGCGCTGATATCGCAAGCGCTACCAAATTAAACCCGATTAATTCTTTCAAAGCCCTAAACCTCCTTGATTCTTATCCCATACCGCCATAACATCAGCTTCCGCTTGATTACATATTCTTTCGTCCGGAAGCCTTTTACGTCCTCCACGACGGTTTTTCCGTCCTCCTCATAGACAAAATCCGCCTTGTAGGAACACTCTCGTTCAATCACCTTCCCGGTCGCCTCGTCACGTTGTGCCGGAATGAGTTTGAATTTAACCTGTGTCCGCAAGTCCTTAATCTCTCCTGCCTTTTCAAGCAGTAGGAGTTCTTTGTATCGCCGTGCCTCTTTCTTCGAATCGAAAATTTGACCGTCCACGGCGATTTTCTTGTTATTGTACTTCGTCCAGTTATAGCTCACTCTGCACCGCCTTTCACTTCAATATCAAGGTTTGTAATTTTCTTAACGTGAGAAGCTCTAAACAAGCATCCTATAACATTCCCTATATCATCGGCTACGTAATAATAATTTTTCATTAAATATAAATTTGGGTCTGTTTCGTTACCAGTTTTGTGTAGAATCCCGACAAATTCGTCTTCGTCGGGCAAATTCACACACACTTCTTTCCCAACCAAACTATCTAGCAATTTTCTATTCCTTTATCATTAGGTTGATGAACATCGGGTATATTCGTCCAATAAAGCCTTTTTCTTCTTTGGGCTGACACTAAGGCGCTGTCAATCATAATCGGCTCAACCCCAAGTATCGCCGTTATTGCCTCCACAATATTCTTTGAAATTCTGTAATTGTTTTCATATAGAAAATGTTTTGGTTTTGCCTCTTCGATTGCTCTGGCATACTGTTTGAAAAGGTCCCACCCTTCCCCCTCGTTTGTGAAAAGTTCCTTTTTTACTTTTGCTGTATGATTTTTGGCACATGACCAGTTTGTGCATGGGCTACCACCAATCAGAAGGTCAACCCCTTCATACTGTGTGAAATCTGCTTTTGTAACATCTCCGCACTGTTCAATTTGCGGATAGTTTTTTTTGCTGATTGTAATTGCGTTCGGTTCAACCTCGTAGGCAACATACCTTTCTACCGGAATTCCGGCTCGTTCAAGTGCTACCATTCCGCAACTTATCCCGTCAAACAGGCTTAACACTTTCATCGGTTTCACTTACTCGCCTCCTATCTATCGCATTCCTTGATTGTAATGTCCACCGTGTAGCCAAGCACCCCAGCAATCTCAATGAATTTGTGCCACGTGATGCTTTCGCCGTGCTCCCAGCGGCAAATCGAACCCTTGTCCGAATACACCATCTCAGCAAGCTCCGGTTGCGTTACGCCTTCCGCCTTCCGCATTTTCTTAATCAACCTTGCCAATGTCGTCGCTGTTGCTTTCATCGCTTTCTCCCCCCAAGTCTCTATCTGATTGTCATGTTCTGCTTCTCGACGAGAGAGCAGCCTTCTACCGTTTCACCATTTTTCAGCGCCTTCTTTACGGCGGTCTTGTCAAGCTCCGGGTCCTTGAACCTGAGGAACTGCTCGCTTACCTTTGACAAGTCGGAGCACTCCACCACCTCGGACTTCCTATAGCTGACCGCCACACGATTCGTTTTGAACTTCTCACCTCTGAGAACGCCCTGCACGTATCGGCTCAGCGACTCCGCTTTCTTCTCGGCTTCCCTCTGCTTCCTTGTGAAGCTGTCTTTTTCTGCCTTGTATGCCAAAGCGTCCGACTTAAGGTTCTTAATCCAGAGGCAGATACCTTCGACCTTCGCCTTAAACTCCATCTCGACCTTGTCGAGGTCCGCAAGGTTCAATACCTCCCCGGTATCTTCGTCAATTTCAAGTTCGAATTTTGCCAGTTCTTCTGCCAGTTCGTACAGTGTTGCCATCCTACTTTTCCTCCTTTGCCCGCCCATGAAGGGCGGGACTTGTCAACCTTTGAAAAATAACCGATTTTTTGTTTTATGTAGAAATAACTTATACTGATTTATTCATCCACCTTTCGGATGATTCCCTTCTTGAGCAGCTCCTTATCGGCATGATAGGTGATGCACTCGTGCACCCTGTTCGCTCTGCCTGCTTCTTCCACGCTCGTGTCGAGGGCTCTAGCGCCGTACTTTTTGCTGCTTTTGACTTCGTCCTCGCCATCGTTCCACAGTCCGTAGGTCGGATTATAGCTTTTCATTGGCTTCCTCCTCGACGATGGCATCCCATCGTTCCGCTTCCTGCTTCCGGCGCTCCTTAGCTATTGCTTCGTCTTCGTCCATCCAGCCACGAATCCAAGCGTAATCGTCGTAGGATTCGATATTCTTGATAGACTTATACCAACCGAATTTGTCGATATACTTTTGCACTTGAGACGGTATCAATCTGTTCAGCTCGTCCAATTGTTCTTGTGTCAGATAGACATTATTGAGTTTTCCACATTTCAGCTTCCCGCCTATGTGTGTGTGATAACTATCCTTATCTATACTATCCTTATCTAACCTACCCTTACCTAACCTATGCGGTCCATGGGACGCCACTTGGACGTCCGCTGGACGTCCACCTTCTGCAAGCGGTTTAAGGTCTGCCCTACGGCGTGCCTGCTGCACATCCGCATCCGGTACCATCTGCAGCAGCAAGTCTTTGTAAATGCTGTCTATCTTCCGGTCTGCTCGCAGCTTGTTATTTTCTCGCCAGTCGGTGATGTAGGTCACAAGGTCCTCGTTCAGCACCGTGCAGAATCCCTTAGCCACCAAGACCTTCAAGTCGTCTTCCGTCGCTCCAATCTGTTTGATTGTTGTGTACGCCTCGACGATTCCGTCGTCGTCAGCGTTAAGCCCAAGGTGGAAGTACAAACACTGAGTCGAGATTGGCATTTTCAGGAACCTAGCGCTTCCGATTACTCGCTTCGAAAACATTCTTCTTTCTGCCATTGTTCACCTCCTAAAATGGGATATCATCATCGCAGTTAACGAATGCATCCGGGACCGGTTCGAATTCGGGCTGCCCCTGTGGCTTCTGCTGACCGCTGGAACCGTTCGAACCAAGGAACTGCACCCTGTTTGCGACAACGTCGGTTGTGTACACCGTCTTTCCTTCTCGGTCCTTATAGCTTCCGGTCTGAATCCGCCCCTCGACGGCGCACTGTCTGCCTTTTGCAAGGTACTGGTGGGCATTCTCTGCCTGCTTCCGGAATACGACGATTCGAATAAAATCCGCCGCCTTGTCCTGTGTAGGTCTGTCCACCGCCAGTGTGAAGCGGCAAACTGCAATGTCTCTATTCTGACCGCCGTAGGCAAGCTCCGGGTCCTTTGTGAGCCTTCCGATAAGTACTACGTTATTCATTCTTTTGACCTCCTATCAAATTATCAAGTTCCTTCTTGCTCATGGTTTCGATGCCTTGAGCCTTGCATTCTTCCACGACTTCATCTATCAGTCGTGCCATCGCTTTTGTGTCGTATTCGCTCGTTCCGTAAAACGCTCTTAGGTTGTGATATCCAAGCGCTTTTTTGCACGGTCCGATATCATCACAGAACCACGCTATCCCGTGGCTGCTCCACACGTCCGAAAAGGCGCTTTTCGCATCCGCTCTGACCGGGATTACGTAGTATTGACCATATTGTCGAACGAACCATTTGTATAGCTCTACGGGGCTGTTTTGGACCTTCTCGGCGAGTTTGTTCAGAAGCTGCCACATGTAAGCGTTGGCATCCACTGTACGCTTCTTCCTTCTCGGTTCGATTTTCACCGTATACTCTTTTTCTGGGTCAACATTTCCGGCGTTCTCGAATATTCGCTCCAGCTCCTGCCGGTCGTCGCTCACTATGGTTAGTTGCGCAGACCATAGCGAGTTCTCTAGTTTGATATCTTTAATCTTCATCGGCAGACCTCACGTAGTTTTTACCGAATATGGCGGTAAAGTTTTCCGTAGGATAATAGGTTTCGAATTGCCGCTGACCCCATTCGTGCAACTCGTCCATAAACCGCCGGTTGAAGTGAACTCCTTCCGGCGGTTCGTTGTGATGCTTGTGGCAAAGCCAAACTGTCAATCCGTACTTCTCGGAATTTTGCCGGTTGGCTGCTCCGAACACGTGGTGCTTCTCAACATAGGGACTTCTGCATATTAGGCAGCGCTTCTGCCCTTGCATGATTGACTTCATCGCTTCATCCCCTCCAGCTTCTTGTTAAGCTTCCGGCTGGCATCCACATAATCAGCCTCGGTCATGTCCTCGACCTTGTCCACGTGGTAATAGCCTAGGAAGCTGTCAATGTCCGATTCGGACTCTTCAAGCATCCGCTTAATCACTCTAGCCTCATGCGGCTTGATTCGTTCGTTCGCAATGCTCGGTTCTTCCGGTTCGCTTTGTTCGATGGATGGATTACCCAATCGGTAACAGAACTCCTTTGTCTTGGTGTTGTAGATTACCAGCTCCGTGATTCTGTCGCCGGTGTAGCCAATGTTCCGGACCTCGAAGCGGTCGTTGCACTTGCCGTCTTTGATGTTGCAGTATTTATCCTGAATCCAGATGAACGGCGCCGTGTACAGCTCCCGTCCGATGCCCCAGTTAAAGCAAGCCCGCTTGAAGCTGTCGGATGCAAGCCCCTTCTCTTTTTCGCTCCGGCTTTCCTTCCCTGTATCTTCCTTCTCAACCCACTGGTTCTTTTCGCTGTCCCAAATGGACACGATGCAGTTAGCGTTGTCCCGGTTGTGGTGTCTTTGCCAGTTCATCGCCCCGACTGTCTCATCGAGAATGTTTTGGTCGCATCGAGCGTCCTTGTACAGAAGCAGCGTTAAGCCGTTAGGATAAACCTTCTGGACCCGGCAGTCGATTTCATCTGCCTTAAGTTTTCGGAATTTCAGTTCCATGTTTTTCTCCTTCCTAAAGTGCTTGTCTCATCCATTCGCTATACAGCGACTTGTTAATATCCTCAATGGTCTCAGTTTCCTCGTAGTCCTCATCCGTGATTACTTCCTCGCCACAGCAAGGGCAATAATGGAATGTTGCCCAGAATCTGACTCCGAGGTAGTCTTCTCTCATTTCGCCCTCCTCGGTGACGTCTTCGTCGGAGTAAAAGGCTCCGCAATTTTCGCATTCGTATTTCATTTTTGTTCTCCTTGTGATACAATACAGTTGGTTGTTTTGATTAGTCCATGCTCCGGCATGGACTTTTCTCTTAGAATGGCAATTCTGCCCACACGTAATCTCCGTTGTTCGGACACTGTCCAAATGAATGTGCGCATTCGCCATGGTGTGTGTTCCATCCAAACAGGCATGTGTAGCCAAGCTTTGCAGCATACGTGACCGACCCATCAGTCCAGAGCTGCATAAACAGATACTCTCCATCCTTCTTTGGATTCACACCCTTGTTCCATACGATTTCCTTGTGAATTTTCATCTTACATACCTCCGATTAAAATTGTTGCTACCATGAGCAATGTTCCGATTGTGCCTCCGATGTACATTCCCACGGTGTCGCCGTTGTACTCATCAGCCGCTTCCTCTTCGAGGAACGCCTTAATCTTCTTCCAGAATTTGGAATTCTTCATAGTCTGTTTCACGCCCCTTTCTGAAATCGTCCACCCTGATTCTGATGTTCTTCCCGACCTTGTAGTATGGGATTGCATCATTTCTGATTAACCGGTATACAGTGTCAGCGCTGATTCCCATTAGCACACTGAATTCCGGTACCGTTACGAATCCGTACATGTTGCCCTCCTTTCGTTGGCTATTTGTCAACACTTAGCGCAAAAAAATATCACGCATTTCTGCCATCGTATCGATTGACAGCAGCTCACATAACGTCTTAATTTCCGGAGCCGTGAAGCTTCTAGTTCCGCAACGCTTGTTATATAAGGCTTGAACGGTAATCCCGAGTCGTTCCGCCACATATTCCATTCTGTAGCCGCACTCTTGAACACGCTCATCAAACTTCTGCTTGTCGGTCATGATTCCCTCCTTTCGTAGACTTTTAGCCTACGTCTATATTAGCACTATGTCGACTCCATGTCAACATTATTTTAATTATTATTTAATTTATGTTTAACTTTATGGTACTATATCAATAAGAACTAATAGAAAGTGAGGCAGTTTATGATGGATAATATAGGCAAGAGAATAAAAAAAGAAAGAGAGCGGCTAGGATTATCACAGGCAGAATTGGGGCGGCTTGTCGGTTATAGTTCTAGGTCTACTATCAATAAAATCGAAAAAGGGGAACGAGATATTCCACGTGATAAGGTTGCGAAATTTGCACAGGTTTTAGATGTGAACCCTGCTTACCTCGCCGGATTCACGGAAGCGGATATTCCGGACGGACTTAATAAGGAACATTACCTTGATTATATTTTTGATTCGAACAGCCCCGAGTTTATGGCTGTAGTGGAGTGTAAAGGTATCGCAGTCAATGACCTATGCATAAAGATAAAAGCATCCGACTTGAACGATTCTGAGGTTGATTATATGGATAAGCAGCTCGATTTTATAGTTGGTCAAAGGAAGTGATATTATATTATGCATATCAAACAACTAGAGCGGAATAAATATAGGGTATGGGTAGATTTAGAGCCGGATTATACCGGGAAAAGAAAGCAGAAATCAAAGGTGTTCCATGCCACATCAAAAAAGAACCTCAACGCTCAAATAGATGATTGGGTTGAATCAATCGCCGGCGTGTCCTCGCAATGCAAAACAGTGTCGGATATGTGTAGCGCCGTATGGAATCAGGTTATAAACAACAAATCGCAAAATACCGTGTACGGCTATAACGCTGCGCTTAAGAGAATCAATACCACCATGGGAACGCTAGATTTGCCGAAATTGACACCTAGGACCATTCAGGCGTGGATAGATGATTTATCTTTATCCTTATCTCCGAAAACCGTAAAAGATACCTATTCTATCCTCCGCCTTTGCTGTTCGATTGCGGTCAATTGGGAATTGCTGAAAAGTAATCCGTGCCACGACGTTATACTTCCATCAAACAAGAAAAAAGAAATCCAGATACTTTCACCGGAAGACTTCGCCGTTTTCTGTTCCCACCTCGACGAAATACCACTTGACCAAAGGGTCTGTTTTGAGCTGGCTCTTTTCGGCTCTCTTCGTCGTGGGGAGATAATGGGGATACTGGAGGATGAAATACCGGATGATGGAAGATTCTTTATCAAGCGAACTAGATATATGCACCGAATAGGAAACGAATTCGTGAAGGATACCAAAACGTCCTCCGGTGAACGCTTGTGCATCCTTCCGGCGCCAGTGATTCGTGATGTAAAGGCACTCCGGAAACATCACATAGAGCAGAAATTGAAGCTCGGTCCGTTGTGGACTGATTCTGATTATCTAATTAAAGAACAAAATGGTGAAGCATTCCACCCTGGAGAGTGCGCCAGACGATTAAGGCGTTACATGGAGCGCATCGGTCTTGAGCCTATTACATTTCACGCCCTAAGGCACACGTACGCCTCTATCTGTATTTCTATTGGCGCTGACCCTGCCACCGTATCAAAGCGCATGGGTCATGCTAACGTATCAACGACCCTCGGAATATATACACACCTCTTCGAGAAGAAGGAAGAAGAAGATAAACTAGCATCTGCACTAGGCGACATGCTCACAAAATCTGTGGAAAAATAGGCGAAAGATTTTAAAATGTTACATGCGTGTTACAAATCAAAATAAAAAAACCTTGAAACAATTGAGTTTCAAGGTTTTCAGTGGCGGAGGACATGGGACTCGAACCCGACACCATAGTATGCACTGGTAGGCACTGGTTGTATAAAACCCTTACTTTTCAACAGTCCGTACAACTAATACATACTAGTGCATACTGGTGTATACTAAAAAAATGTTACACTCGTGTTACACATCATCCATCGTATTGATGTAGCCCTCATCGCCCTTCTCGACGGCTTCTTTCGCCGCCTGCACTGCCCGTTCCAGCATTTCTATGTTTGGATGGTAGTTCTCTTCATCGTTCATATGGTTGAATCTGTACTGCTCCAGTATAAATTCTGCAACATAAATTCGCTCCAACAATGGGTTGCTCAAATGTGCCAACGTGAGTTGAATCACGGAAGATGGACTTGACCCGTGCATTCCCGAAAATATCTGAACCAATGCCTTCTTATCCTCGATGGTCAAGTTCTCGGTGATGAGTTCATAGAGCTTTGCTATCTTGTCTGCATCCTGCATTTCTTCCAATTTGAAATCATTAGGATATGCGTACACAAGCAAATAAGGTATTGGATTCATACCAACGCCCCGGAACCATTCGACAACCTTTGAACACGGCGGCTCACTTTTTCCGGTCTCCCACTTCCGAATTGTCTTAACGTCTACCTGCAATAGAAATGCTAGTTCTTCTTGTGATTTCTTCGACTTTTGCCGTACGAATTTCAATATTTCGTGAATTTCCACCTTCATCTTTAACACCTCCATTCCATTATATTTTATCACTTATCAAAAGGTAATAAAAAGGGCTTTTTTTGTCTTTTTTCCACCCCGAAAATGGTTTGTGCTTTTTTGATGTAAGGTGTAAAATCGCCACATATTACTTGAAATCATGAAAGGAGTATGTGTATGACTAATTGCGTTAATCTGATTGGCTTGTTATCTCATCGTTGTAAGAACTTCTTTATCGTAAATTGTGATGGCGTATTTATCCGCTGTATTGGCGCCGATACGACATATATTCCGCTTTTCTCTTTCGTTGAAATCAAAGGTTTCCTTGTAAATACCGTGCAAGGATACGTTAATAGGACTGCTGTTTACGTTGAAGCATTGGCGGTTGTAACATGAAAAAAGAGCCGGATAACTCCGACTCTTTTTCCATAGAACTCGTATTTAATGAAAGGAGGCGCTCAATGATACCTAGAACGCATGGTAAAATTCACAGTTATATTATACACCTCTTTCAAAGTTCATGCAAGAACATTTGTTCTCTTACTGCTTTGTAATGTCGATAGCAAGATTGTTTCCGGTGACCGCCTGACCGCCGATAACAATAGTAAGAGTCGAACTGTTCTTACCGCAGTACACCCGCACGATGCCACTTATTCCAAGCGTGACGGTATCGCCGATTGCCTTGATGGTCTGTGTAGCATTCATTCCGGGAACGGCTGTACCGTCCTGATAAACCGCCATTGTGACGTTTCCTACCGCAGTTCCTACCACCGTAGCCGTGACCGCAACATCATAGTAGCCTTGACCGTTCAGCTCCATGGCGTTATTCGCCATTTGGCAGCACTGACCAAACCTTCTAATGATGGTATTCGGCTGATAGGTTCCACCTTCCGGAATCGTCGCCGTGCTTGTGTTCACTGCATAAATCGCACTTTTGCAACTCATAATTTCCTCCTTGGCTATATGCCTTTACAAATGATTAAATAGCGTTTCCGCATCCGCAATTACCGAACGGATTAGCCCCACTACAATATGTTGTTGCGTTAGGGTATCTTACAACCCCACACATTGCATTCTGCATCTGGAGTTGTGTAACCTGTGCCTGCAATGACTCGATTTTGTTCTGAGCTAACGCATCCAGAATCTTCTGAGTCTGTGCTGTGGTGTTTGCGTTGATGTTTGCGGTATTGATTGCGCCGTTGTAATTCACGCCGTCAATGCCCCTCTGAGTGATGCAACAGCAATCAGAGATGCGGTTCTGAGTCTCGTTGAAGTTTCGCAGTGTCTCATACCCGAGATTCGAGATGCCGTTCTGCACGCCCATGTAGTCGTTCTGGAGGCTGTCATTCAATCTCCCTACCGCATTCTCTAATCCGTTGAAGTTCATCGCATTACATAATCCCGCTTCCGTTACCGGTTCGGACTGGTTACCTCTGTTCCAGAATCCGCCGCCGCCCATCATCATCAGAATCAGCAGGGCGAAAATCCACATACCACCGTTGTTGCCAAAATAATCATCATTATCTTTTGTCACGGCGGCAATGTCCGACAAGCTCATGTTTTCCATTTTCTTCTCCTTCCTTCGGATGTTCCGAATAAATAATTTAAATATCTTTCACTTGCAAGTGTTAAAACTGATTGGTATTTAAAATTTTGGCGATTTTTTTAAATAAGAATCCTGTCATTTGATGCTGTTCATGAATTCGTTCACGTCGATTCCACGCTCTCTACAGATGGACCGGACCATCTGTTCCGCTGACATTCCTTTTCCGGATAGCAAACCCATTACGTTCTGCATCTGCCTTGAATCATTCATCATGGCTTTTGCCTTGTTTGCTAGGTCGCCGATTTGGTTGTTCTGATTCCTGAATATGCTGCTGCCCATTTAAGATTTCCTCCTTGAACTTTTCAAATTCTGCCTTGGTGATATACTCCGGCGATGCTGCCGGTGTAGCTGTGACCTCCTCGAACCGGAAGACCCGAATCGTCGGAAAACCTGCACCGTCCGTTGATTTGAGATAGAAGATATCTTCCGCCCCATCGAATAGCGCTACGGCACTGTTTGGGCGCATCTGATACGCTTTAGCGCCGTCAAGCCCGGTTACCCTGATAAGTTGTTCGCCGTATGGCTGCTGATAAAATCCGTACATGGCTTTTCTCCTTTCTTGTGATAATGATAAAAAAAAAGACGGCAGCTAATCTTTCGATTAACTGCCGCCTTACTGTCACATTATTCACTTGTAAACTCCACGCTGCCGTGGGGGTAGGATTGGGTCGGATGCCTGCACTTCGTCATACTTCCGTTTTAACCGGCTGATAATCCGGTCTATCGTTGATACCGAAAGATTCAGCTCCATTGCCTGCTTAATTCTGCTCCACCCTGCCGCCCGTGTCCGAATCACGATTTCTTCGTCTTCCGATAAGTTGGCTTGTTCGATGAATCGCTCAAGCACTATTTTTGTCCATATTACTTCGTTAGTCATTATTTTAACCGAATTCTCACGTAGATTTTCCGCTTCTCATAACTTTTCTTTCGTTTCGGTCCGTAGTTTTTTGCTTTCACATCGGACCCGCCCGCCGAATACCACAGAGGATAGCCATGCTTGCTCTTGCCTGCATAAACCATGGTATGCGGTTTGTTGGCAAAACCGCAGATGTCCCCCTTTTTCAGCTTTGCGTATTTCCACGATTTTCGGGGATATGCGATTTTTGCCTTCTTCCGGATGATGGAGCTTCCGGAACCGTGAATCTTTGTGTCCAGCCAAATGTATTTTCCTTTCGGAAGCACGCCGATTGACTGCAAGCCAAAAGATACGTATGTAGCACAATTCGTTCTCTTGTTCTTCAAGGCGCTTGCTAGGCTCTTGCAGGCATGGTTTGCCGAATACTTCACGTGTGCCTTAATCATCTTTGCAGCGTTGGTTTTCAGTGCAGATAGGAACTTGTCAACCTTTGTGCTTTTCGGAACCGATACCAGACGGACGTACTTCTGCCCCTTTGAGTCCTTCCAGATGGTCCATCCCTTGAGTGCCGGAACGTAGATATAATAGCCTTTAATCCTTGTGGCGTGTACCTTCG
>OLHA01000164.1_pt1 | contig 37675 bp, 33 predicted proteins | sample 1605961 | NCBI WGS metagenome assembly OLHA01 (sample SAMN03283288) | human gut metagenome | biome: human-associated habitat; material: feces | host: Homo sapiens | place: Peru | collected 2012
TTTTCAAACTGAAGAAGTGGGGCAAAAAGGCGGCTGCGGCTCGCAGACACAATTGCGCGGTGTTTCCACAATGAAAACACTGGTATTGCTGTGCCATGGAGAAAGCGAATGGAACCTGGAGAACCGCTTCACCGGCTGGACGGACGTGGACCTGACCCCCAAGGGGATCGAAGAGGCCACGGCCGCCGGTCAGCTGATGAATGCACAGGGCTTCCGTTTCGATCTGGCGTATACCTCCTATCTGAAGCGGGCGAATCACACCCTTGCCCTGGCATTGGGCGAAATGGGGGAGAAAAATATTCCCGTGGTACGCAGCTGGAAGCTGAACGAGCGGCACTACGGCGCGTTGCAGGGTCTGAACAAGGCCGAGACCGCAAAGAAATACGGCGAGGAGCATGTCCACATCTGGCGGCGTTCCTTCGATGTGCAGCCTCCCGCCCTGACGCCGGAGGATGACCGCAGCCCGGCACGGCAGCCCCTTTACGCCGATGTGCCCGTCCAGGAGCTGCCGCTGACAGAAAGCCTGAAGGATACCATCGCCCGGGTGATCCCCTACTTCCAGCAGACCATTGCGCCGCAGATGGAGGCCGGGAAGCACATTCTCATCGCCGCCCAGGGAAAGGCAAAATAAAGCATCCCTGACGGCGCGACGCGCACCCGGAAAAATGCAGCTGCCGGTTCTGGCCGGCAGCTGCGTTCGTTACTCATTGTTCACTCATTTGCACCCGCGGCAGCTTTCACAGCAGCCGCGGCATTTTTTCTTTCTCGGGCGAAAAAGCAGCCACAGGAAATACCCGGCGATGGGCGCAAGCAGCGCATAGTCCGCAAGGCTCATACCAGCCACCCGCCGATCTGATATACCAGGAAGGCCGCCAGCCAGGCGACCGCGCACTGGGCGATCACCACCGCCACCGTCTTTGCCCGGGAGCCAAGCTCCCGCTTGATGGTGGCGACCGCCGCCACGCAGGGGGTATAAAGCAAGCAGAACGTCAGAAAGCTGGCGGCAGAGCGGGCGTCAAACAGCACGTGCAGCGCCTGCTGGAGCTGCTCGGTGCTGACGCCCAGAATCACCCCAAAGGTGCTGACCACCGCCTCCTTGGCTGTAAAGCCGGAGACCAGCGCCGTCACCATCCGCCAGTCCCCAAAGCCCAGCGGGGCAAACACCGGCGAGACCAGCTGCCCCAGCCTGGCCAGGATGCTGTCCGTGCTGTCGGCCACCACATTCAGCTTCAGATCGAAGGTTTGCAGGAACCAGATGATCACCGTGGCCATAAAGATCACGGTAAAGGCGCGGGTCAAAAAGTCCTCTGCCTTTTCCCACATCAGCAGCAGGACGCTCTTGGCCGAGGGAAAGCGATAGTTGGGCAGCTCCATCACAAAGGGGACGGGGTTGCCTCGGAACAGCGTGCTCTTGAGCAGCAGGGCCATCAGAATTCCCACCACCATACCGCCAAAGTACAGCGCGATCATCACCGGCAGCTCCCGACCGGGGAAAAAGGCGGCGGCAAACAGGGTATAAATGGGGATCTTGGCGGAGCAGCTCATAAACGGCGTGAGCAAGATGGTCATTTTCCGATCCCGGTTGCTGGACAGGGTGCGAGTGGCCATAATGGCCGGCACCGAGCAGCCGAAGCCGATGAGCATGGGCACAAAGCTGCGCCCGGACAGGCCGATCTTCCGCAGGAGCTTGTCCATCACAAAGGCCACCCGCGCCATATAGCCGGAATCCTCCAGAATGGACAGGAAGAAGAACAGGGTGACGATGATGGGCAAAAAGCTTAGTACGCTGCCCACCCCCGCAAAGATACCGTCGATGATCAGGCTGTGCACCACGGGATTGATGCCGTAGCTGGTCAGGCCCCGGTCGGCCAGCATGGTCAGGCCGTCCACTGCGTAGGCCATCACATCCGATAAAAAAGCGCCGATCACATTGAAGGTCAGGTAGAATACCAGCCCCATGATGGCGGCAAACAAAGGCAGTGCCAGATAGCGGTTGGTCAGCACCCGGTCGATTTTCACACTGCGGCGGTGCTCCCTGCTTTCGGATGCCTTGGTCACGCAGGTGTCGCAGACTCCCTCAATAAAGTTGTAGCGCATATCTGCCAGGGCCGCGTTGCGATCCAGGCCGGTATCGGACTCCATCTCGATGATGGAGTGCTCGATCAGCTCCTTTTCGTTCTGGTTCAGCTGGAGCAGCTCATAAAAGTCCTGCTCCCCCTCGATCAGTTTGGTCGCGGCAAAGCGGCGGGACAGCCGCGCCCGCTGGGCATGATCCTCGATGATGTGGCACACGGCATGGATGCAGCGGTGCACCGGGCCGTCCGGGCAAAAATCCTGCACCTTGGGGAGCACCCGGTTTTCAGCGGTGTTCAGCAGAATATCCACCAGCTCGGAGATGCCCTCATTTTTCGCCGCGCTGATGGGCACCACCGGGACGCCCAGAGCGTCGCTCAGCTTCTGCACATCGATGCTGCCGCCGTTGCCGGTCAGCTCATCCATCATGTTCAGGGCGATCACGGTGGGCACCCTCAGGGTCAGCAGTTGCAGGGTCAGGTAGAGATTACGCTCAATGTTGGTGGCGTCCACAATGTTCAGAATGGCGTCGGGGTTGGATTTCAGAATGAAATCCCGGGTGACGATCTCCTCCTGGGTGTAGGGCCGGATGGAATAGATACCCGGCAGATCCACCACCTGATGCGCCGTCCCCCGGATGGTGCCCACCTTCTGGTCCACGGTGACGCCGGGAAAATTGCCCACATGCTGATTTGCCCCGGTGAGGGCATTGAACAGAGTGGTTTTTCCGCAGTTCTGGTTTCCCGCCAGTGCAAAAATCATACCTGCTCCTCCTTCAGGGTGATCCTGGCCGCATCCTCCCGGCGGATGGTCAGTTCATACCCCCGCACCTGAATCTGGATGGGGTCGCCCATGGGCGCGACCTTGCGCAGCGTCACTTTGGTGCCGGGAATCAGCCCCATATCCAGGAACCGAAGCCGCAGTGCTCCCTCGCCGCCCACCTGGGCAATGGTGCCGGACTGGCCAACCTTCAAATCGTCAATGGTCATAAGCAGCGCTCCTTCTCTTTCTGGAGCCATTATAAAGCACAGATCTCATTTTCGCAACAGGAAAGTGTACAATTAGCCATTGCTAACCATAATTTTCCAACTTTTTACCGCGTTTGTTTGTGATTTCTTTTCCTCGCTGAAATGCCCCCGCAGGGATGTCCCTGCGGGGGCAGCTGTTTATCCGCCGTATTCGCTCAGCGGCTGCATGTCGAAGTCCAGTACCCGGTATTGGGCGATAAGGGCCTCCGCCGCCTCCTGGGTGATGGATTCGTAGCGGAAGAAGCTGTAATCATTGGGGTCGATGCGCTGTTCCCACTGCCCGGTCGCCAGGTTCATCCGCAGCTTGGTGTAAATTTGCGTCTTGGTGCTGTTTGTAAAATCAAAATACTGTGTTGGGCCGATGTCCATTTCATCGACGGTGTACACATCCTTAATGACGCCGTTTTCACACAGGTAGCTGCCGAACCAGAGCGCCACCTCCTGCACAGCGGGATCTTCGACGCTGGGCAGCATTTTGATGACCTGCCAGATCATCCCGGTGCTTTTATTTCGGATGATGGTCTCCGCCTGGCCGTCGCCGTCCCAGTCGCTGACGCAGTATTCCAGGTTGGCCGCATCGGTGTAATCCGCCAAAATGTGCCGCACATAGGCTTCAATGCTGCCTGCGTACTCCGCCGGGGGCGACCAGCGCACCCCGTCCCGGGTGCCAAAGCTCAGAATGAAGGAGCGCCGCTTGGTCTCCTGATCCTGCTCCGGCTGGGGAAAATCTGCCCGCATGGCCTCCGCTTCGTCCCGATCCACGGACTGGGGCGCGATGGTATAGTCAAAGCAGTCAGCGATCTGCTGGGCCAGCTCCCGGGTCATGGGTGGGGCTGGATCGTCGGGCGTACTGGACACCGGCAGCTGGTTCTCCGCGGAGATGTAGATCGTCCCGTCCGGCCGCTGGCAAAAAATGGCCAGGGCGTTGTCCCAGGTTGCCAGTACCACCTGCGTACCGTCCGCCGTGGTGTAATCCCACTGCTCCCAGGCATCCACATCCCCCACGACGAAGAAATAGGGGTAGAGATAGCCGTCATTGGCATAGACGAAGCTGACGATCCGCTCCTCCTGCTCCTCCGGCAGGCAGAAGGAAAACTCCGCTTTGAAGGAGCCCTCCGGGAAAAAGTACCCAGCCATCCGCCGGGTCTGCCCGCTGCGAACCAGGCGGGGAATCTGCAAAGCCTTATAGAGCATCCCCTCCTCCCAGTCGCTGAAATAAACCGGCCGGCCCAGGGGCTTTAAGTGGTATTTATCAAGGATTGCCTGGAAGGCATCCAGCATTTCAAAGGTATAGCAGTCGTAATTCTGGAAGAAATTCTCCGGCACGCCGGATTCGTTGAAATTGTTCACCTGGGCCAGCGCCCTGTCCTGGTCGTAGCCCTCCTTGAAGCTTTCCCACTCCCGCAGAGCCTGCTGCTCCGCCTGGCCCACGTGGGGGCTGAGCAGGCTCCGGGTCTCCTCCGTCTCGCAGTAGGGCGTGCCGTCGGCGTCATACTGCCAATCCTGAATGGTGATGGTTCGCACCCTCAGGTTCTGGAGCCGCAGCACATACAGCACCGTGCAGCCCGCCAGCAGCAGGGCCACGGCAATGATCGCCGCGATCAGCAGCATGCGTTTTCTGGGCATCCGTCTTTGCTTTCGGGCGGAATGGGCCGCCACGACATAGGCATCCCGGATGCCTCCGATCGTTTCCAATAAATCCATGGCGTTCATTGCAGTCCCTCCTTTTCCAGATGCGCCGCCAGCTTCTTCCGCAGGCGGAACAGGATGGTGGTCACCTTGCTCTGGGAATAGCCGAACCGTGCGCCGATGTCCTCAATGCTGTCCAGATACCAGTAGCGGCACACGAAGATATCCCGCCGGGTCTCCGGCAGGGCATCCAGGAAGCGGTTGATGGCGCGCAGCAGCTCCCGGCGCTCCACTTCTCCTTCCGGCGACTGGCCGCCAGTCAGGCATTCGTCCAGCTCCTCCAGGCTCAGCGCCGCCTCTCCCCCGCCCCGCTTCCGGGCGGCCCGGCGCTTCCACCGGTCCAGGGAGATATTGCGGGTGATTTTTCCCAGGAAGGCGGAAAGAATGCCGGGACGCTTGGGCGGCATGGCATTCCAGGCGGCGAGATAGGTGTCGTTCACGCACTCCTGGGCATCCTCCCGGCTGGAGAGGATATTGTCCGCAATGCGGTAGCAGTAATTCCCATACTTCGCCGCCGTCTGCGCAATGGCCGCTTCCGACCGGGCAAAGTAAAGGTCAATGATCTGGTTGTCCTCCATATGTCAGCTTCTCCTTTTTATTGCTTCTACCCATCCAGTAGAAATCGGGAGGAAAATATTGCAGGGCTGGGGGAATTTTTCCCGTGAGGTTTTTACCCCCTGAAAAACATGTCAAAATCATATCAAACCCCGCTTTGAAATGCAAGCAGGCGTGGCCGAGCGGTTGCATGCGCCGCGGATTTGCTTGAAGGGGACGATGCAGCATCGGCCCCTGGGTCGTTTTGGTACGAAGCATATGGAACTTTTGCTGCTGTGCCCTTGCATTTGGGGACGGTATTTGCTATGATGGGGACTGCCTGATTTCAGAAAATGGGAGGGGCCTTTCCATGTTTCAGCTGCTTCTAATCATTATTTACCTGTCCTTCATCAGCCTGGGGCTGCCGGATTCGCTGCTGGGGGCCGCCTGGCCCACCATGTATCCCCAGCTGGCGGCGCCCGTTTCCTACGCGGGGATCATCTCCCTGATTATCGCCGCCGGGACTGTGGTTTCCAGCCTGCAAAGCGACCGGCTGACCCGGCGGTTCGGCACCGGGCGGGTCACCGCCTTCAGCGTGGCCACCACAGCGGTGGCGCTGTTCGGCTTCTCCGTCAGCAGCCGGTTCTGGCAGCTGTGCCTGTGGGCGATCCCCTACGGGCTGGGAGCGGGCAGCGTGGATGCCTCGCTGAATAACTACGTGGCCCTGCACTACAAGAGCAAGCACATGAGCTGGCTGCACTGCATGTGGGGCGTGGGCGCCTCCGCCGGGCCGTACATCATGGGCTTTGTAATGACCCATGGCGGCAGCTGGAACGGCGGCTACCGCAGCATTGCCCTGATCCAGATCGTGCTGACCGCCATCCTCTTTTGCAGCCTGCCCCTGTGGAAGGGCCGTCCCCAGGTCACGGACGACGCCGGGAACCAGGTGGAGGCCAAGCCCCTCTCCCTCCGGCAGGTGCTGAATATCCGAGGTGTGAAGCAGGTGCTGGTCTGCTTCTTCTGCTACTGCGCCCTGGAGCAGACCACCGGCCTGTGGGCCAGCAGCTACCTGACGCTGCACAAGGGCGTCAGCCCGGAGACGGCGGCGGGCTTTGCCAGCATGTTCTTTTTGGGCATCACCGCCGGGCGGGCGCTCAGCGGCTTTCTGACCATGCGGCTCAGCGACGTGCAGATGGTCCGTCTGGGCCAGGGGCTGATCGGCGGCGGCATTGTGATCATGCTTCTGCCCCTGGGGGCTGCCGCCTCCCTGGCGGGCTTTGTCATCATCGGTCTGGGCTGCGCGCCGGTGTACCCCTGCATCATCCATTCCACCCCGGCGCACTTCGGCGCGGACAAATCCCAGGCCATCATCGGCATTCAGATGGCCTGCGCCTACGTGGGCACCTGCCTGATGCCGCCGCTGTTCGGTCTGATCGCCAACCACATCAGCGTGGCGCTGCTTCCCTGGTATCTGATTGCGATCCTGGCGCTGATGATCGTCATGCACGAGCTGCTGATCCGGGCGGTGGCAGGGAAGGAAAGCCCCGCCCGCTGAGCTTTCGGCAATCAGGGCAGGAACCAATTCGCCAGAAAATCCGTTTTAATTTGCCAACAATCAATGCAAATATCCCCTTATTTCTGCAAATAGAATATTTTTCTGACCGGCTTGTATTTCGGTGCCGCATTTGCTATGATGGAGCCGCTTTATTCCAAAAATGAGGGGATCGTCTCCATGTTTCAGCTGCTTCTGATCGTTACTTACCTGGCCTTTATCAGCCTCGGCCTGCCGGACTCGCTGCTGGGCGCTGCCTGGCCCACCATGTATCCCCAGCTGGCGGTGCCCGTTTCCTACGCGGGCATCCTCTCCATGATCATCTCCGTGGGTACGGTGATCTCCAGCCTGCTGAGCGACTGGCAGACCCGCCGGTTCGGCACCGGGCGGGTCACCCTCTTCAGCGCCGTCATCACGGCGGTGGCAATGTTTGGCTTTTCTGTCAGCCGCCAGTTCTGGCAACTGTGCCTGTGGGCAATTCCCTACGGCCTGGGCGGAGGCGGCGTGGACGCTTCGCTGAATAATTACGTGGCCCTGCACTACAAGAGCAAGCACATGAACTGGCTGCACTGCATGTGGGGCGTGGGCGCTTTTGCGGGCCCCTACATCATGGGCCTTGTGATGACCCGCGGAGCCGGCTGGAGCGGCGGCTACCGCAGCATTGCGCTGATTCAGGCCGTACTGGCCGCCATTGTGTTTTTCAGCCTGCCGCTGTGGAAGCGCCGCAGTCAGGATGGGGGCAGCACCGGGGGCCAAGCGGAACCAAAGGCTCTCTCCCTGCGGCAGATCGTGAGCATCCGGGGCGTAAAATATTCCCTGATCTGCATGTTCTGCTATTGCGCCCTGGAGCAGACCGCCGGGCTGTGGGCCGGGAGCTATCTGACGCTGTGCAAGGGCGTCAGCCCGGAGACGGCGGCAAGCTTTGCCAGCGTGTACTTCCTGGGCATTACCATTGGCCGTGCCTTCTGCGGCTTCCTGGCCATGAAGCTCAGCGACGCGCAGCTGGTTCGCCTGGGCCAGGGACTGGTGGGCGGTGGCATCCTGATCATGCTGCTGCCTCTGGGCTCTGCCTCCCTGGTGGGCCTCATCATCTGCGGCCTGGGCTGCGCTCCCATCAACCCCTGCGTTGTCCACTCCACCCCGGCATATTTTGGGGCGGACAGGTCCCAGGCCATCATCGGCATCCTGATGGCCAGCGCCTATATGGGCTCCTGCCTGATGCCGCCCCTGTTCGGCCTGATCTCCAATCACATCAGCGTCTCCGTGCTTCCCTGGTATCTGATTGCGATCCTGGCGCTGATGGTCCTCACCCACGAGCTGCTGATCCAGGTCGTAGGAAAGCATGTCCCTTCGTGCAGATAAGGTGAAGCGCGAAACCTTCATAAAAAAGCCAAAAGGGTCTGTTGCCTTAAAACTTACAAAAATACTTCCTCCTATAAGTTAGAAATAGCGGTAGAAATCACGAAATAATCGTGGTTTCTACCGCTGAGTTATTAGGGCAACACCGCACAATTTGGCAAAAAGACGGCTGCGGCTCGCAGACACAATTGCGCGGTGTTGCCTTAATTGGCCGATGGCTCTGTTTCGCTGTCATACCTGTGAATCTCCGCCAGGAACGCATCCGCGTACCTCTGGGCCTTGGTGCTGCCCACGCCGCTGACTTGCAGGAATTCCTCCAGGTTTTGGGGATGTCTGCGGGCCATGTCCTCCAGGGTCGCGTTGGAAAAGACAATATAGGCGGGCATATGCTCCTGCCTTGCCAGGCGGAAGCGGAGATTTTTCAGCGCCGTATACAGCGCTTCATCCACAGGCTGCGCCGGCGTGCCGGTACGGACGGCTGTCTTTTTCGTCTTCCGCTCCGCTTCCACCTGCATGGAAACCGCCTGCTCTCCGCGCAGCACCGGGGCCGCCTTTTCCGTCGGGCTGACCGCCCGGTGCTCCGGGTCGGCATACAGATAGCCCTGGGCCACCAGCGCCTCCGTCATCTGCCCCAGGGCGGTCTTGCCCTGCCGATGCAGCGCGCCGTACTCCGGCAGGCGGTCCAGCCGGAGCTGGAGCACCCGGCTCTCCCGGCTGCCCAGCAGCACCCGCCGGAGGGCGACCAGGCCCAGGGAATAACCCAGCTGCTGCCGGATGTGGGCCGCGCAGTCCAGGATCACTCTGGCCTCCGCGGTGATGTCCCGCTCCTCCAGCTCCAGGTCACAATTGCCGCAGTTGCCGCAGCGCGCCGCATGGCTCTGACCGAAATAATCCAGGATATACCCGCGCAGGCAGCCCTGGGTCTTGCAGTATTCCACCATCTGGTCCAGCCGAACCAGATCCCGCTGCACCTGCTCCTGGGAGGCGGGCTCCTCCTCCGGCCCGCTGGGGTGAAGGATCAGGAACCGGGCCGTCTCCACGTCCCCCGCGGAATAGAGCAGGATGCACTCCGCTGCCGCGCCGTCCCGCCCGGCTCTGCCCGCCTCCTGGTAGTAATTTTCCAGGCTCTGGGGCATATTATAATGAATGACGTAGGAGACATTGGATTTATCGATGCCCATGCCGAAGGCATTGGTGGCCACCATGATGGGGGCCCGGTCATAGAGGAAGTCCTCCTGATTGTCGTGGCGCTCCTGGTCGCTCAGGCCCGCATGGTAGCGGGTAGCGGGAAAGCCGTGGGCGCACAGAAGTTCGCACACCTTTTCCACATTTTTCCGGGTGGAGCAATAGATGATGCCGGACTTCCCCCGGCGCTGGCCCACCAGCTCCAGGATGGCATCCGGCTTTTTGGGCGGGCGGCGCACCTCGAAGCGGAGGTTGGGGCGGTCAAAGCCGGTGATGACCCGCAGCGGGTTTTGCAGGCCCAGCGTTTCCTCCACGTCCCGCCGCACCCGCTCCGTGGCCGTCGCCGTAAAGGCGGACACCACAGGGCGGACAGGCAGGAGCTTTAAAAAGTCCACAATTTTTAAGTAGCTGGGGCGGAAATCCTGCCCCCATTGGGAGATGCAGTGGGCCTCGTCCACTGTCACCATAGAGACCCGGCAGCTCTGGACCGTCTCCAGGAAGCCGTCCGTCAGCAGCCGCTCCGGGGCCACGTAAATGATCTTGTACATCCCCGCCCGGATGTTGCGGTACACCAGGCGGATCTGCTGCACCGTCAGGGAGCTGTTCACATAGGCAGCGGCGACCCCCGCGTTTTTCAGCGCCATCACCTGGTCGTGCATCAGGGAGATCAGCGGGGAGATCACCAGGGTCACGCCGGGCAGCAGCAGGGCCGGGATCTGATAGCACAGGCTCTTTCCGCCGCCGGTGGGCATGACGCCGAACACATCCCGCCCGGCCAGCTCCCCGTCGATCAGCGTCTCCTGCCCGCCCCGGAAGGCGGCGTAGCCGAATACACGGCGCAGAATGGATTCCTTCGTCTCCATGCGTTCTTTCCCGGCTGTTCGCTCAGTCCAGTACGTACTTGGAGATCACCCGGCCCAGCAGGCCGATGTCCACGCTGCCCCGCAGCTCAAAGGTGGCCGTAAAGCCGTTGGAGAACATGAGAATCAGCTCCGTATCCGAGAAAAGCTCGGCAAAGCCGGGAGTCTGGATGGAGAAATACTGAACCTTGGAGTAAGGCATGGAGCTGAAGGACTTCCGCTTGCCGGTGATGCCCTGCACATCAATGGCAATGATCCGCTTGTTGGTAAACACCAGCTGGTCGCGCACCGTCTGGAACGCCATGACCACGTCCTCCCCCTCGATCAAAAGCCCCATCACATCATTACGGACCGCCTCCACCCGAATGGGCTTCAGGTTCCATGTGGAATTCTCATTAAAATTGACTGCCATATATGTTTCCTCCCGTTTGTCGGTAATTGTGCCTCTATTCTACAAGGTTTCTCCCCTGTTTTCAACTTTATTTTTCTTCTTCCAGGGCAGCGACACATACAGCAATTACGTGCGTAAACCTTTTGTGAATGTGTATGTATTTCTCGTTTTTCAAACTGAAGATGTGGGGCAAAAAGGCGGCTGCGGCTCGCAGACACAATTGCGCGGTGTTGCCTTTATTCCATCCAGCGCAAGCAACCGGCTGCACCATCTTCGGTGTGGCCGGTTGTCTGTCAAAAATAATTTATGATATTGAGGTCACCATTCTGTGCAGAGATCACACGATTCTCTGCCAATATCTCCGGGTGGGAGTTCATACTGTCATCGTCGTCTATCCCCCGAATGACTCGGCAGGGGACGCCCGCCGCAAAGCAATTGGGCGGAATATCTCTGGTAACAACACTTCCCGCACCAATCACGCAACCATCCCCTATGGATACCCCTGGGCACACAGTTACACCCGCACCCAGCCAGCAATCATTTCCAATTCGAATTGGCTTTGCATAGCACATTACAGCGATCTTTCCGTCCGGCTTCTGTAATCCACGCCGTTCCTTTGGGTGCATAGGGTGCAGCGGTGTAACAAGCGTCACATTCGGGCCAAACATACAGTCATCACCAATCGTAACACGGGCATCATCTTGGATCGTCAGATTAAAATTCCCGAAGAAACGTTTTCCAATAGTGGTGTGCGTCCCATAGTGGAAGGCAATCGGGCCTTGAATAAAGCTCCCCTCTCCAAACGCTCCCAGCATCTTCTCCAGGATGTTCAGACGCTTCCCCTTTTCATCTTCATAGGTTTGGTTGTATTCCACACTCCAGTTGTGGGCACGCAGCTTTATTGCGACCAGTTCTGGATCCGCCGGATCGTACAAGATCCCTTTCTCAATCTTTTGTTCTTCTTTCATTCCATGCTCCCTTATGTTTAATTTGGGCTGCGCAGGATACGCCAATAAGGCGTCGCCTGCGCAGCCCTGTTTTTTTACGGAATGTCTACCAGCGTGCCGCCGATCTGGGCACTTTTTTCGCAGGCAAACAAGGCCCGCATTGCCTTCAAAACGCTTGTCGCCGAGATCTCCGGCTCCGTATCGTTTACGATGCAGGCAACGAACAGGTCGATCACGCCGGACGCGGTCTGCTTGTCATTGGTCTGGATCACATCCGTGTCATAGGCCTCTTTTTCATTGGGACCGCGCTCAATCACAATGGAGTGATTCGGGTCACGGTAGATGTGCATGGCCCCCAGGCTGCCGTAGATGGAGGTCGAGTTGTCCTCACAGCCATAGTTCGTCCAGCTGGCGTTCATGGTGCCGATCACACCGTTGGCCATCACAAATGTGCAGAACGCGTTGTCATCCACCGTGATGGGGGTGCCGTCCGGGTACTTCTTTTGCAGCGTCCCCAGCACCGCGGATGCCTTGACCACCTGCTGATCCAGCAGATACACCATCAAGTCCGTTTTATGCACGCCCAGGTCCGCCATTGCGCCGAAGTGGCTGCGGTGTTTATCCATGAACCAGGAATTTTTCCCATCAATGCTCCAGTTATCCGCGCCGGAATGGGAAAAAGTGGTACGGAAGGAGATCACGTCACCGATCGCGCCGCTTTGCAGCAGCTCCTTCGCCTTCCGATGGGCAGGGGTCAGCCGCTGATTCTGGCCGATCATCAGCTTCTTCCCCGTCTGCCGGGCGGTTTCCGCCATTGCCTCACAGTCCGCCAGGGTGACCGCCATGGGCTTTTCACACAGCACATGCTTCCCCGCCTTCAGGGCGGCAATGGAGATCTCTGCGTGGGTAAAGTTGGGCGTCAAAACGCTTACCGCATCGATTTCCGGGTCCGCCAGCAGCGCCTGATAGCTGTCGTAGGCTTTCCCGCCGTATCGGGCCGCCAATTCCTCCGCTCGGGAGAGATTCACGTCAAAAAAGCCTTTCAGCTGGGCATGCTCATTTGCCGCGTATTCGGGAATGTGCCGCAGCTGAGCAATCCTGCCGCAGCCGATGATGCCGATTCCGATTTTTTTCATCTGCCGATCTCCTTATTCCGCCAGCCCATACTGCCTCAGGCGCTTCAGCTTGCCCTCATGGGTCTTCTTCTGCCAGCTCTGCTCCCCAGGCTCCTGATCCTCCGGCAGGTTTTCCTTGAGGAACCGCACTGCCTTGGGCAGCGCGTCGGGGATCGTCAGGACCTCGCACTCCATCTCGATACTGGCCACGTAATCATAGCCGCACCGGCGAAGCTCCGCGAAAACATTGCGCCAGAATTCCGGCCCGTGCCCGTAGCCCATGCTGCGGAAATTCCAGCTGCGCTTTCTCGGCTCATCAAAATAGGCCGTATTGATCAGTCCGTTTTCCCGCACCAGCTCCGCATCCATGGAAATATCCTTGGCATGCATATGATAGATCATTCCCTCCAGCTCCCGGATCACCAGGATGGGATCCATCCGCTGCCAAAGCAGATGGCTGAAATCCAGGTTGACGCCGATCTCGGGGCCGCACTCCTCCCGCAGGCGCTTCAGGCTCCTGGGGTTATAGCAGCACTGGCCGGGATGCAGCTCCAGGCCGATCCGATCAACGCCATGCTCCCGGGCAAACGCTGTGAACTCCCGCCAGAAGGGCAGCAGCTTCTCGTTCCACTGCCATTCATACATCTGGGCATAATCCATGGGCCAGCTTACGGTCACCCAGTTGGACAGGCTCGCGCCCTCCCAGTCACCGGGGCAGCCAGAGAAGCAGTTGATGTTTCTCAGCCCCAGCTTTTCCGCCAAAAGCACCGCATTGCGCATGGAACGGACGCTGAGCTCCCGGGTCGCTTCATCGGGAGAGACGGGATTGCCATGACAGGACAGAGCGGAAATTTCCAGCCCGTGATCGGCAATGCAGCCCCGGAAGGCAGCCAGCTTGTTCTCATCCGCCAAAAGCTGCTGCGGGTCGCAGTGCGCAAAGCCGCTTTCCTCGCCGCAGCCCAGCTCTACCATCTGGATGCCTGCGGCCTGGATCTTCCGCATGGCCTCTTCTATGGGAAATTCCCGAAATGCATTGGTATAAACGCCTACTTTCATCTGACAGTTCCCTCCTTCTCCGGCAGAAATGTTCTTTGATATGCCCGGATGGATTCCTTCCACCAGCACTCGGAGGCCTGCTCCCGCACCAGAATGCTGCTCAGGAACGCAACGCTCTTGCGGATGCCTTCGTCCTGGCCAATGGTATTATCCTCATGTTCAATGCTGACGGTGCCGTCATAGCCCGTCTGGGCCAGGGCGGTGATGATCTTTCTCCAATAGGATACGCTGGTCCCGTTTCCAGGAATGCGGAAGGAGAAGGGCGTATATTTATCCCCAAACGCGCCCATGGGGGAGAAAAATCCGTTTTTCCCCATCTCTGTCTCGTCCACATAGGTATCCTTGGCATGGAAGTGGTAAATGCAGCCGGAAAGCTTGCGGATGGCGGTGGGGATATCAATTCCCTGCCAGATCAGGTGGCTGGGGTCAAAATTTGCGCCGATCTCGGGGCCGCAGGCCGCCCGCAGCCGCAGCAGTGTTTCCGGGTTGTATACGCAGAAGCCGGGGTGCATCTCAATTGCGATCTTCGTCACATGATGCTCCCTTGCGAAGGCTGTAAACGCCTTCCAGTACGGGATCAGCACCTTCTCCCACTGATAATGATTTGCCGCCACCGCGTCAAAGGGCCACACCGTTGTTGTCCAATGAGGGTACTTGGCATTCTCCTCGCTTCCGGGACAGCCGGAGAAGCAGCAGATGGTGTCCACGCCCATTTTCTCCGCCATCAGCACGGCATTGCGCATAATATGGTCATACCGCTGCGCGATCTCCGGGATGGGATGGACGGGGTTGCCGTGGCAGGAAAAGGCGCTGATGGTCAGCCCCGACGCCTGGATCGACCGGCGGAATGCCTCAAACTTCTCCTCGTCATGGAGCAGCACATCCGGGTCACAGTGGTGGATCCCCGGCGTGCCGCCGCAGCCGATCTCCACGGCGTCCAGCCCCAGCTTCTTAAAATAATCCAATGCCTCGTCCAGCGTCAGATTGCAGACAACATTGGTCAGAATTCCCAGTTTCATATGTCACGCTCCTGTTCCTGTTGGGATATATCGGGATACGTTCCGGTAGGCAAGCGCAATGCCTCTGCGGATCGTGTCGTCATTCTCTTCAAAATTACGGTCCTCCACTTCCACGCAGGCACTGCCCGCAAAGTGAATATCATACAGCGCGCTGCAGAACCGCGCCCAGTCGATGTCCCCCAGTCCGGGAAGCTTCGGTGACATAAAATCCAGGGGGTACGCCATGCGTCCCACCGCGTTCAGCTTGTCCCGAAACACATGGGTATCCTTCAAATGAACATGGAAGATCTTATCCGCATAGGTATACAGCGGCTGGATATAGTCCATATCCAGGATCACGCAATGGCTGGGATCATAGTTCAGTCCCAGGCAGTCGCTGTCGATCCGTCTGAACATTTCATCCCAGATGGCAGGGGTGCTGGCAAGGTTATTTCCGCCGGGCCATTCGTCCTTTGAGAAGAGCATCGGGCAATTTTCGATGGCAATGCGGACCTGCTTCTCCTCGGCCTTTTTTACGATCGGCTCCCAAACCCGCTCATAGAACCCCAGGTTTTCCTCCACGGTTTTGAATCGGTCCCGGCCGATAAAGGTATTCACCAGGCCCACGCCGGTTTCCGCCGCCACATCAATCAGGCGGTAAATGTGGCGGATCGCCAATGTCCGCTCCGACTCGTCGGCGCTCAGCGGATTGGGATAGTAGGCCAGGGCACAAACCGGCACGTTTTTCTTCCGGGCATAGTCCAGCTCCTGCGTCAGCTGCTCCGCCGTCAGCGCGTCCACATCCAGATGCGTCACACCGGCATAGCGCCGGGTTGCCGCCTGCTTCGGCCAGCAAGCCGTTTCCATGGATTCGAAGCCGATCTGCGCACACAGATCCACGGCCTGCCGGAAGCTTTTTCCTGCCAAAATGGCGGACAACAGTCCAAGTTTCATAGGCATTCCTCCATTTTTCGCAGAAAGGGCCCGGGAGGCCGGCTCCCGGGCCCTTTCCTATTTATTCCATCGGAAACAGGTGATTACAGGACCTCGCACATCTGCTCCAGATTGTCCAGGGTGATGTCCAGCCAGGCGTTGCCGTAGATGTTGGTGCCGTCCACGGTGATGCTGTGATAGCCCTCAAAGCCCAGGTCGTCGCCGGTCTGGATGGTCTTGCCCTCGATCAGCCGCTTGCCCACTTCATAGGCAGCGTACTGCGCAGCGCCGGGATACCACATAGCGCCATAGGTGATGGTGCCGGACTCATAATAAGTCTTCTGGCCGGAGGCAGTGCCAACCGCCAGTACCTTCACGGTATCCTGCATGCCAAGCTCTTCGATCGCGCGGCATACGCCCGCGACACAGGAGCTGGAGCCGATATAGAACACCTGCAAATCGGGATTGGCCTGCAGGAACTGCTTTGCCATGGTGTAGGAGGTGTCAGAGTTCGCGCCGCCCTCCAGGGGAACCACGTCCTCGCCGTCCATATCGTTCTTGCAAACCATGTCGGGGTAGTTTTCATTGGCGTGGGCGAAGAAGGCCTTTGCCCATGCCATGTGCGCGGGAGTGGTCAGGGTGCCGACGACCAGCGCATACTTGGCGTCCTTGCCGATGAGCTCCGCGCACTTGTCCGCGAAATTCTGGCCAAAGGCCTCATTGCTGAAAGCGTCCACGTTGTAGTCGATATTGACCAGGCCAGTGCCCTCGTGGGTAACGACCTTGGTGCCCTGGGCGCGGGCCTGCTTCAGCAGCGCGTCGCAGGCGTCTGCGGCAATGGGAACCACCGTCAGGATATCGGGCTGCAGGGCGATGGCATCCTCCAGGCACTGCAGCTGCGCAGCGGAATCCATGGAGGTCGGTCCAATGTAGTGATGCTCAGCGCCGTTTTCCTCTGCCCACTTGGTGCCTTCCCAGTCCATGGAATCGAACCAGTTGCTGCCGATGGCCTTGACCACCGTGGCAACGACCAGCTTCTTCTGGGGCTGCTCCGTCGTCTTGGTGTCCTCCGTCTTGGCAGTGCTGCTGCCCTGTGTCGTTGCGGTGGTGCCGCTGCCTGCGCCGCAGGCGGTCATGCCCAACACCAGGCAAAGTGCGAGAACCATTGCGATCAGTTTCTTCATTTGTGTTTCCTCCCAGTTTTTTATTTAATAAACAGCTTTCCGTGCTGTCTATTTCCCAAGCTTTGCATTTTTTCGGAAAAGCATTCTGAATCTTGCCTTCATCTGAGGTGTTGCAAACACCAGCAGGGCAATCAGCATCAGGCCCCAGATGGTATTTCTGGTAAAGTTGCTGGCGCCGGCCAGGGTCAGGCCGCTGGAAATGATCTGGATGCAGAACAGCGAAATAAAGATGTTCAGAACTTTACCGCCGCCGGCCACCACCCACGCGCCGCCCATCAGCACCACCAGCATGCCGGTGCTGGTCAGGGAATTGCCGTAGTCCGGGCGCAGCGCGCACATTCTGGAATAGCTAGCAATGCCGCCTATTGCCGAGAAGAGGCCGGAGAGCATGTAGCTCTTCATCAGCGTTTTAAAATTGGAATTGCCGCTGTACCGATTGGCGACCGCGTTGGCGCCCAGCAGACGGCACTGCGCACCGAAGGCCGTTTTTTCAAAAACAAACTCCGCAATGGCGTAGCAGATCACCGTAAGGATCAGCAGATACGGGATCGCTCCGAACAGGCTCTCCGCCCCCAGGGCCGAAATCGCATCCGGCGCGCCCACAATGGCATTGCCCTTGGTGATGACCAGGGCCATGCCCTGGAAGAGCATGCTGGTGGCGCTGGTCACCAGCACCGCCGTCAGGCCCAGCCCCGCCACAAAGTAGCCGTTGATAACGCCGCTGAGTACGCCGATCACCAGGGAAACCACAATGCCAACGATCAACCGGGCCGTGGGGTCCTGGATCACATTGCCCAGCACAAGTCCCTGCATCACGCTTCCGCCGCAGATAGCGGAGAAGTTCGCCACCGCCACAATGGACATGTTCAGGCCGCCGGAAACCACGATCACAAAGGTCGCCAGGGCGTAAACGCCGATCTCCGCCAGCTGCCGGCTCATGGACTGGAAGTTCGCCATGGTGTAGAATTTATCCGGCTTAAAGGATCCGACCACCACCGCCAGCAGCACCAGGACGGCCAGCAGGATGAAGGTCTTTTCATTCTGTTTCCATTTGCTCGTTTTCAACTGCCTCGTCCTCCCCTCAGTTCTTGTTCATGCGGATCTCACTCAGCGAGGAGACCAGCACGCCCAGCAGAATGATCGCGCCTACCGCAAAGGTCACATAATATACGGGAACACCCAGCAGGATCAGGTTGCTCTTGATGACGGTAATGATCGCCACACCGGCCAGCACGCCGCCGACGGAGCCCTTGCCCTCCTTCATATTGCAGCCGCCGAAAATGGAGGCCGCGATCACATCGCTTCCCTTGTCCGCGATCATTCCCGGCTCAAAGGTTCCCGCGTTGCTGTAAAAATAAATTCCCGCAATGGCGACGCACGCGCCGAAAATCGCATAAGCCAGCAGTGTGATCTTCCGGGAGCTGTAACCCACCCGCTCCACGGCCACCTTATCGCCGCCCAGGGCATAGATGCCCCGGCCGATCTGGGTGCGGTTCAGCAATATCCACAGCAGCACCGCCGTGACGATCAGCACCAGGATGCCGATGTTCATATTGGCCATCGTGCCGGAGGCGGTCCTGATGGAGAGCAGCGAGGAGGTGCGCACGTCCAGCAGCCGCTGGGGCATAGCATCCGTTTTAATGTAAGAGGATTTCAGGAAAATAAAGAAGAAGCTTCCATACACCAGATTGGTACCGATGGACACCACAAACCCGGACAGATCAAACCTGTGCGCCAGATAGCCGTTGATCATGGCGATCAGCGCGCCCACCGTTCCCGCGATCAGGAACATGGTAATAAAGTCGCCTTCATAGCCGATCAGTCTGTACAGCTTCAGGGTAATAAAGCTTGCCATCATACTGATGCTCATGGAGGACAGGTCAAAATTTCCCGTGATCATGATGACCATCATGCCCAAGGCGGCGATGCCGTTGAAAATGGTATCGTTGATCATGCTGAAGAGGTTCGTTGCCGAGAGCACCGCAGGTTCGATGAGGGAAAACACCGCCAAAATCAGGACAAACAGCAGCACCCGGATCATGATCTCATTCATCTTAAACTTTCTTTTCATGCTCTGTCCCCCCTTACGCCTTGGTCAGCATGGACTGCAGCGCATCCTCGGTCAGCTCGCTGGACTGGTATTCCCCGGTAAAGCGTCCCTTGTTCATGACAAGGATCCGATTGCAGACGGAGAGGATCTCAGGCAGATCGTCGGAGATCACGATCATTCCGATCCCTTCATTGGCAAGTCTTTTGATCGTCTCGTGAATATTCTGCTTGGATCCGACGTCCACACCCACCGTGGGGCAGTTCAGCAGCAGCACCTTCGGCTCGATCGCCAGCCACTTTGCCAGCACTACCCGCTGCTGGTTGCCGCCGGACAGGCTGCTGACGGGATTCTTCAGACTGCCCAGCTTGATGTTGAGATCCTGCACCCGCTGCACCACATCCTGGTGCATTTTCTCCTTATCAATGACGCCCAGCAGGTTCTGACTGAACCGGCGGATGATACCGGCAGAGATGTTCCGCTCGATCTCCACATTCAGGAAGAGGCCCTGGGTCAGCCGGTCCTCCGGCAAATACCCGATGCCGGCGTTTACCGCGCTGTCGCTTCCGTTCAGCGCGACCTTCTTTCCAAACAGGGAAACCGTTCCCCCATCCAGCTTCCGCAAACCGAAGATGGCCTCTGCCAGCTCCGTGCGTCCGCTTCCCAGCAGTCCCGTGATGCCAAGCACCTCTCCCCGGTGCAGGGAGAAGGTGATATGCTCGAAATGTCCATCCAGATTCAGGTCCTCCGCCTGGAAAATCGTCTCGCCGATCTCCTTGGGGACGAAGGGCGTGAACGTCACCTGCCGGCCGGTCATGTAATAAGAGATCTTCTCCCGGTCAAAGTCCTCCTTAGGGCCGTCGATCACATTTTTTCCGTCCCGCAGGATGCACAGGCTTTCCGCCACCTGCAGCACCTCATCCAGCTTGTGGCTGACAAAGATCAGGGCGATCCCCTTGGCCTTCAGCCCGGCGATGATGTCGTACAGCGCATGCACCTCCTTGGAGGTCAGGGCGGTGGTGGGCTCGTCCATGATGATGAGCTCCGCGTCCAGCAGCAGCGCCCGGCAGATGGCCACCACCTGCTTTTCTCCCACGGAGAGCCTGCGCACCTCGGCATCCAGGTCCAGGTCAATGCCGATCTCATCGATCACCTTTTGGGCCAGCTCCCGGTTCCGCTTCTTGTTCACCGTCTTGTACCTGTGATAGAGGTTGTACTCCATGGTAATGTTCTCTGCGACGGAGAGGTTGGGGAACAGTGAGAAATCCTGGTAAATGACCTGAATACCGGCAGCGATCGACTCTCTGGGCGTCAGGGAGGTATATTTTTTCCCTTTGATAATGATCTCGCCGCTGTCCGGCGTGTAGACGCCGGAGATGATTTTTATCAGCGTCGATTTTCCGCAGCCGTTTTCACCGGCCAGACATTTGATCTCACCAGGGCGCAGCCGCAGCTCTACATTATCCAGCGCCTGCACCGCTTGGAACGCTTTGCTGACGCCATGTATTTCCAAATAGTATTCGCTCATTCCCGCTCCTCCTGTTTTGTCTCGGTCCGTTTCGCCCGCTGACCTTTTGTGCTGTCATCATATTCCATTTTTCAGAAAATTTCAATATCTTTTTCTGAAAAAATCTATTTTTGTCTAATATAATGCCGCAACCGTCTATATAGCAATGAAAATTATGAAAAATCCAGTTATATTGCATAGCTTCTGAAATTTTTTCATTTTTCTCTTTACACGGCCTGTTTCTGCCTGTATAATACAGGGGAGGTGAGGTGCATGGAGAAAAGAAAGATCCGCATTCAAGACATCGCGCAGCAGGCCGGAGTATCCAACGCAACGGTATCCCGTGTACTGAATAACCAGGGGCTTGTGAATGGAGAGACCTACCGCAAGGTTCTGGACGCAATGAACGCGCTTGGCTACCCCCATACCCTGCGGGTCAGCACAAGCAGCGGAAAAAGCAGCTCCCCCGACCTGATCATTCTGAGTCTGCCCGCCATCAGCAACCCCTTTTATTATGAAATTGCCGTGGGTGCGCAGAATGCCGCCAAGCGCTTTGGCTACCGGGTTCTGATCAGCAACAGTCCGCTGGATGCGGATGGTCTGGAGCAGCTCACAGCCCTTGCCAAATCCAATGCCGTCGCCGGTGTCATTTCGCTGAACAGCATGACCAGCTCCACACTGGAGCGGCTGTGCGCCGTGACGCACGTGATACAGTGCTGTGAATATTGCGACGGAAGCAATGTTCCCTTTGTCTCCATCAACGACTACCAGGCGACCCGCACCGCCCTCGCGCACCTGTACTCCCACGGGCGCAAGGACATCGCCCTGATCAACGGCCCGCTGGGCTTCAAATATGCCCGCCACCGTCAGGCAGCTTACCTGGACTTTTTGCAGGAGAACCGGCTCCCCATTCGGGAGGATTGGATCATCCAGCTGTCCTCCGTGGATTTCTCCATTGCCGTCGCCTCTCTGACGCAGCTGCTTTCCAGACCCAATCCGCCGGACGCGATCTTCGCCATTTCCGATGTGTTTGCCGTCGCCGCCGTAAAGGTCGCCAAGAAATGCGGCCTGCGCATCCCCCAGGATCTGATGGTCGTGGGCTTTGATAACATCGACGTATCCTATATGTTTGAGCCCACCATTACCACGGTCAATCAGCCCAAGCAGCAGCTGGGCTACATGGCCTGCGAGCTGCTGGTGGAGCAGATCTCCAACCCGGAAGCGCCCCTGAAGCAGCTCTTCCTGAATACGGAATTGATCGTCCGCGAAAGCACAACGGATTGACCTTCCCCTGGGCCGGTCTCACCCATACAGCAAAAGAGCGAGCAAACTGATTTCGCGAGTCGGTTTGCTCGTTTTTCGTTTTCAATGTTCAAAAGGATTCCGTTTGCTTTCGGCGGGGATTTGTGCTACACTGTGGGGCAGAAGGATGTTTGGGCAGTGCCGGGGTGCCTGAGGCATTGCGGAGCACGTGGAGCATGGAGGCCAGAGAGAAGCAATGGAAAGAACAGAACCGCTTCAGGTCGTTATTTGTGATGACGATCCTGTTATGCTGCAATACCTCCGGGAACTGACGGAAAAGGCGCTGGCCTCGGAGGTCTTTGCGGTCCGCACGGCCCTGGCTCCCGGGGAGCTGGACGGGCAGGCCCGCAGCGCCCACATTCTGGTCCTGGACATTCAGATGCCGGAGCAGAGCGGCATTGCCCTGGCAAAGGCCGTTTCCCGGGAGAATCCCGACTGTCAGATCGTATTTGTCAGCGGCTTTGTGTGCTACGTCAGCGACGTTTACGATGTGCCCCATGTGGCGATGGTCATGAAGGACCGGCTGGAGGATCAGCTGCCGAAATTTCTGCTGCGCGCTGCCCGGCAGGCCAGGCAGCAGGCCAGGAAATGGATGACCGTGCAGATCCGGGGCAAGGAGGAGCGGGTACCGGTATCCAACGTCCGCTATCTGGAGCGCAGCGGCCATGTAACCCGGATCTACCTCAAGAACGGCCAGAGTCTTCAGACCCGTGAGAAGCTGGATACCCTGCTGAGCCGGACGGGGGAAGCAACCCTGTGCCGCTGTCATGTCAGCTACGCGGCCAATCTGCGCTGGGTGGATTCTCTGGACGGGCAGGGCTTCCGTATGCGGACCGGCGAACGCCTGCCCATCAGCCGCACCCATCTGCACCGGGTCCGGGATGCGTTTTTCGGGTATTTACAGGAGATAACATAAAGCAGCACCGCACATTTTTCCACTGTGCGGTGCTGCTTCTTATGTCTTTGGCAGGAGCAGGATCAGCGTGGAGGTGAACCAGCCGTCGCTGTACTCCGTTTGGAAGCTGCCGTCATACTGCTTGGCCAGGCGGTTCAATATGCCCAGCCCCAGCCCGTGGGATCGCAGCGGATCGCTGCGGTCCTTTTTTTCGGGGGCGGCGGCCGTATTCCGGCAGCGGATCACCAGGCAGTCCTTTTGGACTGCGGCCCGCAGCTCGATGGTCTTTTCCGCCGCGCCGCTGTTTGACGCGCCCTGGATGCTGTTGTCCAGCAGGTTGGAGAAGGCGCTGCACAGGTGGGCGTTCTCAATGGGCAGCTGGGGCGGCAATTGGGCATCCAGTGAAAGTTCGATGTGGTTTTCCCGGCACTGGCGGGCCTTTTCGTCCAGCACCGCGTCCACGATCAGGTTGCCGCAATACCTGGGGCCAACCTTCTCCCGAATACTGGTGCGCAGCAGGTCCAGCTGGCGGCGCACCTGCTCGTTCTGTCCCTCGTCCAGGAGGCGGTAGGCGGCGGTGAGCTGGTTGTTCAGGTCATGACGGATCTGGTTGACGGCGAGGATGTTTTCCTGGAGCTGGCGGTGGTAGTCCGTCTGCACGTTCAGCTGCTGCTCGGCGGTTTGCAGCTGGGCTTCCGTCTGGGCGGCGCTCTGGAGCTTGCGGATGCTGACCACGGCGCAGATATCCGCCGCCACGGACAGCCCCGCGGCAATGTGCAGCGGCAGGGAAATGCCCATGGTCTGGTCAACTTCCAGCAGATAACGGTTGATGATGTTCAGGGAGACCATCTGGCTCAGGGGCACCGGGGCCACCAGCAGCAGATTTTTCAGCTTGCCCGGATTGCTCCAGAGCCAATTCATCAGCCGCAGCACCGCCGGGTCCAGAACAAACAGCGTCAGCGCACACAGGCCGCCCATGATGGCATTTCCGTAGTCCCGTTTGTCCACCAGATATTCCGGCGGAATGCCCAGCGCCTTCGCGGCGGGGAAAACCACCAGATTCAGCAAATAGTTCTCCAAAATCTGCGCGGCCAGGAATGCCAGCATATAGATGCAGGCCTTGACGCGGAAGCCTTTTTTCGCAAAGATGCCGGACAGGCTGATCGAGAGGAACAGGATCAGTATATCCAGCTGGGCAATACCCGGTGTAATCAGGTAGTTGTTGATCCCCCACACCGGCACCTGCAAAACAATGAACATCGTCTTGAACATCCCCGGATGCTCCATGGGGACGGCCCGGGTCATGTAATGCGCAAGAATATACGTGGAGAAGCTGATTGCCGTCAGATTCGCAAGAACGACCAGAAACATAAAAAGTTCCTCTTTCATCTATTTCTCGGGGAAACGAAGGATCAGGATGGCGGTGTATTCCCCGTCGCCATACCCCGCTTGAAAGCTGCCGCCGTAGGTTTTGGCCAGGCGGCTCAGAATATCCAGCCCCAGCCCGTGGAATCGCAGCGGATCGCTGCGATCCTTTTTTCGGGGGCGGCGGCCGTATTCCGGCAGCGGATCACCAGGCAGTCCTTTTGGACCGCGGCCCGCAGCTCGATGGCCTTTTCCGCCGCGCCGTTGCCGGAAGGATGCACAGGGAATTTATAAAGGCCGTGATCATACCATCCTCCCCCTCTCTCACCGCTATTATAGCCAATGGAAATATACAGCACAAGAGCAAAATATTCTCAAACGTCATAATTAGCAGGAAAACGTCATATTTGGAAATTCCCTTTACGGCGGTGAATGGTAAAATAGATGTGTCTGTATGGATGGCCGGAGGACGTCTTTTATGTCGAGGTTGGATAAGCCGCGGTGTGTCCGAACTCGGCATAGCGGCGATGCGCGGCCTCCGAGTCCGGGCAGCCGGGGAAAGCTGCTGAAGCGGCTGTTTCTGATGCTGCTAAGCCTTTTGCAGCCGGTGGCCGGGGGGATCCTGGTCCTGCATCTGCTGGGGCCGCTTCTGTTGCCGGATGGGGAAAGCGTGGGGTTTCTGGTGGTCGGCGGCTTTTTATGGGGCTGCCACCGAAGCAACTGCATGTTCCTGAGCCAGTTCCCAACGGAAGCGCCTGGGGCCTTTCCGGGGCAGGGCTTTCCCGGGGCCATGCAGGGCAGCGCCGGGCTGATCATGCTGGGCTGCCTGGGGGCGGTGCTGTATGGAGTGATCCCCTCCGCGCGGGAGCCCCGCAGGCTGCTGTGCGCCCTGGCCGCCCTGGTCTGGGGACTGTTCGGTATTTTCTGGCACGGAATGTCCGGGCCGGAACGAAAAAATGGGAGGAAAAAGAAATGACCATGACGGAGGTCCTGGCAGAGATCCGCGACCGGCAAGGCCGGGACGTTCTTTCCGACGGGAAGCGGCTGCTGGGACTGTTTGACGACTATTCCCGCGGGAAGCTCCGCGCCCAGGCCAATGCCCTGCGGGTGCTGATAGAGTGCGGCGGGAATCAGCGAATCGCCAGCCTGCGAAGCGCCCCGGCGTTACAGCAGCGAACAGAGCTGCATCGCCTGGTGCGGGAGATGGTCACGGAATACAATATGCAGGAGGCCAGCGCCCGGGATATCTGTGGGGCAGTTTGGGAAGCATTTTGCGGAACAGAAGTGCCACTGAACCAGTTGGCGGAGCAGCAGCCGGAAGAGCCTGCGGCCCCCACCCCGGAAGAGACGGCGGGAATGCCGGAGAAGCGTCCTGATGAGACTCCGCCGGAATGCGCTGACGATCATCCGAACAAAGGAGAACAAGAGCAGCTGAATCTCCTGGAGCGATATCAAAAGTTGGACGGGCCAACCCGCCGGTTGATCCGCTGCAGTGTGCCGGGCATGATCGGAGACGGCCTTGCGGCGGTATACATCCTGTTTTTGGCGGGGGAAGATATTCCGCTGCCATGGTGGATGGGTCTGCTGTTTCCTGTATTTGCGGTGTGGACAGCACTTAACCTGCGCGCCGCCTGGGCTGGGAAGCGGAGGAAGGTAAAGTCGCAGTTTCTTGCCGTCCTGTGCCTTCTCGGCTGGTTTCTGGCGATCTGGCTCGGCCTTGGGCACGCTGCCCTGTATACCGTCCTTTGGGCGTACCTATGGAATGTACCCAGCCGTGCTTTGGCGGTGGTATTCGGGGTTTGCGCCTGTCTAAGCGGCGTGATCGCGATCTATGGGATCAATTATCCGCTAGTGGATTTTTCTATGAATTCAACAAATGCGCAATAAAAGCATTCAGGAAGGAGTTTGAGGAGATTGACTGCAACGGAGGTTCTTTATACCATCCGGGACCGGGAGGGCAGGGATGCTCTGGCGGACGGGAAGCGGCTGCTGGGACTGTTTGACGACTATTCCCAGGGAAAGCTTCGGCCCCAGTCCAATGCCCTGCGGGTGCTGATAGAGTGCGGCGGGAATCAGCGGATCGGGCAGCTGCGGGACGCCTCACCCCTGCGGCAAAAAACGGAGCTGCACCGGCTGGTGCAGGAGATGGTCACGGAATACAGCATGCAGGAAAATATGGCCCGGGAGGTCTGCGGCGCGGTGTGGGAGGCTTTCCTCGGAACGGAAGCGCCCCTGACCCAGCTGGCGGAGCCGATACCGGCCCAAAGCAGAACGCTCACGCCGGAGCGCGCGGCGGAAATGCCGAAGCCGCGTTCGGAAACGGCCAGCCGCCCGGAGCCCCGGGAGACCGAGCCGGTGCGGCTGACGCCGCCGACAAGCCGGACGCCGGACACGCCCCCGAGGCATGCCCCGGAGCCGCAAAAGGAAAAATTGCCGGAACCGACGCCGCAGAAGCGGGTCATCGACAAGTCCACCCGGATTCTGCTGATCCTGGGCGTGATGGGTGTAGTCGGTTTCCTGATGATGGCAGCGATGACGCCGCTGAGCCTGGCTCAGGGGAAAAAGGTCAGCGGCTATGAATGGGTGCTGTTCCTTGTCCTCATTTTGCTGGCCGCGCTGACCGGCTGGCGGTGCCGTCGTCTGTGGAAAGAGGCGATCAAGCCCGCCTACACCACAAAGGCAAGGAATATTTTCTCGGCCGCGGCGGCGCTGTTCTACTGCGGTGTGCTGTTTGTGAGCATTCTCTTCCCGCTGCTCACCTCTGATGGGATGTCGGGGGCCATGCTCTGCTATACCGTCCTGACGGCATTGCTGGCCGCGGCAGGAGCCGTATTCCAGGCAACCTGGCACAAGGCATTCTGGGAGGTGGCTCCGCCAAAGCTGGAAGGCAAGTGGGTGGCCGCGTATCTGGTCCTTGGAATCGGTGCAGCGATTGCCGTCACCCTGGTCTTCGGTCTTTCCCTTTTTGTTCCAGAAATTCTGAGCAACGCAACGGGCAAGGGCATCCTGATTTTCCTTTGGACTGCATTGCAGATTGGTCTGGTGGTTTGGGCACTGCGGTTTATGAAAGCAAACGGTTCACTGCTGGGTCCCGAAACGAAAAAGTGGCTGGCAATGCTTTGCGGCGTCGGTACCGTTCTGCTCGCGCTGTGGGGCGGCTATATCAACCTGACCTTTGAAGGAGGCATCCGCCCCGGCCAGGTGGCCGCCATGCTGCTGTTGCTTGTTCTGACGGTACGGCGAATGGTCTGGATCCAAAAGAACGGCTTTGCGTTTTCAAATATTTCCAAGATTTCCAGGAATTATTCTTTGACTGTGGGCTTTCTCTCTGCATTCTTTGTTTGGGGCATGTTTATTGCGCTTCCCATCTTTGTTCTCGAGATATTCCAAGGTGAGGGCCTTGAGACGATTATCCTTTTCATTTTGTTCTATGCGCTCTGCGGCTTCGAGGCCCTCTGGCATGTATCCAAGGCAGCAGAATTGTAAAGTTCCAGCCCGCGTCGGAAAAACGTTTATCATTGAGGAGAGGAAAACATGGGGAGGAATGACCCTACCGTTGAAGAAATACTGCGCATGATCGCCCGGCAGGATGAACGCGCTTTGCGGGACGAGCAGCGTCTGCTGTCCCTGTTCGCGGATTATTCCAGGGGGAAGATGGCCGCCCAGCAGCGGCAGCTGGCGATCTTCTGCCAGTGCGACGGGCATATCACGATCCAGAAGCTGCGGGGCGCTTCCGGGACCGATCAGCAGCTGGGCTATCACCGGCTGATCCGGGAAATGGTGGACGGCTATGGGCTGCGCCGGGAGGTGGCGCTGGACATCAGCGGCGCGTACTGGCGGATCGCTCTGGGAACAGAGCCGCCGGAGACGTCATCGCCCCGGCCCACGCCGCCGGAACCCACACCTCAAAAGCCCCAGCCGGAGCCGAAGCCTATACCGCCGAAGCCCCAGCCGGAGTCCCGGCCGCCGGAAAAGTCAACGGGAAAGCGGGGCGGCCGCTCCCCCTGGCTGCTCGTGGCCGTCGCGGTCCTGGCGGGCGCGGCCTTCGTCTTTGGCAAAGGTATGGGAAGAAAATCCACTGTCCCGGCCGTTCCGACTACCCCGTCTGTCTCGACGGTCTCCACCACTCCGTCCGCGCCGGCGGTCTCCCCCGCCGCGCCCCGCTTCGACCTGACGCCCTTCCAGCTGAATGAGGCCGTGGCGAAGCAGATCCAGGAGGGAACGGAGGACGTCTATATCTACCCGGACGGCAGCCGGATGGAATTCTATTTTGACGGCAGCGGGAAGGAAATCTGCCGCGTCTATATCAACACGGAGGACAGGATCGAGAACCTCTTTACCATGCTCTACGATTCCAGCGGAAGGCTGATGATGCAGGAGCTCTACGACAGCCAGGGAACCGCCCTGCGGGTGGATACCTATGATTTCCACAGCAATGAAAGCACCGCCCAGCACAGGATCGAGCTGTCCGACGGCCGCTTCTTCCAGGGCATTTCCACCTTTGACGCAGGCGGCGGGGAGACCTTCGAATGCTTCCTCGGCGACGGCTCCAAAACCGTAACGCAGTACGACCCCAACGGCCTTTGGGTTGTTCGGACAACCTACGACACCTCCGGGGCGGTCACGGACGAATCGTCCATTGATGATATCACGCCGCTGTACGCAGTCAGGAATATCCCCATTGGCAAGGCAATTGATTACGGTGACCTGGTATATGTATGGGGCCTTTGCGGCGAGCCTATCAAGCAATATGGCGTGTACAAGGATGATTCTTTGTTCTCTTACGATGTCTCGATCCACGACGTGCTGGGGAACATCCTGGAGCAAACAGTCTATAACGCCGACGGTGGTACGGCCCTTTACAGTGTATGGGAGTACGACGAAAACGGCAGCTGTCTTGGCTACGATCAAACATCCTACGATAAGATTCAGGACGGCGTACCACAGAAGAAGACTCTGACACATTTCAATCAGGATGGTGTGGAAATCTCCAGTGTGACCTACGATGCCGACGGGAACCGGCTTCAATGGAGTGAGACCGAGCTGAACGAGGCAGGCCGCGAAAAGCAGCGGAAAGCCTACGACGACGCCGGGAACACGAAATCTGTGGTTGAATGGCAGTACGACCAGACCGGCAATCTTGAAAAAAAGGTATCCACGAACTATTACGATTCGGGAGAATATTCCGTGGTGGTTAGCGGTGCCAACAAAAAAATCCAGAGCGCGATTCGCTATTTCCCCAACGGGCAAATTTATCTCCTGTCGGAGTATGATAACCAGGGAGAAATGGTCAAGCGCACCATCTATAATGAAAACGGCGCAATAGATTCCTGGTATGAAATTGTCTACGACGCAGACGGAAACCGACTTGAAAACACCTCTTACAACGGCGACGGCACAATTTCTAATCGATTCAAATATACTTACGACGCCGATGGAAATGAAATTGAGCGCAACGTTTACAACGCCGATGGAACACTCGACAGTTCAACTCAAACTGTTTATGGTGCCGACGGCAGAAGAATCAGAAGCATTACCTTGAACGCAGCCGGTAACGTCAGAAGTTGGGAGGAATATTCCTACAATTCCGACGGACGAACAGGAACGTCAAACGAATACAATGCCGCTGGAAAGCTCATCGCCTGGTATGAGTACACCTATAACGCAGACGGGACGGTAGCAGACGCCCAGTACCACAGGGCGGAATGAAATTCACAAAGAAAATAAATATCGTAAAGGAGAGATAAGAATGGATGGACAATTACGCCCCGGGACGGTCATTACCACTCAGGCACAGATCTCCTACCGGGTGGTTTCCCTGCTGGGCGCCGGTGGGCAGGGCGAGGTATACGACGTGGAGGCCGGCGGGCAGCACAAGGCGCTGAAATGGTACTTTTCGGGCAGCGCCCTGCCCCAGCAGCTGGAGATCCTGACCCGGCTGGTGGAGCTGGGAACGCCGGACAGCTCCTTCCTGTGGCCGGAGGACCTGGCCCTGGATCCCCAGGGGGAGCGCTTCGGCTACATCATGGGCCTGCGGCCAAAGAACTACAAAGGCCTGCAGGACCTGCTGAAATGCCGCATCGACCCCACCTTCGAGGTCCTGTGCCGGACGGCCTTCAATCTGGTGCGGGCCTATGAAAAGCTCCACTCCCAGGGCAACTGCTACCGGGACATCAGCTTCGGCAACCTGTTTTTCGACCCCGAGACCGGCGACGTGCTGATCTGCGACAACGACAACGTGGCCCCCAGGGATATGCCCGGACTGGTGATGGGCACGCCCCGCTTCATGGCCCCGGAGATCGTCCGGGGAGAGGCCAAGCCCTCCCGGTACACGGATCAGTTTTCCCTGGCCGTGCTGCTGTTTTACATCTTCATGGTGGCCCATCCCCTGGACGGGAAGCGGGAGGCCCAAATCAAGTGCTACGATATCCCCGCCCAAAACAAGCTCTACGGCACGGACCCCTTGTTTATCTTTGACCCCAATGACGACAGCAACCGCCCCGTGCCCGGAATCCAGGACAACGCCCTGATCTACTGGCCCATGTATCCCCAGGAGCTGAAGGACCTGTTCACCGAGTCCTTCACCGTGGGCCTGATGAATCCCAACAAGCGGGTGACGGAAAACCGCTGGCTGGCGGTGCTGGGCAATATGCTCAGCGGCATCGTCCGCTGCCCCAAGTGCGGCGCGGAGATATTCTTCGACAACGCCCACCCCAGCGCCTCCCGGTGCTGGCACTGCAACGGTACCGTCGCCATGCCCACGACGCTGGTCATCGGAAAGCGGCGGATGCTGCTCCAGCCGGACGCCATCCTGCCCACCTATCAGATCGACGGCAGATATGACACGGAGGACGCCGCGGGCCGGGTCGTGCGCAACCCCAAGAATCCCGCCCTGCTGGGCCTGCGCAACGAGAGCAAGGACAACTGGACCTATATCAAAACAGACGGCTCCCATCTGGTGGTGGCCCCGGGCAAGACCGCGGGCATCGCCAAAGGCGCGAAAATCGACTTCGGCGTCAAAACCGGAGAATTTGAATAATGGAGGAATGTAACATGGAATTGAAACGACCCGGCGGAGCGCTGGCCAACCGGCCTCTGCACTTTTTCTGGGTGGTGGACTGCTCTGGCTCTATGTCCGGCGACAAGATCGACACGGTCAACCACGCCATTCAGGAATGCATCCAGCCCATGCGGGACGAGGCCGCGGGCAACCCCAACGCCCAGCTGTTCATCCGCACCCTGAAATTCTCCAGCGGCGCGTCCTGGGTGACCCCGGAGCCCGTGCCCATTGAGAATTTCGAGTGGGAGGATCTGGGTGTCGATGGCATTACCGACCTGGGCAAGGCCCTGGAGATGGTGGCCGATCAGCTGGAGATGCCCCCCATGCCCGCCCGTGCGCTGCCCCCCGTGGTGGTGCTGATGTCCGACGGCATGCCCACGGACGACTGGAAGCGTCCGCTGGAGCGGCTGCAAAAGCTGCCCTGGGGCAAGAAGGCGGTCAAGATCGCCATCGCCATCGGCCGCAACGCCGACAAGAGCGTGCTGGAGGCCTTCACCGGCAACCCGGAGACCGTGCTCACCGCCGAGAACCGGGAGACCCTGGTCCATCTGATCAAGTGGGCCTCCACCGCCGCTGCCGCTGTTTCCCAGCCCGCCAGCGTCGCCGCCGACGAGCTCCCCGACGGCCAGAACTACCAGCTGGTGCCGCCCCCCGCTATTGAGGAAACGCAGCTGGACACCGCCGCCGAGCCGGAGAGCGCCGAGGATGTGTGGTAACAAATCCAAGGGAGGTCCCCTATGAATCCATCTGTACTCGAAGCATGCGTCAAGGGTTACAGTCATATCCAATCCGGCAAGGAGTGCCAGGACAGCTGTAAATCCGAGAAATTGCAGGACGGGACACTGCTGCTCTCCGTAGCGGACGGCCACGGCAGCAAGTCCAGCCCACACAGCAAGGACGGGTCGGATATCGCGGTGAACGTGTTCTGCCAGACGCTTTCGGATCTGTACCTCCAGAACTGCGGAAAGCGGGACGAGCTGATCCGCTTCCTGAACCAGGAGGGCAACCTGCGGCTGGCCCAGGCGCTGGAGCGGAAATGGAAGGACCGCGTTTATAGGACCCACGTCGACATGCTGCACCGCGAGGTCCCCACCTACGACGACGGGAGGGAAAACCTGTCCGCCCTGTATCGGATGTACGGCACCACGCTGCTGGGAATGGTCATCGCGCCGGACTTCTTCTTTGTCTTCCAGCTGGGAGACGGAGACATCGTCTATGTGGACGACCGGGGCGTCCAGAACCTGGTGGAGGCGGACAAGCTGCTGGGGGTGGAATCCGATTCCCTGTGCAGCCAGGATGCCTGGAAGAAGGCCGTCAGCGCCCTGTACCGCCGGGAGTGGGATCAGGGAATGCCCTACCTTTTCCAGCTGTCCACCGACGGCTTTGCCAACAGCTTCGTTTCCGACGAGGAATTTCACAAAACCTGCGCGGAATACTTTGAAATGCTGAAGCAGTACGGCCCGGAGGTGGTGCAGGCCAATCTGGAAAGCTGGCTCGACGAGACCAGCCGCTTAGGCTGCGGAGACGACACCACCGCTCTGATCGCCTATTTCACGGATCGTCCCCCGGAGGTATCCCCCGGCGGGGAGCCGCTCAGCGAGGAAGCGCCCCAGGAGGAAGAACCCAAAGAATGCACCCAAGAACCCGCCGAAGCCACCCAGGAGCCGGAGCTGTCTGCGGAGCCGGTTTCGGAGGAACAGGAGATGGAATATGAAAGCAACAGTGATTTTACAGAAATGCCCCAAGGTGAACAAGCCTTTTGGTATTCGTCTTCAGATGATGGACAATGGGGAATGGTATCGGACCTGGGCCTTCCCGATTGACGAGCGGCGCGCCGCGGGAGAGGGCTATCAAAGCAACCGCATCGACTCCGGCCTCCCCGCCACGGCCGACTATCCCGGCTGCCCCTACTGCGGGGACAAGGGCTTCCTTTACGATCCGAACTGCGGCAAAATAAGCTGCTACCACGGTGAAAACCCCTTCACCTGCCCCTGGTGCGGCCAGACCTACACGGAATTCTCGTCCATCGACAAAGTTTCCTGCCAGGGCGGAGATATCTGATTCCCCGCGGCCACGCCCCAATTTCATAGCACAAAGCCTCTGCTGCATCCACAAGAATACAGCAGAGGCTTTTGCCTATGAGATTTTCCGCCGTTTTACTGCCGCCGGCAGGGCTCACCGCGCTGCGGCCGCATCGTTTTTTGACAGCAGATACACGCAGTATTGGTTCATGCTGATGCCCTCCCGTCTGGCATGTTCGGTCAGGGACTTGTGCAGACTTCTGGGAAGCCTCAGCTTGAACTGGCCGGAGTAGCTCTCCAGATCGTCCGGCTCCCGGATGGGAATGCCCTCCTCCAGCGCCGCCTCCAGCCAGGCCCGCTTCTGATGTACCAGAACAAAATGGGAACCGAGTACGAATTTTTCAGAATGACCGGCGCCGAGATCACGTCCATTGAGCGTATCTGGCAGGAGCCGCTGGATCTGTACTGGACTCGATTCGTGGCAAGCGACCCCCAGCACAAGGAAAATGCTTTTTCCGAGGAAACCGCCAGGGAATATATCGGGGCTTACAAGCCCATCACGCTGGTGATGAAGCCGTTTTCAGAATACCCATTTGGATAGGCCGCCCCGGCTTCCCCATTGTCATCCCTCTGTTGAAAACAGCTCCTCAAATGCGTCCGGCTCCGGGGGAAACTGGTGACGGCAGCCCTCCTGAATCGAAAGCTGCACATCCAGGCCCTCCCCCTGGGCCGCCGCATACAGCTGCTGCGCCATGGGCAGGCAGTCCTCATCCTCCCCACCGCAGAAAATCCGAAGGGCAATCTTCTTTTGCCGGAGCGCATGAATCAGAGCCTCCCCATGGTCCCGCAGGATCGGGAGCCACGGGCTTTGCAGAAGCAGCATATCGCACCGGGCCGGTGCAAAGGCCACCGCGCGCAAGAGCATATCACATCCAGCTGAAAAGCCGCCGCATACGATTTTCCGATAGTCCTCGCGCTGCATTTTCTCCATTGCCTCTGCCACCGGCGGGAAGGACGCCATATCATAGCTCCACCGATAGGTCCCAAAGCCATCCGGCTCGGCGCTTTGAATGGTCTCTATCTGCCACCGGCTGTTTCCCGCAAGCATCGGCTCCCAATCGTTTCGCGCCGCCCGGCCATTCTGCGTGTTGCCATGGACGGCCAGGAGCAGATTCTCCGCCGTTTTCCCCTCCCAGGAAAGCAGCGGCTTTGCCCCGGACAGGGCGTCCGCGTAGCGCGCATCCGAAGCGGCTTTCAGTGAGGCAAACACGGCGTTGCCTTTCAGCCCCTCCAGATCCTCATCCTCCAGCACCTCCGGGCGATACCACCAGCCATTGTCCGCGATGGCCTTTCTCAGCCACCCCAGCGCCTCCTCCGTCCGCTCCGCCCCGCCTGCCAGGCAGGCCAGAAAATACAGCGTCTGCGGCCCATACGCCTCGGGCGTCTTTTCATAAGCCTCCATCAAAAACCGATACGCCTTTTCATACCCCTCCGCCGCAATTGCCAGGGTTTCCTCCAGGATGTCATTTTCGCTTTTCAGATTCAATTATATTTCCCCTTTTGATTCATATTAAATGATATATAATAATTATACTGCAAAAGGCACCGCACGTCAAGGCCATAGGTCCGATGAGAGAATAAAAACGGCCTCTGCTCTTGATTTCATGCCATACAATCCCCCTGATCGCGTTCGCAATCGGCTCTTGAGCAGTGTTTTCTCCCGACGGAAAAATTTCCAAAAAGGCATGCCTGGGACGAAACCTTTAGAATCTTTTTTCGTGTATATAAATGTAACCGCCCACACAGAAAGGATGGATGACCCATGGAGGATTCCCGGATCCTGGCGCTTTACTTTGCCAGGTCTGAAGCCGCGATCCAGGAGACGGACCGCAAATATGGGAGCTATTGCTACAAAATCGCCTACAATATCCTTACGAACCGGGAGGATTCCGAGGAAAGTGTGAATGATACCTATTTGTCCGCGTGGAACAGCATCCCGCCCCGGAAGCCGGCAAAGCTTTCGACCTATCTGGGCAGACTGACCCGAAATATTTCCATTGACCGTTGGCGCGGCACAAACGCGAAAAAACGCGGCGGCGGTGAGATCATCCTTGCGCTGGATGAATTGAATGAATGCGTCTCCGGGCAGCCAAGCGCGGAGGAGACGATGATTCAGAAGGAGGCGGTCGCCAGCCTGAACCGCTTTCTGGCATCCCTGTCTGAAGAGGAACGAGCCGTCTTCCTTTGCCGGTACTGGTATGTGAATTCCATGGAGGAAATTGCCCGGAAAACAGGGTTTTCCATTGGAAAAATCAAATCCATGCTGCACAGGACGCGCAAAAGGCTTTCCGCAATTCTCCAGGAGGAGGACCTGAAATGACGAATCTGGAGCTATTCAAAGCCCTGAGCGGTATCAGCGCCGAGAATCTGTCCGGCGCGGAGGCGCTGCAAAGCGTCACCATCGCTTCCCGCCGCAAAACGCTGAAGCATTCCCTCCTGGTCGCGGCTGCGATCGCTCTGGCCGCGCTGCTGGCGGGCTGCGCGGTGGCATACGCAAGCGGATGGTTCCGGCATTTTTTCTCCACGCGAAGTGATGTCCCACTGTCCGCCGAGCAGATTCAATACATTGAGAGCAACGAGCAGCCGGTGGAGCAGGCCCAGGGCAGTCTCGGGTGGAGCATTGAATTGAAGTCCACCATTTCTGACGGAACCGTGGGCTACCTGGTTTTCCAGATCACCGCCCCGAATGACATTGACCTAGAGCAATACCTGAATCCTCCTTCGAGGAACGCAAAGCGCCTTTCCCCCGGAAATTACAGCTACGGTCAAAAGGCCGCCTATTCCATGGCCATTGCTTCCATTGGAACGGTGGATCGGGAAAAGAACTATATGTATATTGACAACGGGACCTGGCTTTCCGACAATGACAGTCAGCCGAATACCGTCCTTTACTGCATGACCCTCCGCTGCGAAAAAATCTACCCGGATCAGCCCCTGGGCCTGGAGCAGCCGTTTGGAAAGGACATCTCGTTCCGAATCCGCTTTATGGGGATTTCTCTGAACTATACCGATGCAGCCGTTGAGGCGTCCATCGACGCGCAGTACGCCGGTCAGGATTATTTTGTTGACGGGGATACAGTGGCAGGCTTGTTCCGCTCAGAGGTGCTTACCGACGAAGAATGGAACTTCAATGTGACCCTGGACGCGGATAATCAGTTTGTGGAATTGCTCACCCAGCCAACCACCCTGCAAGCCCGGGTCTGGCGCTATGCCGATGCCGAAAAATGGACAGCGGTGGAAACGCAGGAGCCCGCTGAGATTCTCTCGTTCCGCGTGACGCCCTTCGGCGCAAGCGTCGTTTTTAAGCTGACCCCAGACATGAACGCGGCATCGCTCCCCTCCTTCCCAGACACCGACCAGCAGGCCAGCGCCGTTATGAAAAACGGCAGCCGCATCGCGCTCCAGGGCGACAACGGCAACCTTTTGGCCCAAACGCCCATCATCCTAAACCAGCTGGATCATATCCTGCTCGCCGACGGAACAACGCTGTATCCCCCGGTAAAGTGACCATTCCTCCCGCAACCGCCCCCGCCTCGGCTGCCGCCGAGGACTTCATCCGCAAACTAGCTAACAAAAACCTCTGCCGCACCACTTAACGGTACAGCAGAGGTTTTGCTATCAGAATATGCTGCTAAACATAAAAATGCATCGATTTCTCTGGGTTCTCCCCAGGAGTTATAACGATCTTTTATTCCCACTCGCTCCCTGAAAACGCAACTTAAACAACTTTGTATAGGTCGCTTAGCTCCGATTATCGGAATTATTTAGATTATCCAAGAATTACGGTGTGTCATAATTCCTGTTGTCATCGTGTTGTCACGAAGATAGGTTGGTGCAGGACCAATCTGTATAGATGTTATAGCGCAGTGCTCTTTGAATTGCAATACTGCTTTTCAAAATTTACACGCAATATTTTCAAAAAGCGTGCAAAACATATTGATTTTTGAGGGCCTGGGCATTATAATATAAACACGCATAATGCAAATATTGCGTGCAGAAAGTTGGTGACAGGTTGAGCAAGTACGATATCGTTAACGAAGTTTTTGATGCCATCGGAGAAATTGCAAGGAAATCAGATTTTATTTCTGCCGGACTCAAAGACCAGGATGTATATGCGCTTTGTAGGCAGGGGTATCTCGAGCGTGTGAAAAAGGGGTATTACAAGCTGGCCGTCGGAGACGAGCCCAAAGAGGAATATATCCTTTTGAAGCTGATGACACACGGGGTCGTCTGCGTGGAATCGGCTCTGTTTTACTATGGATATAGCGACTTTGCACCCCGAGAATGGTCAATTACCGTTCCCCGATCCTATTCCAGAACCGTAAAAGCCATACAGGAAGAAGTGCCGGTAAAAGCGTACTATGTTCAGAATGATATGTACCACCTAGGGGAAACAACTGGCACCTTCAATGGCGTAACACTTCCGGTCTATGACCGTGAGCGTACCATCTGCGACTGTTTCAAGTACCGCACGAAGCTGGATAACGAGATATTCAACAAAGCCGTCAATGCTT
>OLHA01000168.1_pt1 | contig 37404 bp, 26 predicted proteins | sample 1605961 | NCBI WGS metagenome assembly OLHA01 (sample SAMN03283288) | human gut metagenome | biome: human-associated habitat; material: feces | host: Homo sapiens | place: Peru | collected 2012
TGATAAAATGAATTCTTGAAAACAGGTTGTATCTCCCAAAACGATTTCGCATGGTAGGGACGCGATACTTCGCGTCCGCGCCAAATGGCTGATATTCAATATGGTACCACAATTATGGGCGGACGTGAAGTATCACGTCCCTACCGGAATTGATTTTTCGCCGAAGGCGAGTGGTTTTTGTTTCAGTGCCTCCCAGTATTTATCCACTGAATCGCGCAGAGAGTACCCTTGGGTTATTTGTTTGGTTTGGTGATGAGGCAGGTGCCGTTGTGGTAATTGAGGGTGATAACGTTCATTTCAAGCAACTTCACGATGGCATCTTCGGCGGCGAAGCGAGAAATGTGTGCCAATTTTGAGAAACCCGACAGGGTGATGCCTCCATGGAGGTCTAAATACTCCAACAACTCACGTTCTTTTTCTGAGAAATTGAGCAACGCGCCGTCTTCATCGCAGTTTTTGTGTTTCAAGGCTTTCACATGCACGCCACTTGCAAGCACATTCTCGTCAGCCACACGGTAATACACTTTCCAATGCCCGTTCTCGTCGGGGGCTTGCACTGGCTTCACTTGCGCCTCTGCCACCTCGGCAAGAAGCACACTCTTGCCCTCCACCTTGAAAAGCTGGAAATTCATTTGCTGCTCTGGTCGGCAATACATTGTGGCGGCTTGCTCTATCATATAGATTTCCTCGTCGCTTTTCACGCCGGCGATGTGGCCGTTGTCCTTCACACCCACGAGCAAGCGTCCTCCTGAATTGTTGGCAAATGCCGAAATGCTGCGAGCAATCTTTTTGGCATCGCTAATTTGATACTTGAAATCCTGATGCTCGTGCTCGCCTTCGTCGATTAATTGCAGTATGTAATCTTTAGTCTTCAATTCAAAGTGTAAGTTAAAAGTGTGTATGATTTAGAAATTGTTCATGGCCCACCGCATTGCGTGGCGAACCATGAACAGTTATGTTTTTTTAGAGTAGTTTTATTTGTTTGCCAAAGTTTGGCAACAAACCGCTTTGTTACTTGATTTCTTGATATGGCTTGTTCACCTTGTCTTGGAATGGAACAGGCTTACCGTCCATAATTGCCTTCAAGTATGGTTTAAGTTTTTGGGCATACCAGTAGAAACCAATGTCGGTGAGGTGAATGCCATCTACGGTACCTTCATTGTCAGGTCCCCACAGGTTTTCGCAATCCACATAGTAGAGGTTCTTTGGATTCTCGGCACGGAGCTTCAAATAATTCTTGTGGAACTCGTAGTTCTTTTGTGGAAGATATTTGCCGTAGAATGAGCTGTATTTTGCGTAAGAATACATCGGGCCCTCCACCATGATAATAGGCACATTGGGGCGAGCCTGGCGCAGAATGTTCACAAATCCGTAAGTGAGCGAATCGCACATGTTTTTGGTGCAGTTTGGAATTGGATCGATGATGAATGCCTCCACATCGGGGATTTCAGCCAAAGCCCTTGCCATATAGGTGTCCATCTTGCCTTCACCGCTGATAGCCACATTCACACACTCGATGTTCAGGTCACGCTGGAGAATGCTGGTCGCAACCATACCCGGACGGCAAGCGCAGCCACCTTGCATGATGCTGGTGCCGTAGAACACGAATTTCTTGCCCTTGCGAGGATTGTTCATTTTTGGCATCTCAATTTTTGCGCCTTTCTCCACGCCAATCTCAAACCAGTTCACACCATCGTAAAGAGGCAGATAAATCATATATTCGTGCATCTTGCCGTCGAGTTTATCCACATACACCTTGGTTTGGATAGAATCCTTGCGAGGGGTGCCAGGCTTCCAAGAATAGTCGCGAACTGGGCGGTTGCAGTTCACGAATTGCCATTTCTGGTCGTCTTCGTCCCAAATATAGAGGTCGGCGCCCTTGATGCCGGTGTCGGCCATGTGCGCCATGTGCATATTGGTGAGCAGATTGTAGCGTGCAGCCACACACTTTGAGTTGGTGCGGAATCGGAAGCCTTCGCCAGAGGTGCATCTGAGGCGCTCATAGAGCGTAGTGCGACAGCTGTCCTTTAAGTAGGCAGGAACTCGGAAATATGGAGTCTCAGAGTTGTTCCACCCTTTGTTAATCATTCTAAACTGGAGGGCATCGTAAAATTTAAGTGTATCCACACTGGTGAAATCTTGTGCAAAGGAGTTTTGCGCACACATTGCCATCGCCAGCAGCAACAATGCTTTTGAAATCGATTGAATAAATCTCATAATGTATGTTTAGGTTAAAAGTTATTTTAGTCGGTGCAAAATTAATGATTTTTCCACTTTCTGACAAAAATTATTAGCACACACAAAAAGAAACTGGAGCCCGCACTTTAGAGGGCTCCAGCTATCATGCGCCACACTTTCTGTGGTCACATTATGATTTTGGCATCTTATTGGAGAGTGCCGTCGGCAGCTTGCTTCACCATAGTTTCGTTAGCGGTGATGTAGATTTCCACACGGCGGTTTTGAGCGCGGCCAGCTTCAGTGTTGTTGCTTGCCACTGGGTTGTCCCATGCCATACCCTTGCTTTGCATACGAGTGCTGCTCACACCACTTTGGTTCAAGTAGGTTTTCACATTAGCGGCGCGTTGGGTCGAAACCTTTTCGTTAGCAGCGCGAGTACCCACATTGTCGGTGTAACCAAGGATAGTAACGTCGGTTTCAGGGTTGTTGCGCAATGAAGAAGCAAATTGAGAGAGCGACTTCTTAGCGCTTTCGCTCAAGTTGGTCTTGTTGAAGCCAAAGAGAATACCGCTGTCGAAGGTCACGCGAATACCGGTCAAGTTGTTTTGGTCGGTGATAGTGTCAACCTGTGCGCCATTGATTTGAGCCAATTCCTTAGCTTGCTTATCCATCTTCTTGCCGATAAGCACACCAGCAGTACCACCAGCAGCAGCACCCACAGCAGCACCGATAGCAGCACCCTTGCCATGACCAATCAAACCACCAATGATAGCGCCAATTGCTGCGCCACCACCTGCCCCACCAAGACCCATCTTGGTAGTGTTATTCATTGAACCACATCCCGACAAACCAAGTACCATTGCGGCACTCAGAAATAAACTCATGATTTTTTTCATATTCGTCTGTTTTTATTTTTGTGATATAATTAATTACATACCTTATAGACTAACAAATTGAAGCAAAGGTTTAACCTCCTTCAACTAATTATCCTAACTACAAAATTAAAAAATTCTCACGAAAATCCCAAAAACCCTCCTTACATTTTAAAACTACTTCACATTTATTGCTAATGAAAATGCACATCTGCTCCCATTGCGCGTGCTATTGAAGCAGTATCGCCGTTGCCGACCTATTTATCATTTTTGGCATGGTGCGCCCCACCGGTGCGTTGATATAGGTTGGGTCGGCTATGGTGAATCGCTCGCCATTCACTTGCAGATAGTCGCCATTCACTGCGTCGGCGAAATGCACAGCGGCTGCCAAATGACCTGGGTAATACACCAAAGCGCATTTCAGCCCCACAAGGTTTCTCACCAATCGGGTGAACAAAATGGCACGGTCTTCGCAATCGCAATATGGATAATAGAGCGTTTCTTCGGCAAAGAAGGCACGGTCTTCACCCCACACTTTATCGTCGTACTCATACACAAAACCAGTCTGCACCCAGTTGAGAATCATTTCCACCTGATCCAGTTGCGATTTGCCGGCTAAGAGAGGGCGCATTTGCTCCGAAATTGCCTCGGCTGTGCTTTCTTGAAGCGGTGCATTGGCAAGGAGTGCCCAGCGTGTTAATAAGTTGTCGTCTTTATACGACGACAGATAATCATTATAATAGTTAATCAAATTCTTGTTCACGCTCACATTCACCGCCAACTCATGATAGCGGCTTGATTTTAGCGTTCTCACATCCGACTCTTCGTTGGCAAATCTGATGGGCTGGCTGATTTCAAGCGAAAGTGGCTGCTCGCCGGGGAACGCCACATCACACGCCGTGATGCGAGGATTGAGGTTCTCGCCTTTACGCTTCAGCAAATAGAAGCCCTCGCCGTCCATCACGAAGTATGGCAAATCATAAATCACATGTTTAGTGCCGAAAAGCAGCAATAGTCTGCCATCAGCATTGCCCAAGCGCATCTGATAGCCACTTTGGCAAAAGAGCCATGCCGTGAGAGCGGTGGCGGCATTACACTCCCCACCAAAATAACTCTCACCCAGCGAGCGGAGCATGAGCAAATAGGCATAATCGTCGAGCTGGTGCTGGGTGCGAATCGCGATACAGTCGCGCACGGCATTGTCGTAGGCTTGCGATGAAAGTGCGCGCCACGCTGCCGACATATCTTTGTTTGTGAAATTGCCGTTCAGCACCGTGAGTTGAGCGTCGGGCTGCTGTGGAAGTCGCACATCACCTCGTGTGCCATAAAATGTGAAATGGTGTACGAATGGTGCCACAGTGGGCACATCTTTGATGGGCGAAACTGGCGTGGGCTGCACCACAGTAATGGGCGTGGGAGCCACCACCGTATCGAGCAAAATAGGGCGAACCGTCACGGGCTTCTGTTTGTCGTTTTCTGGCAAAACCGCAGGTGGCACCGTCTCATCCTTTGGCTTTTTCACCACAGGCATTTGCTCATACCACTCCCATGCGCCTTTCAAAAACTCACAATATTTGGCATTCGCCTCTGCCCGAAAATTGTTGTAGGTCTGAGTGGCTTTTTGCTTGAATTGCTCGTACTTCTCACGGAAATCCTGGGCATCAGCCACCATTGCAGCCAATGCCAGCATCATTGTCAATGCCCCGATTCGCTTCCTCATTGTCAATCAAATTTTATTATCTCAGTTTCATACTGCGCCATTCGCTTGCCACAGTTGCCGATGGCACCACAGTAGGCGTTTGGCTCTTGCTGTTCTCCACAATGGAGCATTGGCGCACCTTGCTGTTGATGTAGTCGCCAAGTTCGCCGAGGGTGGCATCGCCGTTGGTCTCTTGCAGCTTTTTCAGCAAGAAGTAGGTGAACATGCCGTGCGACTGCCCCTTGTAAGGGTAGGCGGTTTCGTCGCCTTGCGAAGCAGAGAACACCACCATTTTGCCCTTTGGCGTGTCTTGGCGAGCCTTGATAGCCACACCGCGCGCCGATGCCATCATTTCGCCACTTCGCTTAGCTCCAGAGAAGCATGCGTCCATAAAGGCGACCACGCTTTGCGCTTGCAGCGACGACAGTTCCTCGTAAAGTTTGCTGATAGGATAACCGGTGTTATAGTCCCTTCCTGTACCATCTACAGGCAAAAGATATGCCTGACTGGTGGCTTCGTTTGGAATACCGTGCCCAGAATAGTAGAACACCACTTTAGCCTGCCCATTGTAGGCATCGCTCACCTCTTTTATCCAGCCCAGTGCGGCACGGATATTATTGAGGGTGGCATTTTCCACCAATCGCACATTCTTTTCTGGCATTCCAAGGGTCTGCGTGCAGTATTGCTTCATCATTTCGCCATCATGCTTGGCAAATTCCACAGCCGATTCATATTGGTAATTCTCGTTGGCGATAATCACGGCAAAGGTATTGGTGTTGTCGCTGGCGTTGAATGGAATGTTCTTATCCACATCGCTGCTCAGCGATGCCAAGGTGATAGCCTTGCGGTCGTTCACGATTTCGTCAACAGAAATCTTATTGCTGGCAAAGGTTTGGTTGAAAGCCAAATTAATGGTCTTGTCTTCTGCATATTTTCCATATTTCTCCTTGATATGCACTGTCACCGGTATGCTGGTGCCACTATAATTGTTGTTGGCAATCAGGCTATATACAAGTGATTTGGTTTTGCCACCTCCAAGCTTATCAATCGTAGCATACTGCTCACCATCAAGTAGCATCACATTATCAGGAATATCAATGCTCACAGTCACGTTTTGCGCCTCGCCATATTTGGTGTTCTGAAGCAGCACCTGAAGGTCGAACGGACGCTTTTTCTGTAAGCTATTGCCCGAAACGCCTGTCACCGTGTAGTCAGCCACTTGCAGATATGGGGCATCAAACGCACGAGTGTTCACCGAAATATACTGTGGGTCAGTACCAAAACCATTCGGTTCATCCACCATCACCTCAAACTGCACCTTGCCATCGGCGGTGTTCATGCCTGTAGTCACAGGAATAGACACATCCATCGTGCCGCCTTGTTTGATTACATCAAGTGACGAATTTGAGTAGCGCACATCATTGGTGGTGCCAGAGGCTTTCACCACAGCCCGACAAGCGTATCCATCGCCCATGCCGGTGTTTTGGATTTTAAACTTGATATAGCAAGTTTCATTGGCATCAATAGCGTTATTGCCCGTGGCATCAACAAATTGAAGAGAGCCAGGCACAATGTCGAGCACCGGAGGCTTCACCTCTTTCACCACGTTAAACGCCTTTGGCTTACTCACATTGCTCTGCCCCACAGCCACCAAGGCAGGGCAAAGTACCAATACTACAATTAATCGATTCATATCTATATTGTTTTTATATTTTATTCATTATTATAACAGTTGTGTGCCAATCCCGTGGGAGCTTAGAACAAAGAACCCGACTATGTGAGGCAAAATGAATTACTGCCAACAAGGACAGTTTGGTTGCAAACTCAAAGGGCCAACCGCAAGCCAAGGTCGTTGTAGCGGATCGTCGGGTTGCTGTACATACGAAACGACGAGCGACAGCGCCTGACGTGGCCGTACCAACCACCGCCACGGCACACACGGTCCGACCCACTTTGAGGACCTTTAGGGTTTGTCTGCGAATTTGATGTATAGTTGGCATACCAGTCGCTGCACCATTCATACACATTGCCACTCATATCATAGATGCCCAATTCATTTGGGGCTTTGGTGGCAACTGGGTGAGTTTGACCGTCACTGTTATCATCATACCAAGCTACGCTGCCTAAATTGTTACTGCCACTGTACTTATAGCCACAGCTGTTGTTACCGCCACGGCAAGCAAACTCCCATTCAGCCTCAGTGGGGAGGCGGAAATTACTACCAGTAAGGCGATTAAGTTTTTGAATAAACTCTTGGAATTCGTTCCAGGTGACAAATTCTACAGGCAGATCGGCACCTTTAAAATGCGATGGGTTACTGCCCATCACCGCTTGCCAAAGCGCTTGCGTCACCTCGGTTTTGCCAATATAGTAGCTGTTCAACGTGACACTGTGAACTAGCTTTTCATCGCCATCGGCTTCATCTTCCTGTTCGGAAGTGGCACCCATGCGGAAAGTGCCACCTTCCACACGCACCATTTCAAACGACACGCCATTCACCGAGAATCTGCCAGAATTTGCCTCCACTTTGAAACAGATATTGGCACCTGCGAGTTTCTCTCGCTCAGAAAGCACATCCCACACAATGCGGTGGCTACCTGCTGGCACCAGCTTATTCACATCACCAGTCACTCGCCTTAATGGATTACTCCAAGTGTTGCCACCATCAGTGGAGCAATACACACCACCTACACATCCTTCCTTATCCGTATCGTAGGTGATAATGATATTCTTGCCTTCCTGATAGGCATCAACATTGCTCACCGTCTGCCCAAAAGAGCAAACAGCGGTGAACGCTGATAGCAAAAGAAAAAATACCAGTTTTATCATATCAAATATATATTCAAAAAATAACCATATTCTCAACAACACAAGGGCTGTTTGGGCATTAAAGTGCCAACCGCAAGCCCATATCGTTATCGCAATCATTAGGGTCGTCGTTGTCACGACTGGTGGAGGTGCAAGCGTCTCTGAAATCGTCGATACTGCCGCCACGAATAATGCGTCCCGGTCCCGTAGTTGGCCCCTGTGGGTTGGTTTGTGGCTCATCGGTGTAGATACCATACCAGTCGCTGCACCACTCATACACATTGCCAGTCATATCATAGATGCCCAATTCGTTGGGCTGCTTAGATGCCACAGGATGGGTGATTTCCTCGCCATTCATGTCGTACCACGCCACATCATTAATACTGTCGCTTCCGGCATACTTGTAGCCTCGGCTCTTGTTGCCACCTCGTGCCGCATATTCCCATTCTGCCTCGGTGGGCAACCGAAACTTCTTATTAGTCAGAACATTCAACTTGCCAATAAACTCTTGACAATCTCTCCAACTCACATTCTCCACTGGCATATTATCACCTTTGAAGTTTGATGGATTGGTGCCCATCACGGCTTGCCACAAGGCTTGTGTCACTTCCGTTTTGCCAATATAGTAGGCGTCTAAGGTCACGCTGTGGGCAGGGCTTTCGTTTGTGACTGCCTTCATGTCGAATCCTTTATCCAATCCCATATTGAATATTCCACCCTCCACTCGCACCATGTCGAAACTCACGCCATTCACCTTGAGGGTGATCACATTCGCCATCTTTTCTTCCACCTTGAAGCAGATATTGTCTCCCCTGAGGTCGTAGGCCTCTGCCAGCACATTCCATGTGATGCGGTGCTTGCCAGCCTTCACAGCCTTGCGGACATCGCCAGTCACCTGCTTTAACGGTGTGCCCCAAGTGCGACCGCCATCGGTGGAGCAAAACACATCACCCACACTACCAGCCTTATCCGTATCGTAAGTGATAATGATGTTTTTGCCCTCCAGATAGGCATCAACATTGCTCACCGTCTGCCCAAAAGAGCAAACAGCAGTGAAGCAAACAAGTGATAGAAATAAAGTATAAATTCGTTTCATATTATTTTTTCGTAAGGGCGCAAGGCTAAATTTGCGAATCATAACGTAGGGACATGCCTTTGGCGAGAGCACTGAAAAAGTAAAACCAACTTTCAGATTGAAAGTTAATAACGGAGAAACAGTCGTTTTACCCTTCTTATTCTGCCTATCATAGCCTTATTGAGGCGATTTGTGGAAAAAAAGTTATAAATCGTAAGCATTTTCGTTTTAGTCTTTAAAAAACAGGACTTTTTCAGTGCTCTCGCCTTTGGCATGTTTCAAACGCGTTGATACATTGCTGATTGCCATCGAAACATGCCGAAGGCATATCCATACGCTATGGCGTTTGCGTGTCTGCGCATTGCTGATTGTCATCGAAACATGCCAAAGGCATGTCCCTACGCTATATTGCATTTTTTTACACTATCTTGTGATGGTGAGAGGGATTTTTTTGAGCTGGAGGTTGAGGTCGTGTAAGCGGCTGCTTCCGAGCCATTTCAAAAAATCCGCTTCACTGAGCGAGCGTGGCAAGGAGTGCTCTATGCTTTCGTCGGACGCCTTATAAAACGGCTGCTTGGAGAACAGCACATACAGCACATTATGCTCCACGGCACGAGAGGCAGTAAGCACATACTCGTCAACCAACGCCTTTTCAGCTTGCGGTGCCTTTTCCACGGAAAAGAACACATAATCGCAATTGGCTTTCACCTGCTGCACCCCCGACTGCTCACGCTGATAGGGCAAAAGGCAAAAAGCCTCGCCATCGCCCGGCAAAAGATACACAGCCACATAGCCATCAATGGGCGAACGGAAATAGAGGTAAAGGTCGTTGCCGTCTTTAAATTCAGTAGCCATATCGGCACGCTCAGGATGGTTGCGGAGCGGCTCGGCAATGAAGTTCACCTGCGCCGATGTCAATTCGCGCGCTTTACCTTTCACTTTCACCGCCACCACCATCATACCATCAGTGAACTCAATATTGCATTGAGGTTTGCCTATGGTTTCCAACCACTCGCCTTTCACATCCGATGCACTGTAGGAGAAAAAAGAGGTTTGCGATTTAGACTCCTGCCCCTCGGCGGTGTTCTCCAACCGAGTGGTGTTTTCTTGCGAAATCAGTGTGCCAAACTCATCGGCAATGGCTTGAAGTTTGGCACGCTCAAGAGCCACCTTCATCGCCTCGTCGGGACTTTGGTTGCTCGGCGCATGATACACATAGGTGGCCTCAACCGTTTTCACCTTTGTGGCAAAAGCGCTTGAAGCCAATAAAACTGTGAACGCAAATATCAGATACTTGATAGGCATATTATTTTGCAAAGCCGAGCGCCTTGTCGAGCTGCTCATGCAAATCTTTTCCTTTTTGTTGCAAATCTTCGCGAATGGCTTGACGAGCAGCCTCTTTTGCCATTCCTAAATTGTAGGCCAAACGCAAAAGCACTTCCTTGTTTTTGTTTGGCAATGTGCGGTAAAGCTCTACCACGGTGATGGTTTTGCCAATCTTTTGCGAAATAAGATTCTTGCTTGCCAACACGCTCTCGGTGATGGAGGCTGCTTCCTCTTTGCCAAGTTGCTTATTGGCAACGGTGCTTTCAATCAAAGCTGTAACTTCGGTCTGAATTTGACCTGCGAGATTCTGCTTGGCAAGTTCATAAGCCTGCGCCTTGGCCGCATCATAATTTTCGCCAATCGACATCGCCTCGCTCATCAAGAATTTTGGATAACCCAACTCATCTTCTTCTTGCTGCTTGAGATAGCTACGGTCAAGTTGCTTTTCAAGAGGGAGAGCGCCAGGGGCTGCCTTCCACCCTTCTTTTTCCAACTTCTTTGCTTCTTTACGAGCAGTTTTCGATGATTTTGAGTCGAGTTCTTTCTTTGCAGCCTTTTGATTGTCGGCATTCATAGTAAGTGGAGCTGCCATCAGCATAAATGCTCCAATGATTGCGATGATCTTCTTCATTTTTTCCGGTTTTAATTCATTTTTTCCGGTTTTAATATGTTATAATTTGTTTTTTCTAAATAAAAAGAGGTTGAATGTTTTCAACCTTCAAATTTAGTGAAAATCGCGCACCTATCCAACGCTTTCCGACAAAAATTTTAAACTCGGGTTTAATCCTGGCTAAATGCGCCATTTTGAGTATTTCAGCAGTTGTGGTTAGAGGGCGAGGCGGAAGCCGAGGAACATGTAGGGTTCGGGGCGATAGGTGGCGCCACGGGCTGATGCACGGACAAACCATTCGGAGTTGTTAAAAGCACCTCCGCGGCGCACGCCGTATCGTCCTGAATCAGGACCAGTTGGGTTAGTGTGCTCCTTGGTTAATTCATAATAGCCATACCAGTCGGAGCACCACTCCCACACGTTGCCACTCATGTCATAAATGCCCAGTTCGTTTGGGGCTTTGGTGGCGACGGGGTGGGTTTGACTGCCACTGTTGTCACGATACCACGCCACAACGTCAGGGTCGTTGCTGCCGCTGTATTTGCAGGAACGGCTATTCACTCCGCCACGGCATGCATATTCCCATTCCGACTCGGTGGGCAAACGGAATTTCTGACCGGTAAGCTGATTGAGTTTTTTGATAAAATCCAGACAGTCGTGGTAGCAAACACGCTCCACTGGACGTTCGTCGCCAACGAAATACGATGGATTGTCGCCCATCACTGCCTGCCAAAGCGCTTGCGTCACCTCGGTCTGACCAATTAAGAAGTTGGACAACGTAACTGTGTGAACTTGAACCTCGTCGCGGCCTGGGTTGCTGCCCATGTCTGGTGTGGCACCCATTTTAAAAGTGCCGCCTTCCACTTGCACCATCACAAACTTCACGCCATTCACGGTGAAAGTTTCCTTCAAAACCTTTTTCTGCTTTGGTTTCGCCGCTTTGCTAACCGTTTTCGATGATTTAGCACGAACGGCTTTTCTTGCAGCACGATGTGAGCTGGCGTTCATGACAAGAGGAGCCGACATCAATAGAAATGCGCCCAGCAGAGCGAACATCTTGCTTATCTTCATATCGTTATTAGTATTTAAAAATTAGGATTCTTTTTAAAAAGTATCTTCAAAATTACAAAAAGTAATGCACTTGACCAAGCCATTGAGCGATTATCAATTAAAGGCATATAAAATTGCGCAAAACAAGTGTGAGATATTTGAACAATTAATAATCCCAAATCGGTCATTAGGCCGTGTAAGGATTTTATAGATTACTTCTTGCGTTCTTTCGGCTTTTATAAGATGCCTTTCGCTTGTTTTTAATTCGTAATAGCTCGCTATCACTCATTAAAAGACAAGCAAAATTCATTCTTCTAAAACTCCGAAATACCACAAGCCCTAATGACCGATTTGGGATAATATGTGTGGAAAGATTTTGAGTATCAAAGCAAATTTTGTAATTTTGTTAGCGATAACACTAATTAAAACTCTTATGAAACATTTATTTTTAGCCATTTTGGCAGCCGGCATGGCATTCAGCGCAGCAGCCGACGACAAGGTAGTGATTCCCGACAGCACAGGCTTTAAGTTCACTGATGTGAAGGTAATAAAGAGCACTCCTGTGAAGGATCAAAACAAATCAGGCACTTGCTGGTGCTATTCTACCAACTCATTTTTTGAAAACGAAATCCTCCGCAAGACCGGTAAGGAAGTTCACTTGAGCGAAGGCTTTGTGGTATGGCACTGCTATTTCGACAAGGCACAAAAATTCATTCGCATGGACGGCAAAATCAACTTCGCCGAAGGTGGCGCAGCTGAAGATGTGCCTTACGTTTGGAATCTCTACGGTATGATGCCAAACGAAGCATACACCGGTATGACTCACGGCGACAAGAAATTCAACACCGCCGAACTCACCGCTGTGCTCTCAGGCTTCCTTGATGTGGTGAACAGCAAGAAGCTGAAAAAACTCACTCCATCATGGCTTGAAGGTTTCCAGGGCGTGCTCAACGCTTATATGGGCAAAATTCCTGAAAACTTCACCTACGAAGGCAAGAACTATACTCCACAAACATTCGCAGCATCGCTCGGCATCAATATGGACGACTACATTTCTATCGCATCGTTCACACACCACCCATTCTATAAGCCATTCACCCTTGAAGTGGCTGACAACTGGACTTGGGCTCAATATCAAAACGTGCCTGTTGACGAATTGCTCGAAGTGGCTAACTACGCTATCGACCACGGCTACACCATCGCATGGGGTGCCGACGTGAGCGAACCTTGCTTCAAGTGGCGCAAGGGCTACGCTGTGCTTCCTGTTGACCACGAAGTGCCCGATTTGAAGGGTAGCGACATGGACCGCTGGACTCAACTCAGCACCAAAGACCAAGAAAGCGAAAAGTGGGACATCAAGGGTCCGGTTGAAGAAATGGTTGTAACACAAGAAAACCGCCAAGAAATGTTCGACAACAAGGAAACTACCGATGACCACGGTATGGTAATTGTTGGCAAGGCAGTTGACCAAAAAGGCAACAAGTATTTCAAGGTGCAAAACAGCTGGAACACCAACCAGCTCTACCACGGTTTCTTCTACGTGAGCGAAGCATATTTCAAGGCTAAGACCATGAACATCTTCCTCAACAAGGAAGCCGTTCCAAGCAAGATTGCAAAGAAAATGGGTCTGAAATAATCAGAAAATATACATCTCTACAAGGAGGCACCCAAATGCGGGTGCTTCCTTTTTCATTATATAAAAGGGTGTTAATTGACTCAGTGGAAATTTAGTATGAGTTAGGCATATATTTTGGTAAACCTGTATCAAGAAATTCCATAAATATCAACCGTACAAAAAATTGAAGCTACAGGCATCGGAGATGCCGCATCATGCGAAACACCATGCAAGCTCAATCGCTGCGATTGAGCGCAGCTTGGTGATAAGAATAAGAGATGGTTTCGAGCCTCGGAGAGGGTCGGTTATGATTATACAGAAGGGAGAGAATGATACCACGACCGACCCTCTCCGAGGCTCATATTTCGTACACATCGCTATCACCAAGCTGCGCGTCCTTGCGTGCAAGGACACTTGCATGGTGTTTCGCATCATTTGGCATCTCCGATGCCTGTTTCTGTTTCTGTGCCTATTCCTATGCCTGTTCCTGCTGTCGTTTCAGTTTCCCCATAGATTTTCCTCTAAGCCCGATTTGGGTTAATTGGTGAAAATTTTGTAATTTTGCAGTCTTATTCGGAAAAGGAGCCCCCTCTGTGGTGTGATTTTCATCTTTTTGTAAACGAATTATTCTATAAAAACATATATTATTTCTTATGAGTTTTATTTCTACTAAAAACATCAAAGGAGACCTCTTTGGTGGTATCACGGCAGGTATTGTGGCATTGCCACTCGCACTTGCCTTCGGTATTCAAGCGTTTGGTGGCATCGACGACCCATCGGCAAGTTCGGTGGGCGCATTGGCTGGCCTTGTGGGCGCAACACTTCTTGGCTGCTTCGCCTCAATCTTCGGTGGCACACATTCACAAATCAGCGGTCCTACGGGTCCAATGACCGTCATCACCGCATCGGTGGTGAGCGGCGCATGGGCAGCCAGCAATGGCAACATGAGCGAGGTGCTGCTCACCATGTCGCTGGCAGGCATGTTCTGCGGTTTATTCCAAATCTTGTTTGGTATCATTAAAATCGGTAAGTATGTGCGCTATATCCCCTACCCTGTGCTGTCGGGGTTCATGAGCGGTATCGGCGTGATTATCATTCTCCAACAAATCTACCCTCTGCTTGGTTTGAAATCGCCTGTGCTGGTGGTGGATATGATTACACAGTTCCCTGAAATTGTGTCGAACGGCATCGACACCACTGCCCTTCTCCTGGGCTTGGGCACCATCGCCATTATCATGGCATTCCCACGCATCACTAAAAAGATTCCGGCCACACTCGTTGCACTGATTATCATCACCATCATTTCGCTGTTCTGCAATCTTGACGACTCACTCAAGATTGGCGAAATTCCATCGGGCATTCCAATGCCATTCTTTGCCAACGGCAGCGTGGACCTGAGCGGTGTGAACTGGGCACAAATACTCAAGCAAGCAGTGATTCCCGGTCTTACCCTCGCAGGTCTTGGTTCAATCGACACGCTGCTCACCTCGGTGGTGGCTGACAATATCACAAAAACAAAGCACAACAGCAACCAAGAGTTGATTGGTCAAGGTATCGGCAACGCCATTGCCGGTTTGTTCTGCGGTGTGGCGGGAGCTGGTGCCACAATGCGAACAGTAGTGAATGTGAAGTCAGGTGGCCGCACACAGCTCAGTGGTGTGTTCCACTCACTGTTGCTGCTTGCCATTCTGCTTGGTTTGGGCTTCCTCGTGAAGCACGTGCCACTCGCTGTGCTGGCTGGCATCTTGATTACTGTGGGTTGGGGGATTATCGACTTCCAAGGTTTCCGCGACTTGCTGAAGATTCCACGCGCCGACGCGTTTGTGCTTATCGTGGTGTTCTTCACCACCGTGTTTGTTGACCTGCTCACCGCCGTAGGCTTGGGAATGGTGATTGCTTGCGTGCTGTTTATGAAGCGCGCCAGCGACCTTGTGGAAGGCTCATACAGCTCACAGGAAATGCAAAACTTCGACAAGGAAAGCCCTTGGAGCGACGAAAGCGACATGCCAGCCAACGCAAAACACAAAATCTACATTCAGCGTCTGAATGGCCCTATCTTCTTCGGTTCAATCACCCGATTCCAAGAAGTGATGAACGATGTGCCAGCCGATGCTGAAATCGTGATTATCCGTATGCGCCGTGTCAGCTTCATGGACCAATCGGGCTTGTACGCAATGGAAACTGCTATCAAGGAATTGAACGAGCGTGGCGTGATGGTGCTGATGACCATCATTCAACCACAGCCAATGTATATGCTCACCTCTATGGGCTGTATTCCTGAACTCGTTCCCGAAAACCACACATTTAAAACCTTTGAAGAATGTACTGAGTTCCTCAAAGCCAATGTGAAATAAACGCAAATCGTATTGCCAAAATATGACAAAGAAGGTGTGTTGTAAAAGCGCACCTTCTTTTTTTTAACTCAAATCGGTCATTAGGACTTGCGGTCTTTCGACTTCAATGCCATAGTCCCGTATTAGATATTTCGCTTAATCAAATCGGTGAACGGCTTCCAATACATTTCGGTTTTCATTTCACCCACACCAAAAACAGAGCTGAAAGCAAGTTTGGTGGTTGGGCGTTCGTGAGCCATCGCCTTGAGCGATTTGTCGCTGAACACCATATACGGACGCTTATGCTCGCGCTGCGCAATGGTATAGCGGAGAGCCTTCAACTGGTTGAACAGTTCCTGTTCAGAAAGCGTCAAGTTGAAATCAAATGTCTTTTCCACAACGGCTGGTTTCTCCTTCTCCACAAATTCCTTCTTAACGAATTGAGTGAGCTGCACTTTCTCCCTGCCGTAAAGAATGTCCTTACCATAGGAAGTGATTTTCAAGTGGTTGTTCTCGTTATAAGCCACATCGAAAATGCCAAGCTGCTGCATTTGCAGCAAATATGCATTCCACTCAAGATTGCTTAAATTGCGACCCACACCGTAAGTCTTTAAATGATGATAGCCCTGCTGAATGATTTCGACGCTGGAAGAACCACGCAGAATATCCTTCAGAGTGTAAAGACCGATTTTCTCGTCGGTGCGCACAATCGCACTCAGCGCCATCTGCACCAGTATGGAGCCATCGAATCGCTTCGGGGGATTCTTGCACACGTCGCAGTTACCGCAGTCGTGATCGATTCGCTCATTGAAATAACTCAAAAGAATCCTTCGCCTACAAATCGACGATTCGGCGTAACGCTGCATCAACTCCAACTTTTGAGTGTTGAGTTGCACTTGCCCCGATTCCTTGACGAAACGATTGTGCGAAATCACATCACCATAAGAGTAAAACATCAGCGCATCAGCCTCCAAGCCATCGCGCCCTGCTCTACCAATTTCCTGATAATACGACTCCATATTTTGAGGCATATTGTAATGCACCACCCATCGCACATTGCTCTTGTCGATACCCATACCGAAGGCTACAGTAGCACACACAATCTGAATATCATCGTTGAGAAAGCCTGTTTGGACAGCGTTTTTGACAGAAACTGACAAACCAGCATGAAACGCCTGCGCATTCAATCCACGCCGCTTCAATTTCTCTGCCAGTGTTTCGGTATTCTTTCTGCTGAAACAATAAATGATGCCACATTCGCCATGGTGGCGGTCGATAAACTTCACCAACGTATTGAATTTATCTGCGCCAGTATAACCCGACAGCACGGTGAGTGAAATGTTTTTCCTGTCGAACGAAGAAAGGAAAAGTTTTGCATCTGGAATATTGAGTTGCTTTCTGATGTCGTCGCGCGTGATTTGGTCGGCAGTGGCAGTAAGCGCCACGATGGGCACACCAGGGAAATGCTCTTTCAACACCGAAAGTTGAGTGTATTCAGGTCGGAAATCGTGCCCCCATTGCGAAATACAGTGGGCTTCATCAATAGCGAGTAAACTGATTTTTATGTGTTTCGACCAATTATCTAAATCGCCCAACAAACGCTCTGGAGAAATATACAGCAACTTGATTCGCCCCGCTAAAGCACAATCCAGCACATCGCGATTCTGCGCCTCGGTCTGCATACTATTGATAGAAGCCGCTGGTACACCATTAGCAATCAGGGCGTCCACCTGGTCTTTCATCAACGCCAACAGCGGCGAAACCACCACGCAGCAACCATCGCTCAACAACGCGGGGATTTGATAGCAAAGCGACTTTCCTCCGCCTGTGGGCATCAGCACGATGCTGTCGCCACCACTCATAATGTGGCTTATCACCTCATATTGCATCGGCAAAAACGAGGGATAGCCATAGAATTGGCGCAGCACACCAAGTGCTTGCGCTTTTAGTTGTTCGGGGTTAATTGGCATAATGAGAGATTTTTATAGGTCAGAAAGCGTTTTGTTCGCCTCTTATTGCATTCACCACGGTAAGCACAATGATTTTCAAGTCGAGGAAGAAGTTCCAGTTTTCTGTGTACCACACATCGTATTCCACACGCTTTTCCATCTTCCAAAGTTCGTCGGTAGGTCCACGGAAGCCATTCACCTGTGCCCAACCAGTCACACCTGGCTTAATCACATGGCGAAGCATATATTTGTCGATGAGTTCGCTATAGGTGTGAGTTTGCTGCTCCATGTGCGGACGTGGTCCCACAATCGACATTTCACCACGCCACACATTGAAAAACTGTGGCAGCTCATCGATACTTGTTTTACGCAAAAAGTCACCCACTTTCGTTTTTCTTGGGTCGTCTTTAGTGGCCTGTACAGTGTCGCTCTGGTTATTCACGCGCATGGTGCGGAATTTATAGCAAGTGAACGCCTTACCGCGCAAGCCAGTGCGGCGCTGTTTGAAGAACAATGGACCTGGCGACGACATCTTGATAGCAATGCCCACTGGAATCAGCACCAAAGGCGAGAGCACAAGCATGATAGACGACACCACAAAGTCGAACAAACGCTTCATCGCCGCATTCACAGGCAAACTGAGCGGATTGGGGCGCGCTTGAAGCACTGGCACATTATCCACCGAGAAAAGTTCAAATTGTCGGGTAATATGACGACCAAACTGTGGCACATAATAGAAATCCACTGCATTGCGCTCGGCTATTGAAAGGAGTTTTGCCACTTCCTCATTATCAGTATCGGGTATGCAGCAATACATTTCATCAATAGGATTGTCGTGTACAAACTGCTCTACCTTATCCAGCGTACCTTTATAAAATTCGGTCTTACTTAAATTCTTATTATCATCAAATACGCCAACTATACGATAGCCATAGCCTTGATCGCCCTCCAAAACACCAATGAGTTTCTGCCCCACTGGTCCAGCGCCAATCACCACAATCTGCTTGTAGTTTTTACCCAAAGAGCGATAGCGCTTCAGCAACTTTCGTGAAATAATCCACCAGCTGCCAAGCCCTATACAGAAGAATCCGTAAAACTTACCAAAACTCTCCCAATCAAAGTGGTCGTTGCTCAGAAAATAGGTGAGCGAAAGAAACACCACAGCATGGAGCGACACCGCCTTAATCACCTGTAGTGCAACACGGTCGGCGAAAACCACACGACGATAGTGAATATCGGAGAAGAAATAGCTCACTGCCATATACGACACATTCATCATGAGCCAAACAAGTTTAGACACAAACATATCATCGTGCTTACAAAGCAAGCACACAATCATGTACGACAAATTGAGCACGACAAAGTCGATGCCCAAAAATATCCACCTGATATATTGACCGTATCTTCCCTTACTCTTCATTCCTAACAAATAGTGGTTATAGGCAAACTCCCTACGGCACGCATACTATGCGCTGCCGTAAGGAGAATGCTTAATAGATTATAATCCTTAGATTTTTTCGTCAATCAACTTGATTTTTTGCTCAAGCATTGCAATCTCTTCCTTGATGTTTGCAATCTTGCGCTCCATCTCCTTCACAAGAGAATTACCGCTCTTGGATTGAGCGTTGAAGAAACCGAGGTTGTTTTCGTAGGTCTTCAATTCCTGCGACTTCATTTCGTAGGCACGAACAAGGCGCTCTCTTTCGTGATAAACCTTACCTGTATCGCTCATTTGATTGATTGAGTTGGCAAAGTTAGCCATGCGAGCCTTCTTAGCCTTCATGTCGAGTTGTTCGAAAGCCTTGTCGATGGCTGCCTTGTATTCGGCATACACCTTGTCTTTTTCCTTATAAGGCACATGACCCACTTCCTGCCATTTCTTCATCAATTCACGAACCTTGTTTGGAGCATCTTCTGTTTCCTTGTTTTCGAGAATTGAGTTGATTTGAGCGATAATGTCCTTTTTCTGCTTGAGGTTTTCGTGCTCAACAGAGTGAACATTCACGTTCTGCTTCTTCTTTTCTTCAAAGAATGCGTCACAAGCAGCGATAAAGCGTTTCCACACGGCATCGCTGTGCTTCTTCACCACTGGACCAACGGTTTTCCACTCTTTCTGCAAAGCGATGAGGGCATCGGTGGTCTTCTTCCACTCGGTGGAATCCTTCAGAGCCTCAGCCTTTTCACAAAGTTCGATTTTCTTAGCCAAGTTTGCTGCAAGTTCATCTTTCATGCGCTTGAAGAATTCAGCCTTCTTTGCAAAGAATTCATCGCAACTCTTGCGGAAACGGGCAAACAACTCAGTGTTCACCTTGCGAGAAGCAAAACCGAGCTTCTTCCATTCTTCCTGCAATCCGATAATAGCCTTAGTGGCTTCGTCCCACGCAGCGTAGGTTTTCAGATTGTCGGTAGAGATAGCCTCAATCTTCACACAAAGCGCTTCTTTACCTTCTGCATTCTTCTTTTCATTAGCCTTACGCTCTTCGAAGAATGATTGATATTTTTTATTGATTACAGCAGAAGCGTTTTTGAAACGTGTCCACAATTCTTCGCGGATTTCCTTGCTTACAGGACCTATTTCACGCCAAGAGGTATGGAGTTGTTGCAATTTCTTGAAAGCATCCACGATGTCGGCTTCCTCGTCGAGGGCTTCAGCTTCGGCACAAAGTGCTTGCTTCTGTTCCAAGTTTTTCTTGAAATCATAGTCGCGAAGCTCTTTGTTCATCTTCAGCAAGTCGTAGAAGCGTTCCACAGCCACCTGATACGACTTCCACACTTCTGTATCATTTTCAGAAGGCACTTCGCCAATGGCTTTGAAGTCTTGCTGAAGTTGCTGAACGGTGCTGTACTGACGATTCACGTTGTCGGCATCTTCTGCTATCTCATTAATCTTAGAAATGATTTCGCGCTTTTTGGCAAGATTTTCAGCCTTCAAGGCATCTTGCGCGGCATTGTAGGCAGCTCTTTTCTCTTTGATTTCTGCATACAAACTCTTGAACTGTTCTTCCAGCTCATCGGCAGCGGGGGCAAAAGCAGCCTCTTCATTACCCTTGGCAATGAAGGCTTCTTTTTCTTTTGCCAGTTCTTCCTTGCGGATAGCGGCAAAAGCCACCCTGACACGAACAACATCTTCCTTCACTTCGTTGACGGGTTGCTGTGCAAGGTTTTGAAGCACCTCCACGAGTTGCTTCTTATCCATAGCTGCATAGTTGGTTAACGACTCTTCAGAAACCTTTTGAGTTTCTGAAACTTGATTCACAACTTCTTCAGTGACAGCTGCTGCCACTTCAGGTTTCTGCTCTGAAAGTTCTGTAACTTGGTCTTGTTGTACAGACTCGGAGTTCAAGGTTACATCCTTTTCGAGTTCGTTGTTCGATTGGGACATTTCACGCGATTCCATAATGATATTTATTAATGACCTACGGTCAACATATTAATTAATTCCAAATTTACAAAAAAATTCCACAAACAAGCGGTTTTTTCTTGATTTTTTATCATTAACCCTTATTTTTTCAGCTTTTAAGGAATTGAGCATTTGTTTTGTAGTCACCACGCTATGCGTCGGGACCATAATACAGAATGGAACAATTGTCGGGATTCAGCAAATTTATAGCCACATTCATCAGCCTATCTTGAGTGATGCAGCGATACTTGCCCACTTCCTTATTAATATCGGCAGCGTCGCCCAGCAACTCATACTGACACAACTTCACGCCTTTTTTCTCGTAAGTAATCATGTCGAACAGCCGGGTTGACTCATACTTGTTGGCACATTTCTCTATCTCGTAGGCTGAGGCACCGTTACGGAGGAAATCAGCGAGTTCTGCATCAATCGCATCCTTAGCCTTGTCGAATGACACACCATCCGCCAAGCGGGCACGCACAATAAACAGCCCTGGATCATAAGTGCCAGAAACAGATGCGTCGAGTTCTGTGAAAAGTCCCGACTTCACCAACACATTCCTATAAAAGCGCGACGACATACCATTCGACAGCACATCGCTCAACATATCACACACCTGATAGTCGGTATCTCGACGGCCACACATGTGATACATCATCGTCAACACATTCTGAGGCACCTCGCGCTTCACCGACATGAACCTTTGTTCTGTTTGCACAGGCTCTTGTGGCAAGTTGCGCACAGGTATATCGGCTGGAGCAAAGTCGCCAAACCATTTTTCAGTGAGCGCAACGGCTTTTTCAAATTCAATATGACCCGAAACGCAAAGTATCAAATTGTTGACGGCATAATGTTGTGCGAAAAACGACTTGATATCCTCATGCGAGGCGTTTTTAATGTCATCAACCGAAAGTCCTATAGTGGGCCAACGGTATGGGTGCACTTTATAAGCCAAATCGTTGCAAAAGTGATATAAGTCGCCGTAAGGCACATTAAGACAGCGCTGCTTGAATTCTTCTATCACCACGCTCTTTTGCGTGTCGATGCTTTCGTCGGTCAAATTCAAGTAGCGAAGTCGGTCAGACTCAAGCCAAAATGCCGTTTCCACATTTTGCGCAGGAAGGGTTTCGTAATAATTGGTTATGTCAACACTGGTCCAAGCATTACTGCTGCCCCCTGCCGCTTGAAGCGGAGCATCGAAATTAGGTGCATTTTTCGAGCCTGTGAACATTAAGTGCTCAAATAGGTGCGCAAGACCAGTGGCTTTCGGATTTTCATCTTTCGAGCCTACATCATACAACAAATTCAACGCCACCATTTGGGTGTTTTTGTCATAATAGTGCAACAGGCGCAAACCATTTTTCAGGCGATAGGTATTAAATGAAATCATGGCTATGTGATGCTATAGTTTTACTCCACAACTTTTGCTGAAATAATCTTGATGTCGTCCACTGGGCGATCTGATGGGTCGGTGGCTGCTTGCTGGATTTTATCCACCACGTCCATACCTTCCACCACTTCGCCAAACACTGTGTATTGACCATCGAGGTGAGGAGTGCCACCCACTGTGGTGTAAGCCTCAACCTGAGCTGGGGTGAATTTCAAAGGATTCTTTGCATATTCGGCTTCGGTGAGGGCAATCAGTTCGTTTTGGAGTTCTTCTAAACCGAGAGAATCGCCTGCTGCCTGCATATTGCGAATAGAGTCAACACGCTCTCTCACCAAACCGCTGAAAATATCTTCCTTCTTTTGGTCGCCCATGCGTTGTTCCATCATTTCCACCTGCTGTGGTGAATACGACTTACCAGTCACGATGTAGAACTGCGAAGCACTGCTTCTGCGCTCTGGATTCACAGCGTCGCCAGTGCGTGCAGCGGCAAGCGCACCTTTTTTGTGGAAATACTGTGGATACACAAATTCTGCTTCCACGGTATAGCCGAGGTCGCCAGAGCCAAGTTGCTGACCTGCTTCAGCGGTCTTTGAACTTGGGTCGCCAGTCTGAATCATGAAATCCTTAATCACACGGTGAAAAAGCACACCATTGTACACGCTATCGTTCACCACTTTCAAAAAGTTGTCGCGGTGCTTTGGCGTTTCATTATATAATTTCACAACAATATTGCCAAGAGTGGTTTCAAACACCACTTTGGTTTCTTTTTCGTTTGCCATTTGTTTTGCCATATTAATTTGTGCGTTCGCTCCTTCACTGAGGGAGAGAACGCATATCATGAATAAAAAAGTAATCGAAATAATTCGCATCAATTTACATTCCCACAGGATAAAGACGTTTGTAAATTCTACGGAAATTGTCGTCGGAAGCCTTCAGTTCCTCTGCACGCTCCTTGTAGTCGGTGCCCCAAATTGACGCAGCCAAATCGCCAAGATACACACGCTCGCGGTCCTTTTCAATAGCCGCTTTAATCAGTTTGTCGATGCTGTTTGCAAATTTTTTAGGATCGATAGCATGAAGGTAGCGAGCAGTGCTGACCACAAATTGACCAGTCTTATCAACCATAATCATTATTTCTACCAATTCAGGCATAATCTTATCAACAGAGCCAATGTGGTTTGCGATGTATTCATAGGTGAGCAAACCATTATTAGGGTCTTTCGACAATCTTTTCTTTAATTCTTCTTGCATATAATGTAGATAATTGATGTTTATTCAATACTCCTGGCAACTATCACCCATTTGAGCGACAATTACATATTGCAAATTTAATCATTTTTAGGGAATCTTCACCCAAAATAGCAGAGAAAACAATAGTAAAGCCGAAATAATCTGAATCATTTCGGCTTTGATACTTGTCTATGACGTGTGGCTCGTGGTTATTTTGCGAGCGACATGTTGATGGATATACCGTAGTTGCTGTTGGTGGTTGGGTACGAACTGGTGGACACGAGTGGCGTGTTCACTTGATAGTCGAAGTACGCACCCACAGTCACGCGCTTGCTCATCACATAGTTTGCGGTGAAATTAATACCCAATGTGCGTGTGCCGCTTGTAGGCTGTGCTGTGCCATCAAGAATCTTACGGATGAGGGCGGTGTTGTTGTTGATTTGGAAATCAAGATTGAGCGTCAAGTCGTTGCTCACGCCCTTCTGCCTGTTCTTCATCTTCAGCACCGTGTTGAAGTTGGCAATCTTATAGCCAGCGCCAATCACAAACGATTTAGTGCTTGTTTCCACCAACTGACCAGCCGAAGAATTGAGCGAAAGCGTGCGGGCATCGCGATACTCGGCATTGAAGGTGATGTTGTTGTTCATTGTAGCATTCACACCAATCAGCGGAGCAAACTTCTCAGTGATGGTCACCGATGAAATGTTGTATGGTGATGATGGACATGGGTTGCCTGAAAGTGCATCTTGCGAGAAGCCGATACCGTCGCCTACAGCCACCCAGTCGCTATAACTTGAGAATGAGCCCACGGAATAGGTACACTGGTAAGCATGTGATAGCGTGAAACTCTTGAAATACTTCATAAAGAATGGCAACTTCGACAATCCGTCGTAAGTCATGCGCCAGTTAGGAAGTATAGAACTAAGTCCGGGGAACGGATTCAAGTTCACCGACTTGGCATCCTTACCTGAATATGCCGCAATAAACGCAGGAATCAGCACATCGCTACTGGTGGTGCTCACTGTGCCATTCTTGGGGTCGAACGGACGACCTGCATACACAGTGCCCTTGATGAAGCCTGCTTCAGGATAATTCAAACCATTGTACTTATCTTCCAATCGCTGTGCAATGACAGGAATATTCTGGAGAAACTTGTCGAACGCATCACTTCTATAGCCATTGTCGGCGCTGAAGCCACGCAAGGCTGTAGCAATAGCCACATGCGTCTTGGTATAACTACCCGAATAGAGGGTGGTCATATCGTCGTACATGAACTGCAACTGGTTGGTGCGGTTGTCGGTTCTGTTGCCTGTGAGCGTAATCTTCAAACCTTTTACTGGCTCAATCTGAATTTCTGCGCTAAATTCCTGAGTCTTGCTGTAGATGGCTGGCGAGGTCATATTTTGGTCGCAAAGCAGCCAACCTCTTTCCTTAGCCTTTTCAATATACGACTCATCGGTGAAACCGAATGCGAAATCCAAACCAGGAGCCATCACATCGTAATGCGTGGTTTGACCGAAAATATCGCCAATATCAGGAATGAACTGTGGCAACGATAATTGTCGGGTATTGCGGAATTTCACATTAAACGAGCGCACGCTCATCAAGAATCGGGTGCTATACTGGGCGAACTCGCTCCAGAACGTCTTTTTAGCATCGGCAAGAACTTCCACAATGGTGAACTTGATATTCTGGTCACCCTTGTTGAGAATTTCCACATTATTGTTGTCTTTTACCTTATACTTCACTTGGAAGCGTTTGCCGTCGGTGGTGCGCGCCGTTACGGTCACATTCTTCACATTCAAGCTGTGCTTAATCACCAACGTGGAATCGGGATTCAACTTCAAAGTGCGCTCCAATTTCTTTGGTTTCTTTTTTTGAGTTCGCCTTGAGGTGGTGCTGTTGTTTCTGCCCCATGAATTGTAAGATGAAGAACTTGAGAACCTCTTGTTCACATCTTTCAGATATGGAATCTTATTATACAACTGGTTCAAATCCCAACGGGTATCGAAATTCAGCGCAGCTTGGTTGGCAATCGTGTTACCAGAAATCACGCCATCGAGCGTAGTTCCCCTATCCCAATGATAGGTGGCGTTATAACTTGCATTAGCAGAGATAAAACTCAAAATCGGAATGGAAGAGAACGGTGCCTTGTAAGTGGCGGTGAATGTCTGGTTATACGCCCATGGCGTACCCAAATCCTTGATACTGGTCCACACCGAGTCGCGCCAGTCGCGATAGCGGTCGGGGAACAACTTCTTGTTCACCTGTCCAACAGGCTCAAGGATATGAGCGGTGGTGTTGGTGTTAATCGACACGTTGAACGACTTGGTGAAGTTCCAACTCAAAGCAAACTGACGGTCCCAAAGGAAATTCTTACTTACCGACACAGGCAACACCACATCGGCATCAGTTTGATTTCGGGTCTGCTGCTCGTAGTAGTAGCGAGAAATGTTGGTGTTGAACGACAGTGATGCCGGCAACCAGTGGAATTCCCATTCACGGAAGAACTTCAAATTCTTGTTCTTCGCATTAATCATTTTGTGGAAAGGCTTGAATGGCTTGGAATATGGAGTCCAACTATATTGGAAACTACCACGATAGTCGTTGGTGTTTTCGTAAGAATTGTTGGGGTCGGTGTTGTGCTGCTTGTTGAATGAGTAGCTGAATGTGAAGTTGGCAGGGTCCCAAGGCATAGGATTCTTGCTCTTCACGTCAAACTTCAATCCCGACACGGAGAAACTCTCGGTCACCTTGCGAGTGACAGCGAAATCGTTGATAGAGTCGCGCTGATGACTGTTGGAGCAGGTTTCGAGCGCATCTTTCAAAAGCACGTCCTTATCCATTGGATTGTACTTTGGCGTGGTCTTTTGATTAGTGTAAGAGTAATATACAGGGGCTTTCAGTTTAGCCTTTTCAGGGAGGAAACGGCCCAAATCCACCTGAACAGCCACATTAATATTATCAAACTCGTCTAAACGACGGCTCTTTAAACCTTGGTCAACCGAACCGAAGCCAGTGGTCTCCTTATGATAGCCGAAGTTCACTGTGGCGATGTCGCTCAAATTCAGGTTGGCATTCACCTTGGCAGCCCAACCGCCATCTTGGTTGAAGTCGGTCACGCGCAATTCATCTACCCACACCGTACACTCCTTAGTGGAAGTGGCACGGTTACGCACACCCACCATAATCACACGCACATCGCTCAACGCTGGATTACCCATCACGGTAATCATGTCGTTGGGGTTGTTGGGATCAGGCTCTGAATAGCGAGAATAATACGACACCTCGCCCACGCCTGCCATTTTCTGTGCGTTGCGGTTCTTCTTCACATTGATAAGGGCATCGAGGTCTAAATCGAGCATATTGCTTGTTGGCCACACTTTCTCACGGTCGCTTGAACTGTTGGTGCTGTAAACACCGGGAGCAGTTACCGCCATCGGAATTTCGTATTCATAATAGTTGTTCTTCGCATCAGTACCGAGGCGCAAGAACAGCGACACATCGCCGTCGCGAAGGTTTGTTGCATCGCCGATGAACGCTTCGTTATGAACAAACATTTGCAAACGCTTGTAGGTGCGGAGGTCGAGCGAGGTGTTGCGATACACACCACGAGCCTCACCGGTCCTCAGTTGCTCCACCTTCATCTGCATGGATTGCTCATTCAACTGGGTGATTTGCGATTGTCCAGAATCGACAATTCTGCTTACGCCAGGAGGGAGAACATAGTTCACAGGCTGACGAGTAGCATTCTCTTCAATATTCACCGAGTTGACTGTAATCGCCCCTTCTGCAGGTTGATTGGTGCGCACATCTGGGTTATAATCGTAGTTGCGCCATTCGCCTCTCACGAGTTCAAGTGTAGCGAAACGCAAGTGGGTGGTCTTCTTGAAATTCGTCATAAACATTCGTATGAAACGAATAGTAGAGAAGTCGTTGATTGAGCCCACCTTCTTTTCATATTCACGCAAGGGCACACTGAATTGATACCAAACGATAGGCGTTTTCTTGCCGTCGCGAGTGGAAACCATGAGTTCTTGCTTATCCACGATGTAGTTCTTTCCCACCACAAGGTCTTCGGGACGAACCGAAATCCTGTATTGGAAATAGCGCTCGTATTCGTTGAGGGTGTTGTCTTGGTTGATGTCTTCCACATCGGGAACACTTCTTGCCGACTGATACAACGGGTCGGAAGCATCGCTTGGCGACAATGAGTTGCCTTCCGTTCCGTTATATCGCTTATATCGGTCGAGAATACCCATTTTTGCCTGGTCGTAGTCGTAGCCTCGATAGAAGTGGTAATTATCGCCACCAGGGTCGTTGATTGGCGAGAACTGGTCTTCTTCCATTTTCACGATGGTGCTGTCGGGCAAAAGTTTGCGGAGCGACTGCACATAGTCGCGATAAGTGGGATATTCCTTTTCTTCTGTTGTGCTCAAACCATTCAAACCCACATCTTGGTGAATACGTGAGCCTGAACTGGTGTCGAAAGCATAGGTCATCGACGATTGGGTAGAAACCTTACCCCAAACCGTCTTTTTAATATATGTGGTATCGCCATCTACTGGCAAACCGTTTTCATACGACTTCAAACCGTCTTTCAAAATGTCTTCACTCACTTCACCAAGGTTGAAATACAGGTCACCGCCTTCGCGATTGTCGGCATTCTGGTCAAGGAATGGATCGAGCATCCAAAATTGGATATACTCGATATTTGATTGCTCGAAGTTGGTGTTGTCGAGTTTTCTCATAATACCACCCCATCGCTTTTCGGGATAGAGCAGATTGCCACTTGGGTCGAGATTCAGCGCATCTAAGTTGTATGGGCCACGCTCTTGAGGATAGAACGAGAGGTTGAGCGTTTGAATAATCGACGATTCGCCATAATTCAACTCACGACCAGGGAACACCTCGCTATAAGGAATTTCACGAACGTAGGGGTTCGAGAGTTGAGCCACATCGTTTTTAATATAGCCTGGCACCAACGAAGAATTGCGCTGTGTGAAAAGGCGGTCGATATGATACCATGACAGCAACGCTCGGTTTTTACCATAGTCGATATTGTTCGACAAACCAGCCTCTGGGAAAAGTGCGCTCGAACTTGGGTCGTAAGGCGTTGAAGCCAAGAACCAAGAGTAAGGTGAGCGCAAATCAATGCCCGATTGGGTAGATTCAAAGTCGTCGATATACGAGCTACCTGCGTTTGAACCAGTTTTTGCCTGATGTGGAATGAGTTGCGCAAACTCACCTTTGAAATTGAACGACGATGGTGCAGTGGCATTCACCGTAGGAATCTTGTTGAGCAAGTTGGTGAGCCACATGAAGTTGGTCTTGTACGACACATTCGCACCCCAAATGGTGTTGTTCACCAGTTCATCGCCAATCGACACCTTTTCTGTCAAAGCCTTTTCGCCATAGTGCATCAAAGTGGCACCCACATGGAAATCCTTGTTGAATGCGTAATCCAAGTCAAGTCCCATAAGGGTTTTGCGCTGCATGCTGAAAGTGGACTGGTTTTCCATCGACACGCTAATATTAGTGCCGGCATCGATGATGCTCTGGTTGGTGATGGTCACCGTACCCATATTGTAGTCCACCGTATAGTCGCTGTTTTCTGTCAAGGTCACGCCACCGGCAGTCACCACCACCGAGCCGCGAGGCACATTCATGGCGTTGAGCCTGATCACATTACCTGCCGATGCCTGATATTCACCAGTCATCACATACTTATTCTTGTCGGAATACTGACGAGCCACAGGCAATGTGCAATCGTAAAGTTCTTGATACACATATTTGTCAGCAATAGCACCACCGCCCATCGCCTTTTTCAAGTGGCTACCAAACGGCTCAACAACAGGGAAAATCACCCTACCCTTTGAAGCCACCACAGTGTAGCCTTCAAGGAAGTCGAATCGTCCATCCACATTTGGTTCCTTGTTGGCATCCAAGCGGTCAAGGTTCATCACTTGAAGCAAAGGTTTACCGTTGATGTTGCCTTCTGGAATATAGTTCAATTCAGTGCCAGTGGTGTCTGACAAATACTTCACGTCGAACTTGAAGTTAGTGGACTGAATTTGGTATGCACCTAAAGAATACACGTTTTTCATCATCAAGTGCCAGATTGGCAACTGAGGTGATGTGGTGGTACCCTTCAGCATCTTCACATAAAGCGAATTTGAGGTGTTGTCGATGTCGGCAGAAAATTCACCCACTTGATAGGTCTTGCCTCTGTAAGTGTATTGGAATGCCACAGCCAGCACTTCATCGGGATTCAGTGCCGAGCTCAATGTTATATAGCCCAAAGAACTATTGACAGAGTATTCTGATGAAGAAAGCAAACGGGCTTGTTCTATCTTTTCATAGTCCTTACCGCCTTCTATACCATAAGCCTCCAAAGGCTTGAGGGCAGAAGAGGTTTGACTAATGTCGCGGGCATCGGGATAGTTGTTCTTGATTTCCGCAATCTCGTTGTTGGAGTTGTTTGACGGATTCACATCGCCACCGCCAGTGCTCCAGTGGCTGTTGCACAAACGGCTGTTTTCGCCCAAGTCGGCAAACGCCACAATATTGCGCGATTCATTAAAGTTGCCACGCTTATTGGTCACCCACACTTCCACACGGGTGATATTGATACCCGACGACACCAATGGCAATTTCGAGCACCACTGGTCATAATTGTCGCGGAAGAAGTGCGACAGGAAGAAGTTGCGGTTTTGGTCGTAATTATCGGCGGTAATATAGAACGAGGTGGTTTGTGCACCACCTTTGGTGTTCACCGTCTGAGTTTGTGAATTTTGTTGCGAAATAAGCGCTGTGGCAGTAAGTTTGCCAAACTGGAGTTTGGTTTTGATACCGAACAATGCGGCACTACCACGAATCAGCGATGATCCAGTAGTCATGCTCACATTACCAGCTTCCAGATTCTTGATAATTTCGTCTTCCTTGCCTTCGTAAGCAAGTTTCAGGTTCTTATTGTCGAAATCAAATGTCGCATCTGTGTTATACGACATATTGAACTTCATCTTATCACCCACCGATGCTGCGATAGTGGCTTGAATCTTTTGATCGAAATCAAAGTAAGTTTTTCGACGAGCCGCAACCGAAAGCGCAGGGTTATCGGTCTTGTTGCTCTTCACACCCATATTGATGTTGAGCGAACCAGTGGTTTTCAGTTGCACGCCACCAGGACCGAACACCGATTCCAATGGACCAAGACCAAATTGCATATCCAAGAAGTTGAACGGTTGGTTTTTCTTCTTTTCAATGGTTTCGGTATTTTTCTGGCGATAATACTCCTGCATCGACTGACGGAGAGCGATGTCGTTGTATTCATCGGGCGAAAGGAGGAATGGCGTAACGATGTCGTTGTCACCAACCTTTGTACGCACCACATAATGCCCAGTTTCGGGGTCAAACTCAGCGGTGGTGGTAATGTTTGACGGTGTCTTCAAATCGGTGGGAGGCTGCACAAATTGGAGATTATTGTAAGAATCCGACAATTTATCCTGCACACCGTAAGGGAGGTCAAACGAATCCTTCGCCGCCTTGTTCACACTCTTATCGGGAGCCACTGTGGGCGGTGGAGTAAACTTCTTTTCTGGAGCAGTGGTTTGGGTTTGCGCAACCACATAGCAACTAATTGCGAACGAGATGCTCAGCACGCACGCAACTACGAAAAATGATATTTTTTTAAACAATCTTTCCAACTACTTAGAGTTATCATTCAACTTCGCCCTACCCTACATCATTTTCAAGGCTTTCTTAATAGCCTGTTCCACAGTGATTGTAGGCTCGGCGGTAAAGAGCTTTTTCAATGCCTTTTGCGACATTTGCTTTGTGAAACCAAGCATCACGAGCGCCGACATTGCCTCGTCGAACACTTCACTCGTAACTTGGCTCTTATCTAATAACGTATCAGTAGATAGTTTTATTTTATCCTTGAGGTCAACAATTATTCGTTCGGCTGTTTTTGCGCCAATTCCCTTCACTGATTTCAAGATGCCCACATTCTCGGAAGCGATGGTCTGCTCAAGGTCGGAAGGTGTGAGCGACGACAGTATCATGCGCGCTGTATTGGCACCCACGCCCGACACCGAAATCAGCAAAAGAAACAACTCGCGCTCACGGCGTTCGGTGAAGCCGTAGAGCAAATGCGCATCTTCCCTTATAGCCTCATAGACATATACTTTAACCACATCTTCCTGATGCTGGAGCGCATTGAAGGAATTTAAAGAAATATTTATCATATACCCCACGCCATGGTTATCGAGCACCACATAAGTTGGGGTTAATTCTGCCACATTTCCTTTGATATAATCGTACATAATTTTTGCGTTTTCGTATAAACTACAAATTTACGGAAATTTGCTAAAAATCGGGCAAAATGGCACTTACTTTTTCAGGATTTTGAACACTTGGCTACCCTTTGCTCCCATAGCCTTGACTATATAAACGCCTCTGCCCAGGTGCCCGATATTCAGGTTCACAATGCCCACACCAGCGCACGACACCACTTCCACGCCATTCATCGCATACACCGATACGCGGATTGGCGAATTGTTGGAGCTCACAAAGGAATAAGCATCGCCCTTAGCCATCATTTGGATATCATGGGTAGCGAGTCCAATATCATCAACGCCTGCCGATAGCGCTTGCAAGATACCCTGATAAGCATCAATTCTGCCGTTGCCAAAGCGAATGCCTACAGCATTGTTGCTTTTGTCGGCAGAGGCCGCCATAATAGACTTCACCTGCTCAATAGTAAGATGAGGATTGGCTTCTTGCCACAAAGCGACAATTCCTGCCACACAAGGCGCAGCCATGGAAGTGCCACTCGACACGCCCCAATAGCACATCCTGCCACTGGCATCAGCCTCCTTCATGGCGCACTGCGATGGCTCTGACAAATATGAGTTGACCGATGAAATCACCGCTTGGCCTGGAGCCACGATATAAGGGTGAGAAACGCCATTCACATCAACACCATAACTTGAAAAACTGGAGATGGTGCCAATGGCGGCATAGGCATCTCTCACCTTATCGCCATAGCATGTGGTGTGGAAGTTGCGATTCACACATGCCCCCACCGATATGGTATAATGCCCCGTTGCCATGTCGCTAATGCTGCATTTATCCGAGCCATCTGTGAAACCCTTCATTCCATAAGATTGAAATGAACTTGCCTGAGAACATTCCCAAACACGCAAATCTATTTCCTTGTCGGCTTGATACTCAAGTCCTATCTTATATGGGCTTTTCATTCTCATATCCGACGTCAAGTAAATGCGAGTGTGACCTGTCACATCGTTTTTGCCAAATGAGACCGAGAATTTTCCCGAACGGACAGCTTGAGCGAAATAATCGTTGGTGTTCAGGTTGAACGTGGTGTCGGCCTTGAGGCAATCTGTGGTGTAAACGATGGCAGGGTTGTTGCTGTTATAAAGGAGGATTTTAACTCCAAAAGGCTTGGTATTGTTGCTCCACGCATCTACTTCTGCCTCAGAGTCGCTCAAAATCGTTGCTAATGTTTGCGAGCCGGATATGGTTTTGCGTATATATAGTGGCGCGTAACCTTCGTTGCCAGCAGCCAGCACGATAATCACATTACGATACCTTTGCGCTATTTCATCAAAGGCGCGCGACATGAAACCATTGCCGTCGTGTGGACCGTCGTGATTCCCCAAACTCAGATTTATCACGCATGGTTTGCCCACAGAAGCAGCGTATTGGGCAATATATTGCACGCCATTCACCACATTCACCTCCGTGAGTTTGTCACCCAAAGCACACAGCACCAACTCTGCATCAGGAGCCATACCACGATAGGCGTTCACTATTGAGCCACCAGCAATGCCAGTGGTGTGGGTGCCATGTGTTTCTTTTGCATCGTATTTCAAACTCAGTATCTCGTCACCAGCATATTCCGAACCGGGCAGCCCTTCCACTGGTTTTCCTGTATTATCATGGGGCATATACACCCGTGAAATGCGATTTTTGAAGTTGGAATCGAGAAATGCACGATGGTTGAAATCAATGCCAGTGTCAACCACGCCAAGCACCACACCCTTACCGGTGTAAGATTGTGGCAAATTGACGCCTTCGTTCACCATTCTGGCATGAGTGGAACTTGAAACTGAATCGGTGAGCAAATGCACACGATGGGATATATCAATCATATTCACGCCATGAATATCTGAGGCTTCGCCGACAGCATTGGCAGGAATCGAAACTGTGCAGAAGCCATCAAACACGGCATTCACCTTCGCACCCTTACGCTCCAATTTATCGAGGGCATCGGGCGAAGAAAACGACACGAAAGCCTCGATAGTAGTATCTTCTATCTGCTGCGATTGCGATTGCTGACGCTCCAACCAGATTTTAGTGGCAGGAGAAAGTTGCTTCACAGAGGCAAATGTCGCCAAGGTAACAAGGAGTGCTAAAACGAGAAAAAATGTTTTTTTCATAATCGCAAAATATTTGTCGCAAAGATACAAAAAGGGGCAATAAATAGCAAGAGTCCCAACACCTTACGATGCTGGGACTCTTTAAAAATATTTTTCTAAAAAGCGGCTTACTTGCTCATTGTTTCAACCACCTTTTGGAGCTTTTCGTTGTCTGGGTCAACTTCAAGCCATGACTTGAATGCTTCAAGAGCCTTAGCTTTATTCTTTACGCCATTGTAGTAAAGGCCAATGTATTGGTAAGCGTAACCAAGAGTTCCCTTGTAAGGAGGTTGTTGGTCAGCTGGAAGAGCCTTAATCACGTTAGCCAAAGCTTCCATTGATTCGAGAGCTGCACCGTTGTTCTTTTCTTCGCTTGCTGCTTGGATGTGAGCCTTGTAGTAAAGAAGCACGATGTCGTTTGGCTTCAATTCAATGGCCTTGTTGATGTAGTTAACTGCTTCAACAAAATTAGCAGCCTTAGTTTCAGGAATAGAGTCGGCGATAGCCATGTCTTGGTAAATGTTTGCTAAAGTAGCGTAGTCACCAGGCACGCACTTGTCGCTTGCAACCACCTTCTTTCCGTAGTAAATAGCCTTATCGAATACCTTAGCCTTTGAAGCTTGGCTTGCCAAGTTGCGGGCCAAATCAAGGTTGTCAGGGTTGGCTTGGATAGCTTCGTCGTAATATTTCATTGCTTCTTCTGGCATCTTAGCTTCTTCAAGAGCCTTAGCGTACATCACGAGGTCCTTGTAGTTGAAGTTGATGTCGTCGGCTCCCTTCTTTTGTGCAAACATTTCCTTACCGATAGCGGCAGCCTCTTCCCATTGACCTTTGTTTTCAAGGCTGTACATCATCATACGGCAAGCTGGCACATAGTAGTTGCTTGCAGGAGTAATCTTAGCCTTCAAAGCAGAAGCCACGCTGTAGCATTCGTCAAACTTGTCGGCGAAGTAAAGAAGCTGTGCATAGCGAGCTTCGTCTTTATCGAAGTGGTTGTTGGTGCTGGTGATGTATTTGCCATAGCGTTCTGCAGCTTCAGCAAAGTCTCCGTTTTCGTAAAGCTTTTCAGCAAGTTGACGTTGTACGAGAGCTGAATTTGGGTGAGCAACGATAATCTCGTGGAGCTTTTGGAGAGCCAATTGCTTGTTTACTGTGAAGTAAGTGTCGGCATACTTCACAGTAGCTTCAATGTTGCTTTCGTCTTTAGTGAACGCCATTTCATACTTACCCATAGCGTCGCCCACATCTTCGCGAGCCATGCTCATGTCGCCTTCGCAAATGTAAGTTTCTACAATACCGTCCTTAGTCCACTTACGAGCATCAGCGATGCACTTTTGAATCTTCTTGTCGTAAGCGGTTGGATCAGCAGCAAAGTAAGCCTCTGCGATAGCCACTTCGAGCTTAGCATCTTTCTTCACAAGCTTACGAGCTTGCTTGAACATATCTTCACCGAGTTTGTCGCCTTGCTTCAGCATCACAGCGCCCATACCAACGTAGTTTTTAGCATAGTTGGCATCAGCAGCCATACCCTTCTTGAAGTTTTCACTTGCAGCATCAAAATTGCCGTTCTTGAAGTCGATCATACCATAGTAGTAGAAAGCTTCAGCCTTGTTCGCTGCTGAATTGATGTTACGGTCGAGAATAGTCTTTGCATTTTCGTAATCACCAATTGAATAAAAATCAATTCCGTCGTTGAATCCTTGTGCGAAAACAGAAACGGAGGCTCCCAAAAGGAGCGAAGCGAAAAAGAATTTCATTTTCATTTTAGTAATTTTTTATTGTTATTGATTTTTTGATTTCTTAATCTCAAAAACGATGGCAATGCATCTTTATTGTATAAATGTGGATTTTAATTCGACACATCAACGATTCTTACAGGCTCTGCACCTGGCATAATGCCGGTTTGAAGAATAATTTTTTGTCCGATAACACCTGTGAGGAACACATAGAACTGATGTGCAGGTGTGCCTGGAGGCGCAGCGTCGATTGCATAAATTTTTCTGAACAGTGGATAGGAACCGTCGGCAATATAAGCTTGGTAGGGCTTCACGCCTTCCACCTTGTCCATCTTGCGAACTCGAAGCACTTTCACACGATCGGTGAAGTCGATGGCAGATGGTTCGGTTTCCTGTTCACTTTTGTTGAGTTGCTTGAAGCGCTCCTCATCGGTCTTTTGGCTTTCACCCATGTCGTCGGCAATCCAGCTCACACCCACAAAACCAATGGCATTGCGATTCTTTTCCACAAGTTGGAAAACTTCCTCCGACGATTTAGCGGAATATACAGGGAATGTGAAATCTTTGCCTTTCAAAAACTTTTCTTTAGCATAGTGAATCACACCCGACGCATTACCGTCGAAAAGCAGTCGGATTGAATCGTTGCGCATCTTTGTAGGAACAATCTTACCCCATGTGCGATACTTGCCTGTCATCAGGTCAGAGAGTTCCTGCATTGAAAGCTCGTCGATGTCGCAATTCTTATTTACAATCAGAGCCACTGCATCTACGGCAATCATTCGTGAGCGATATGCCCTATTCTTGGATGCCAAGTAGCGTTTTTGGTCCTGTGTGAGGTCTTTTTGAGTGATAATCAAGTCCACATTGTCGTTGAGCAGCGAGTCGAGAGCTGCCGATTCGCTCATGTAGCGCGCCATCACATCCGACTGTGGATATTGATATTGGAAAATTTGGATTTCCTGCTCCAGAATGTTTTTAAATGATTCGTCGCAGTAAACCTTGGCAAAACCCGAAACAGCCTTTCGCTGGTCCTTATATTTGGTGCAACTTGAAAGAAGCACTCCCAAACCTGCCACCAAAAGTGCTGAAAATAATACCTTTTTCATTTGAGTTAATCGTAAAGGAAATGAAACAATCACTTTAATTAATCTTCTTCGTCGTCATCACGTCTGTTGCGATAATAGTCGACACCTGTAACTTGGCGGTAGCAACGATACACACCATAAAGCATAAACACAACAGCGAGAACATAACGAAACCATGTGAGAGATGTGTTCCAGTCGAAAAAGTTAATGAACATCAAATACGCCATTCCGAGATACACAATGACCATAAACAACCCAAAGAACACACGCAGGGTCCGAAAAATATTATTACCAGTTTTCTTCATTCTTCAATTTACTAACTTTGTCGGTTAGACAACAAGATGCTAAAAAGGTTTATCCAACCCACATAAAATCGTTTTTCAAAGCACCTTGCTATCAATTTGTAAAGTTAAGCATTTTTGCCCACATATCCACCACACACCTCTCACTAATTAGATAAACTTAACAAATAAGAGATGAGAAATTAGAAATTAGAGCCGAGGTTAGATAGAAAGTAGGCTCAGTGGAAAAGTCCTGAGGATATTCTGCATTGTTGCCGAATCGTGAATGGAATCAAAAACAAAAACATAAAAAACAGCCTTGGAG